>JAEEGF011261968.1_pt1 | contig 29621 bp, 32 predicted proteins | sample 9134171 | NCBI WGS metagenome assembly JAEEGF01 (sample SAMN16246542, study PRJNA631951) | gut metagenome | biome: gut microbiome; feature: rumen; material: AP-attached | host: Bos | place: Iran: Karaj | collected 2018-10 | reverse complement strand
CCAATAAGCACATTCTTTGTGAGGTCTTCTGAATGTCGGGCTTCAAAAAGAATTTTAAGATCTATAGCTGCATCTACTTCTTCATAAGGAATTTCGATTTCATAGCCATCCTTACCATCGTCCGTGATGACGTGAGGAATGATACCTTCATCCAGGCACTCAGCCATATCTTCTGTATTCTCGTACCCTTTATCAGCTACGACTTCAATGACGATTCCCGGAAAATTTTCAAGGTGCAAATTTATATATTAAACCTACTTTTACGTAGATAGGTTTTAACCACAATTATTACTATCTGCCCTAGTTAGTTTTCGGACACTCTGCCCAAAGCTGCTCAAGAGGTATACCCATAATCCATAGCCGCTCTGACCGTAGTATCTACACACATATGTGTCATCATTCCGCATACGATCAGAGTATCAACCTCTGACAAATCGTAATCGTGATATAAATTCAATCATCTAATGCACATATAAACCGCTCCAATTAGATATGACTCAATATATTCTTGCTCTAACCAAGGATATCTTTGACGACAGGCTTTTACCACTTTTTCAACATCTTCTTGTTCTTCGTTGGATTTTTTACTACTAACAGGATATGGATATTTCTGCGCATACGCACAACACACGAGATCAAGGTAGTGCTTAACTTGCTTGAAGTATTCAATCAAATCCAATAATTCGTTTTCATCAATGTTTGGGAAATCATTCTGTAGTTTTTCTAACGGAGTCTCTCCATTTCTGCTGTACTCAGTTTGATTGAAAGAAGTAAAGATATCAAGTATTATTTCAGCATGGCACGGAGGCTCTATAATTATCCTGTCATCACAATATGCAAGTATTTTTCCAGTTGCGAGTATCTTCTCTTCTTCATTGGTCAACCTATTTAAGTTCATGCTTTATCATCCCCTTCCTTTATACAATGTTATCCCCGTTGCAGTTTGCAATCTAAGAAAAAAATATCCGGATTTGATATGTCATCGAACACATCAAGAACATCCTGATTTCAAGGGCATCATTCCGTTTCTTCAAGATTTATTTCTACTTTTAGTACCGTTTCTTCAAGATTTATTTCTGCTATTAGTACCGTTTCTTCAAGATTTATTTCTGCTTTTAGTACCGTTTCTTCCAAATTATTACTAAAAAGCACCCTGCATAACGCAGAGTGCTCTCATCTCATCGGATAGTTCACCTTAAAAGGTGTAAACGTGGGTGTAATCAGACTTTCATTTGATAAACGGAAATGGATCTTCATAAAAAGCACTCCCTTCTACGTTATTATTGTACCATATCTGGGAGATAAATTCTACCACATTTCGATGACTTATTGAGTATATTTTTTTAACCCAATGGGTGAAAAACCGTAGACATTAAAAAGCCTAAATCCGTGCGATTATTCGCTCATTTCAAGCAATTAATATCACGGATTCAGGTAATTATTTTACTATTTCTGCTTTTAATGCTTCAAATTCTTCCTCTGTTATGTCCTGGGCATCCTTATAATATCTTTTATTTCCGTCATCATCCCAGTCTTCCCATCCAAATGTGAAAGAATCTACTACTTCCAGATTTCCATCATACTTATCCAAATTATAGGTACATCTTCCTTCATGTGTACTATCACTATGTACTATCCAGTTTGCACCATCATAGTTGGTATAAAAACAGTATCCGGTTGTGCCTTCTCCTTGTGCGAAGCACACTACCTCTCCATCCTTGCAGTCAAAACAATTGTCGCCATATATTTCATTCTCTAAGATAAATTCCACTTCACCATCATTATCCAAATCAACAGGATCTGCTATAGTCACATATATATTAGGATCGATTTCTTCTTCCGGGGTACCTAAAAACTGGAAAAAACTTGCATCCATTGTTACTCCTTCACTACCAGTTGTCTTGACTTCAGCAGTTATTTCTCCCTCACAAAATGACTTAAACAGCTCTTCCGGTGTTGATTCATCTGTCTTCACTTCGATAGTTGTAGTTTCATCTGTCTTTGCTTCGATAGTTGTAGCTTCCTTAGTTGCCACTTCCTGCGTAATTCCGGTGTTTGTAGAAACATCAGCCTTTCCGCATGATGTCAACATTCCTACAGATAATAACATACATAATTCTCTTTTAACAATATCTTTTTTCATAATATCTCTTTTCTTTAGTTTATTTATGGTTATTATTAATAGCATAAAAACCAATTTCGTATTATATCACATATCGACTATTTGTGTGTTAATTTTTCATTAAAATTTGTATAGCTTCTATTTCTTTTTGCTCTCTTAGTAAAAAAATACTAAAAAAATCGGGGCTTTGACACTTTAGAAACTTTCAGAATAATGAAATCAGAGTTTGAAGCCAGACCAGTATATGTGCAAAGGAATGACAGAATAAAGGCACACATGAATATGACTGTGTTATCTCAAAGCAGCGGTTATGTGCCATCTTATAAAATAACTGATTTAACAGACGAATTACATCGAGCATTTGGATTTAGAACCGACTATGAATATCTCTCAAAAGTTGCAATGAGAAATATTGTAAAAGAATCAAAAGAAATTAAAAAAGCCGAAAAATAGCACCTTCCATAGATTGCTCCATATTTTTCCTCCCACAGTGCTACGCAGATTTCATTAAACATAATCGTTTCCCATATTCATATAGTCTTCTAAAATCTGCAATGTAATCTGCGTGTATCTCTATAAAACTACTATGCACATGTTGCGGTACAAGCAAATCTTCCATATGCGCCTTCAGCAACCTGCTCAATACATACAGGTGGTCAACCGATGGTAAAATTCCCCCCTTAAACCACCGATAAATCGGCTGTGGGCAGGACAGATGTAATATGTTCTGTATATCTTTAACTGTGTAACCGTTTTTTTCTATCGTCTCTTTCAATAAGAGCCCAGTTTTCTTCATGTCAATATTTTCATACATAGTTAATCAGCTTCTTTAACAAAACTCTCCTTCGGTCCAATCAAATGGATAATCCGGATCTTCCCAGTATTATTCCCCAGACCAAGATCTTTCATATACCTTAAAACGCTTACGAGCCTGCTTTTCTTTTTCTTCATATATTCTATGGCAGAACGGCATATATATCTCCGCCTCCTGCTCTGTACAGGGTATAACGTGCACTGTTGGTTTACTATCCTTAAAAACCGGATCTATCTCGTAAACCCACTTAAACGGCTCCGGCTGACGCTGGCTGTGTCTATACACTCTATCAAAGTACTGCTGCCAGGAATACTTCCTGCCATATTCATCATAAATACCAACGACATTCTTATTTTTCAAGCAAAATTCTTCCAGATCCTTAAATGAATGAATTGTTTTATGCTTCTGGAATAACGGCCGCCATCCTACACTCAACTTATTCAGATGAACCTTATAACCCAAATATGGCTCATCTACAATTTCATATTCTTCATCTGTAATTCCATAATCTGTTTCAACCGCAAAATACTCTCTCATCAGTTTCTTGCTTTTACTCATAATATAAAAATTTGTTCCCATATGATATCCTCCCATCTTGTTGATTGTATGATAACCTATGGAAACAACTATTGCATTGGACTGTTAGTCCAAAATGAAAAGTTCTTAATATTGAAATTCAAATTCTTGTCAAGCGTTTTGTCATTTTTTTATTTTTTTGACATTGTGCTACATAGATTTTTTGAGAAAAGCATCTGCATTTTATTCATTTTTGCATAGGTTATTACAACTTCCTATCACTACTCATCTGATAATCGAAATGCATCAAATCAGACCTATAAAAATAAAATCCTGCTATAAAAGCAGGATTTACTTATAATAGTTTACTTCTTCTCTTTTCATTATCACGTTCAATGTGTGTTTCAAGATCAGCAAGCCGGGTAGGCACAGGAATATGACTATCCTTGTCAGTCAGCTTCAGTGCAAGATGACAAGCGGTTTCAAGTGAGATATTATTTCCTACGGAAACAAAAACCGGTCTGACATCCTTATGAGTTCTCAGAGCCCTGCCATAAACTTCACCATCAATTACTATATCCGTAAAGCTCCCTGCTTCATTCTCTGGTTCAACATAGTCAGTTTGCTTATCAACGCGGAAATACGACTTTGCAACTCCGAAAGTCGGTTTGTCCAGGTAAAACGAAGCATGTGTAGCTATGCCCATATGACGCGGGTGAAGATAGCCGTTTCCATCAAATACATATATATCGGGTTTTGTTTCAAGCAGCTCTGCGGTTTTAATGACGAGCGGAAGCTCCCTGAATGCCAGAAAACCCGGTATATAGGGTACTTCTATTCTTCCGCTGAAATGCTTTTTTTCTATTACTTTGTGAGTACTGATATCTATTATCACAATACAGCATACCGCATATTCCTCCTCACCGTCCTTCCAATAAGCAAGATCCACTCCGGCGGCAGTTTTCAGGTCAGAAACGTCAAAGTTGTCACAAAGAGAAATATTATTTCTCAGCTCATTTTGTATTACAGTGTATTCAGCCTCGCCATTCATAATTTACCTTTCTTTCCTGATATTTATTCAACATATTCTTCAACGGCAAACGGCCACATATTCTCATGGAATTTAACCGTGAACTCACATGGGTAATCATTTATCGTACGGAATGTTATTGTAAAACCCTCCTCTGTTACCGGCGTTCCGCCTGACTGGTAATGTCCGATGTATATCTGGCTAACTTCAAATCCCGCATCTAAAGCATCGGGATACCACCTGTCACATTTCAGATTAAAGTGTTTAAGCCAGGCCTTAGCTTTGCCTATACAGTCATCAAGTTCTTCAATCACCTTGATTGCAAGAAGGATGTGTTTTTCCGAAGGCCTGCCTTCCTGAATCTCAATCAGAATACTGCCAGCTTCAGGATAGGCATTAATATATGCAAAACCATTCCAGGTATCGAGTTTCTTAAAATCTCTGCAACGAAGAATATCTAGCGCTTCGTTTTTGTTATATTTTTGTTCGTTTACTGCCATGCCAATCTCTCCTTGGTCTCTTTTCGTATGCTTACAGTGTGATATTTCCTGACAAATTCCGATTTGCTTATTTCATTATCCTATAATTTACTGTTCTAGTTTTTCAGGCTGAGTTGCCGTAAAGCCCTGGATCATTCCGCATCTTTTGCAACAATAGCAAATAACGGGACTTCTCTTAGGCTTTAATTTATTGATTTCTCCATCAGGGTAAAAAAACACTCCGTGCATTCCTGCCATTGACCCTTCTATCAACTCTCCACCACATTTTTCACATTTACTATTCATTGTCTATCTCCTAAATTCCGATTTTTCAAACATATTCACTCCAATCAATAACTCGGATCAATAAGTCTAGTGGCGATACTTTCTTAATGTAAATTTTAACTGAAATAGACCAATAAATATTGCAAATGCTCCAACAGTTCCTTTTCCATATTCATTGATTTTCTCGGGATCTTCGGAATTAACCTTTACTACTATTGTGTCACCTTTAGAATATTTACGCTCTGACCAGTCTGTTTCATAAGTATATTTTTTCTCATTAACCACATATTCACATATTGCTTTATACTTATACTTATCCTTGTTCCTTTCTCCACTTTTCCTCTTATAAAGTTTCGTTTCAACCCTCTTAACAACAGCATTAACTTTCATATCATAATTATTATTTTCTTTTACCTGTAAAAGTATAAAATAAACACCAAATACAAAAAGTAAGACTACTATTGCAAGTGAAAACAACATTCCTGATTTTTTTTTCATATTAATCTATTACACTCCTTAGTTGTATTTTAATTCAATCAACGCCCAATCATCTGAAATGATATCGTACTCATTTTCACAATACGGACATTTTTTTAATCTTGTTGCATCAAAGCTGGCACCGCAGGACGGGCAGCTTATCTTTGTCATAGAGAAGTTGAAATCAACAGGTATATCAGTTCGTCTCTTTAAGGTTGCAGAAAACACCTGTGGCTTATAATACACCTTATTTCCTTTAGCATAAAGCACATCAAAGAAAGCTTTCGTCTTAACTGTCACAAAATCCCCTTCATCCTTGAATTTTGTAACACCGAGAGCTCCTCCATAATTTAAGTCAATTATATCCTTCATCCGCAAATCAAGTCTATCTCCAGCATACAATGCAAGTTCTTTTTCATCTTCAGAAAACACGGCTGTTTTAATAAGAGATATAGCCTTACTTGTAAAATATTCGTATGAAAATTCAGGACTGACTTTTTGCATTCTAGATTCAAATCTTCGTCTTGAACCTACCGTTCCAAATTTATTCGAATTAACTATCATTTTAACCATGCCTCTTATAAATATAAAAAATATAGTTCCCATGTATGTAGCAATAAAATTAGTTATAATAAGTGCAACAACACCACTTATCATAAGAAAATTATTCTCTTTCATTACAGATAGTGAAAACATATCCGGACGCATCAAAGATGCCAGTATATATAATATTACTAAAGAAACAAAATACAATTTTTTATATAATGATTTAAACTCACCCTTATTTACATTTGAATCATCTAAAAAATAAAATGATGAAATCTTTGGAAAAAGGTCATCCATTCTAAACTTTGTTCCGCATTGCGGACAGCCATCCTGCAGTCCGGATACAGTAGATACAAAACCACAGTTAGGACAAGAGTATGGATCATCATCCGGATGAACACCACTTATTACATCTGTAACAGTTCCATATACTACGCTTTTTTTGTCATCCTTATAAATAGCTTTTCCGTTTTTTCTTACTACTCGTTTTATTCCACAAAAATCGCTGCAGACAGTATTCAAATAATGCATGTCCTTCCAATCACTTAGAGGTATAAACTCAAGTTTATTTCTTCCTCTTGGATAAATCTTGTAGTCAATCTCAAGATCTTTTGATTTAATCCTGTCTTGTTGTAGTCCTAGCAAATATTCAATATCTCTATCTGCAAAAGAAACTTTTTTTCTTTTTTTAAACGTCTCTCCAAAGGATTCAAAAAAATCTCTCAATTTATTGTTTATTGCCCTTGGAACTTTTTTCTCATTGAAAAAATTATATCCCATAAATCATACCTCTTTAAATATTCTTTTTTCATTACATATAATATACTATATCATTATAGCATAAAAAACAGAGCTAAAACAGAAAAATATTATATCATATTTTCCTAAAATATAATATTTTTCTTTTTCCATTATTGTGTAAGCGACACATATCAATAAAGACGCGGGTCTTTGACACTTTTTTTCTCTTAACTTTTCTTCAGATTAATGAAATCAGAGTTTGAAGCCAGACCAGTATATGTACAAAGGGACGACAGAATAAAGGCACACATGAATATGACTTTGTTATCTGGAAAATCAGCATCATAATAAAAATCACGCATATGAAACAAGCGCCACCTGTAGATTATATCACAGGTGGCGCTTATGTGATTTTGCGGATGCAAAAATTTCTAATCTGTCCCGGTATCATGTCCGCCCTTGTCGTAAATGCATTGATAAAATGAGATAAAGAATATTGTATTTATTTCTGCGCAGCAGATTCCGGGCTTTTGAATATCATCCTGAAATAATTGTATAAATGAGGCTTGACGCTTGTATGATCGTGTCCGGTGTTTTCCATAATGTGAGAGAGATACATCTCTCCGTTTTCAGTAAGAATATTCCTGTAACTGTCAGGTGAACCTGTCACCACGCCGTCAGCCTTAGATGAGCTGATGAGAAGCACATAAGGCTTGTTTTCTTCACTAAACCTCATTTCACTGCTCTCCAGCTGCCCCGGGTGCATAGCCGATCCGGGTATTTTCACAAGTCCCGGTGCCGGGCAGACTGCTCCTATATATCCGAACAGCTCAGGATGCTTAAATCCAATAAAAAGCGATTCTCTTCCTCCCATAGAAAAACCGGTGATTGCTGTATTTTCCCTGTTTTTTGAAACAGAGAATGTTTCTTCTATAAAGGGCATAAGGTCAGATGTAAGGTCGTTTATGAAGTTATCATATGCAAGGCAGTTAGCCATATCCATCCCCGTACAATAAGGCATGTCCTTGTCACAGAAAATATAAGGGAGAACCACAATCATCTCCTTTGCTTCACCGTCATGCTGAAGATTTGTAAGAATAGTGCCCAATGCAACAACATCCCTTGCCATCCAGTCCTCGTTGTCATAAAATCCGTGCAGGATATAGAGTACAGGGTACTCACGGCTTTCATCATAATTCACAGGCAGAAGTACATTAACATTTGTTTCGCGTTCTGCTGCCTGTGAGTAATAGCTGTACTTCTTAAATTCAGGATATTCAATTCCCTCGCGCTTCTTGTCATACCCTTCCGGAGGAAGCTCTTTTATCATATCTTCATATAAAGTCATTCCTATACCCTCATTTTCGTTTTCCTGCTCATCTTCTTTCGCCTGTTTTGCATCATCCGTATAAATAACAGTAACTTCCTGTGTCTGCTTTGCTTCCTGTGTCTGCTCTGCCTCCTGAACAGGCGGAGCTGATACAGCCCCGCTGCCGTCACTTTTTACTCCGCATGAAACAAGCACCTCAAGCATTGCCGCTGCTGTCAGAACAGAAATTAATTTTCTTTTCATGCTTTTCATATTGCCACCTTTCGATATTTCTGATATGGATTTAGTTTCTTATGGCAATACTATATCATCACAGTTTCAATTTATCAAGTTTAAATAATGAAAAAATATGCAATATATGATGTTCAAAATTTAAACATTTATTTATAAAACCCCCTTATTCCGCAGCTTTATGCTATGATTTCGTGTTCCTTTTACCCGGATGTTGACATTTTATCAAGCATCTGTTATGCTGATAACGGAGGTGAAATTCATGAATCTTGAAACGAGTTATTATCCCTATAATCCACAGCTTGAAATGCTGCCTTTCAGACTTACAGGCATTGGAGGAAGCCGCTTTCAGAAGCATATCGACCGTCCTGGCGGCTATATGTGGCACCAGATTCTGTATTGCGCAGACGGCAGGGGCCGGCTTAAATACAACGGTTCATGCTACGAGCTTAAACCGGGAAGCTATGTATTTCTCCCGAAGGATTTTCCTCATGAATACTACCCGGAGACAGACATCTGGGAAGTAAACTGGGTGTGCTTTGACGGACATTGCTGCGACGAGACGCTTGCGTTGCTGGGGTTTAATTCTGTTCTTGTTATTGCCGCAGATGAAATGAGCGGCGCTGAGAGGTTTTTTGATAAGATGGCAGAGGCGTACACCACCGATGTCCTGTACAGCGGCTATACCTGCTCGGGGCTTTTATATGAATACATACTATCACTGAAAAGACTCCTCATTTCTGCCGACAGCCAGGCAAAAAGCCGGCATATTTCCGTGCTTATGCCCGCCCTGAAATATATTCACGAAAACTATCAGGAGGATATTTCAATGAATTTCCTTGCCTGTCTTGCCAAGATAACGCCGCAGCACCTCTGCCGTCTTTTTAAGAGTGCATTTGCCCTTCGCCCAAACGAGTATCTGAACAATGTTCGCATTGAAAAGGCTTTTCATCTTCTGAAAGAAGGGCACTCTGTCAATGACACTGCAAGTGAATGCGGATTTCGTGACCCCAGGTATTTCAGCACGGTATTCAGACGTCACACAGGAATGACACCGTCAGAATACAAAAAAAGGACCTGATCAACCATTCTCATCCTGCCACGGTTTAAGATAATCCCTCACAACAACGATCTTTGCAAATTCTCCTTTCTTCTATGTCAATGGCATCCATGATTTTTTTGCGGATATCCGCATTTTTTTCATCAAAGCGTTGTCTCGGGTCTTTGACACTTTTTTCTCTTAACTTTTCTTCAGAATAATGAAATCAGAGTTTGAAGCCAGACCTGTATATGTACAAAGGGACGACAGAATAAAGGCACACATGAATATGATGGTCTATATTCACGTTCTTATTCTCAAGGTCGATATCCTTCATTCTTCCTGTTGCAGTTTAATAATGAACGAAAAAAGCCTATGAAGTATCAAAATATCTGATACTTCATAGGCAGTATTTAATCTTCCTTGTCTTATTAAACATAAAAAAGTACCCAATCCGAGTGCTTTTCAATCACACCTAACTAATCTGTCAAAGTCTTGTCATACTTGATCACATTTTTGGGTTTCGTCAAGTATGGACCCACCTCAACAATGTTGTCCATAAATCCTTCAAATAACTCACTCAATCCTTGTGGAGCCTTTTCTGTAACACCATTCATATGGATGTTGCCCTCTGCATCTACCACTGAAGTGCCAAAAATAGTAGTATTTGAGAATTCTAAAATGTCGGCCTCCTCAATCCTACCATCCTTCACCGTAATCGTAAGTTCGACTGATGGATCATACATAATATTCCCATTCAAATCTTTAAATACACCAATGAGAATATCCTTTTTGTCATCGTAAACCTCTTCAACCTCAAGGTCTAATGTCCACCAAGTTCCAGGTTCATTGGTTACTATTACACCACCATACTCTCCAAGGAAATCAAACAGTTTTTGCAATTGTTCAACAGACTTCCTTAATGCTTTTTTCCCCATATATCTCACCTCCAATTTCATTCGATTATAGCATATTACTTGCATTTGTATAGACCTATATAGTGCGACAGTGCGACATGAGCATAAAGCGTAGCGGAATGCGAATGCAGTCACCGCTCAACAAGCACCGATTTGTCATGCCGGTGTATATTCCCTGACAAAATCGGAAGCACCGCCCAATTCACTGCTTCTTTCTGCTAACCCAAAAGCCACCCTCATCAGTAACAATTTCGTATTCATTAGCAAGAGGATTCCTGTTACCGACAACACAATAATCACACATATTGCTGTTTCCGCAGGTTCCGCATCTTATAAGTGTTCCGTTTAATTTTTCGATCAGGAAAAAATCCGTGTTGCAGCAAAGAGGTAATACATGAAGCAAATTATGTTTTTTGGCAAATTCCGCATTAGGACATTGCGTGAAGTGATATCTGGCTGCATGATTCTCCTTATCATATTTCTCTGCCACGTTAACAAAGCCGGCGGGATATTTTTTGATATCCCTTCTGTCACCATCACCGGATTTTTCAAATATCCTGTTAATTAACCACATATCAGCAGAACGATTTAAGTCGAACACTTTTCCAAGTTTTGCCATTTTTCCCATAAACATATTGCAGACAAAATCCTGAATTTCAGATATGGGCGGCTTATCAGGAAGATTTGGATACAAAGAAAAAATGACCAGCCCGCCATATATCGCCATGGCATGACCGTTTTTCTTTCCGCCATAGTCCGGAAGTTCCAGTAAATACGCATTATATTGACTCACTGTCTTTTGCCATATTTCCTCTGCCTGCACTTCACCGTATCTGTCTTTCAGCCTTTTCCCAATCGGTTTGCAATACGGTAAATCTTTTATTTGAATATGATTATATGCCATCGGATCACACCTCCTCCTCTTTTTTCATTCTTCTTCCAAGACACTCTCCGCTTATTGCTTCTCTTGGTTAGCTTTAACTAACTTCATATAATAACACTCGTTTTCGTATGTGTCAAGTATTAGTCGGCATTTTTTTACAGTTTTAGTACCTGTCAGTTCTAACTCTGGGCTCTGCCCAGACCCTTTGGGAGGAGTATTCCTATGACCCAGTTCCCACTCGGTCATCCTTTTACTGCGAATCGCCTCTCTCCTAAAAATCTTAAAGCTTTCCGCATCCAGGTCGCTGGCGGTAATTCCATTTACCGTTACATCTTCCCACCTGACACCGGTCTTTTTCGTGATATATTCTGTCAATGCAATCCCGGTAAGTTGCTGCTTGGTGGCACCGCTCTGTGAAGTACTTATAATTACACCCACTGTAAAATCAGGCAATAAACCATGTTCGATGAATGAATAATAAGACATTATAAGGCTATGTCTCCGCAATGGAGGCATAGCTATTTTTCTCTTAAAAAAATCTCTCAAATGTGGTATTATTATAACTGATACATGAAGCGTGACCAATCGTGAGGTGATTGCTATGAATATTGCCATCGTTGATGATGAACCTGTATTCTTGAAACAACTTCATAACAGATTAAGAGAAATGAAACTTCGATTCTGTTATTATTTCTTTCCTGACGAATAAGGTAGATATAAGCCTTTATGTATCAAGCGGAATACTGCTGGCAGCAATCATGGCACTGCTCGATTGCTTCTTGAATCGGGGTGATAACAGTAAACGATGACAATGTTATCTGAGCTGTTTGGAAGGAGGAAAATAATTTGTTATGATAAAAGATGCTAAAAGATACATCACTATACTTTTAATTCTTTCAACTTGCCTTTTCCTTTTCAGTTGCAGTTTTGTTTCTAATTCAGACGATTTTGATGAAGTCTCTGTACAAACTGAGTTCGGTGACATATTTAACTTATCATTCGATAGCTATAAAGTAACAACAATTGTTCAGCACAATGAATCTGATTTTTATTTGGTATTCGATCGAAAAATAGATGCACATGATATCATAGGAATCAAAAACAATTCAGAGATAAAAGCATATAGAATTGATGATGTGATTTTTTATGATAATGGAAACGGATTCGTTCAATTTGATGGTGATTTATCATCAAACACAATAATAACAGATTTAGTAAAATCAAATCTTCTTGTTAGTTACTGTTTTTTTAAAAGCAATATAAACTATTATTATAGCGATAGTTTATATAAAACGGAGATAAAATCTATGCTTAATTTCATATGTAACAAGGAGTATAAAGAACTTTCATGCTATGGATTAACGGAAGAAACAATAGAAAATACATCTGATATGGAACATATAGAGCAATTGGCAAAAGATTTATTAAGTGGAAATTAAGTCATAATCAGAATTGTGGAGCATACCACAACAGGCACAAACCCTATTGGAACTGAATAACCGCAAGCCCTCAGAAACGCTCTGTAAGCGTTTCTGAGGGCTTTTTCATTTCCATTTTTTAATTACTATTCAAATAATCTTCAAGTTCTTCTTCTGTAAGGTTTAAATACTGTGTCACTGTATCTCCGTCAGATATGAGCAACCTGCCGTTAAGCCAAACGTATTCAAATCCATTAACCCTTTCAATATCATCGCATAAATAGAAGTACTGCTTATCAAAAACATACTCCGTTTTCTCTCCATCAAGATCAGAGTATGCAGTACCATCATCTTTAACAACAAGAAATCCCTTTTTCCCTTCTTCGAGCAATTCCTTCAACTCTTCTATCGTCTCTCCCTCTTTGGTAATTGAGACGCGCTTATAGTATCCGGGCACCTCTTTATCTTGCCCTGCATATATCCCTCTTTCATCTGTGAGCGGATGATACCCACCATCATCCTCTGTAGATGTATTAATTGTTGTTACTACCGTATTATCTTCAGAGTTACATGAACATAGGAAACAAGCAAAAACAAGCATCAAAGTAGTTTTCACACAAATCTTTTTTTTACTATTACCTGGCATTTTTGTTCCTTTCAAATTTATAAGCTTTTGCTTACATAGTTAAAGTAGAATTTAATAGCAGCTAAACAACTGCAAATTTTATTATAATTGACGGTTATCCGTTTGTAAATAGACAAAAGCGCAAATTAAGGGATGACAGATAATAATATGCATCAGGATTTTCCGGATTATAATGAATCCAACTCCTTAAATGCAATACCATATTCATAATACCTATTATAATAACTATCCTCATCGTAATCTTCGTTATCTTCATCCTTATCACCATTATAAGCTACAAGATGTTCTTTAAGGAAGTCATAGAGAGACTTTTCAACTTCATCCGCTCTCTCTTTAAAGTAGCCTGTGGTTATCTCGGCTACACCACCTTCAGAAAAACTCATCTTCATAGAAACTATGGCATCTACAGGTATAAACTGAGATTTAAGATTCTCCGAATCAAAAAGCATTATAATATCTTCCTTACTACTTTCACTAAGCTTTTGGGTTCTGTCTTCATTTCCGTTTTCATCCTCAAGAATATATGCGAAGCTGTGGGTCTGATACTTTACACCCTCTGGTTCATGGATAACACCCTGATTTTTCTCCTTGATACGATTATATAGTTCTTCCGTCTCACCTACCAAAAAGTCTGAATACAATGAATATTTCGAACCAGAGATTATATACTTCTTTCCATCAGTAGCCACCGCCTCAACGATATATCTTTCAAGCTTTTGCGGGTTATCCTTTGCGGCCTTATAGTAACTATATATTCTCTGTATTTCACCATACTTAAGCGCCACATGCCCATCGTAATCAGAATCGCCTTCATATCGAATACCAATAACCATATTCTCGGTAAGATATACCTTAAGGACATCAAGCCAAACAGAACCTTCTTTACATGCTTCCTTGTCAATATCCTTAGCTGTTATATTACTGAGGGATATAACCTTACGTGAAGCCTTCATTTCAGATAAAGCCCCTAGGAAGATAAATAGAGCGATTGGGCCAAAAATCATTCCTACCAAACCAAAAGAGTTTTTATATTCATTCCAGAAATTAAGTTCCATATACTCGATACAAACTTCACCGAGCACATCATCCATAGTATCTTCTGTAAGGCTCTGTCCAATCAGCTGCCCAGCCTTCAATGCTATCTCTTTCTTTGACTTATAATCTGCTATATAATGAGTCATTCCCTTAATGCGATAAGTACCTGATGCTTCTACAGCAGACTTTATCTTTCCATAATCATCTTCATCAATTTCACCCACCAGGTATTCTTTCCCATCAGTCAACAGGTAGTAATCGGATTTCTTATGAGCATCATCAAGAAATTGCGGTACCTCTGTTATATCAAAATACACGTTCTTCCCGGCAAGATTTCCTGAAGCCTGCAAAACCGTATCGATTTCCTGCACTATACCAAAAGATTTCATTACAGATATCAAGCCACCAATTGCCATCAGAAGGTTAAATGCCGTCAAAACAGTTCCAACAATAAATACTACAAAGTAAACGCTATAGCACGACCTGATATTCTTATTCTTGTAAAACATATAATAAAAACCTCCATGATACATAAAACTTTTTTGATCAAACATGAAAAGCCTCGTTTTTTCCTCGCAAGCTCAGACAATCGCTATACTGGTAAATTCAGTTCTATCTCAAATATATCTTTTTCCTGCTTGGCAGCTATAGTTCCTCCCATTTTTTCAATGAACTCTTTACAGATATATAGTCCAAGACCTGCTCCGCCCTTGGTTCTGGAGGAATCCTTCTGATAGAACCTTTCAAATATTTTCTCTGTATCTACATTTTCAGTAGCATCTGTCTGTATCCTAAGTTTTATCATCCCTACAGCCTCAGTATTATTCTTCTGGGCTGATTCTTCAATATAAAAGTCCAGTCTTTTAGTAGAATATTTTACTGCATTGGATATGAGATTCTGAATAACCCTGATGAGTTTTTGTTTGTCGGCATTAACATAGATATTATCCTCTGCCTGATCAAACCTGGGTTCTATACCCTTCTTATCAATCAGTGGGCTTTCTGCTAGAATTTCTTCGCAGATCAATTCACAGAGATTTAACTTCTCCAGCTTTATATCAATCTGGTCTGATTCTATAAGAGATATTTCAAAGAAATCATTTACCAGATTATTAAGGTATCTAGCCCTTTCTAGTGCAATATCAATATTTTCTTTTGTTTCACTAATATCCTTAGATTTTTGAGCAACCTGCAGATAACCTATTATAGAAGTAAGAGGAGTTCTCATATCATGAGAAATCATGGATATTGAATCCTTTATTTTTTTCTCAGCATTCTTTCCATCAACCTTGACCTCAAGGATATAATCATATAATTTATTAACTTCTACAATCATATCCTGAAGATCCCTATCCACAAAATCTACATTCATATGATTCTTTTCGGGATTATTATTCATGTCACTTATAATACGTTTCATTTCCCTCTTAAGAAATATAATCTTCAAAAGCAAAAGGAGAACCAATATGCTTAGAATGATTACTCCATATAACATATTTGATCCTCCTTGGTTATTAATTAGTCACATCTTTTTTATTAAAATAAATAATTGATACTATAATCAAAATTACCGTTGTTATTACCGCACATACTGCACATGGTATAAGATCGGAACCTGAAGCACTCTTTGCAAAACAGAAAAATGAATGCTCATATATAGTATTCCCAGTGAATACATTTCTAAGTATATTTCCACCTATTGTTGCTACAGAAACGCAGACAAAAAGCGCTGAATATACATTTCCACAAATAAATGTAATGAATACATAAAATGCATTAAGTGCTATGATCTGTAAAGCTACTACACCAAGCCAGGCCAGATCCTTTGTTCCAAAGCCTTCAAAGGTATATCCGTAAGATTTGCCAAATGTAATCATCTGAGATCCTATAAAGAAAATATGAATTATAAATGTTAATATGCTTGTGGTTATAATTTTGGATACAAGTATCATCCATCTCTTACCACCAGTAACCAGGGATCTATGCAATGTTCTATTTGTAAAGTCAATTCCTACATACCAGGATATAAGCATTCCAAATAAGAATGAAAAAGAACAATCCTGAACCGCATCAGCAAAACCATCATGCATGTTACCAAATCCATATAGATCTAAGTATGACTGTTTCAATCCCTTTACGGCACCATATATACTAAGTGCAACAAATAAAGCTAAACAAAAATAAAATGGAACAAATCTTCTGGCCTTATAGCCTTCTATCTTAAATAAATTAAGCATTTTCTTCACCTCCCATAATACTCATAAAATACTCTTCCAGTGACATTTCCTTTTCTGAAAGCTCCGAAATAATTATTCCTGCCTTCATAAGATAGGTGGAAAGCTCTGCTTTTATCTCAGGACTTCCATATATCTGTACTGTATCATCAGCCACCACTTTATATTCCGTATTTGGAAAATGATTTTCAATTATTGTTACAGTTTCAGGGATATTGCTATCCTTAACCTGTATATACTGGCTACATTTCTTTTCCAGCTCTTCATGGGTCATTGTTTCTATTATACTTCCCTTATGTATAAATATAAAATCTGTTGCCATAAGATAAAGCTCACTAAGTATATGACTTGATATAAATATTGTACATTCCTTTTCTTCATTTATCTTAATAAGCATATTTCTAAGGGCTACAATATTCTTAGGATCAAGACCATTTATAGGCTCATCCAGAATAAGAAGTCTTGGATTACCAACCATAGCCATAGCTATTCCAAGCCTTTGCTTCATACCCATTGAAAGACTCTTGGCTTTTTTTCCGGATTGTTCTGCAAGATCCACAAGCTCGATTACTCTGTCTGTTGCAGCCTTATCAGGATTTCCAACCAGCTTTCTCTGGATTTCCACATTTTGTCTTACTGTATATCCTGGATAAAGATAAGGACCCTCTATCATTATGCCCATATTCTTACGTTTTTTGGCAAGACCTGCAGCACTGCTTTCTCCCATCAGACTTATCTCTCCTGATGTTGGAAATGCAAGACCTGCAACAATCTTCATAAATGTACTTTTACCTGCACCATTTTCTCCTATAAAACCATATATATGATTCTTCTGAAGCTTTATACTCACATCATTTAAAGCTGTATTATGGCGATATTTTTTTGTAAGATGATTTACCTCTAATATGATATCACTCATTATAATTCCCCTTTCGTTTTCCTTTGATGATGTAAGTATATAATAGGACTCTAAGATAATCATTCACCAATCCTAAAGAAAAACTAAAGATTGTGAGGTATCTATTTAGCCAGGCGATACCCCATTCCATAAACCGTTTCAATATATGATTCTTCTGTTACCCTAGCAATCTTCTTCCTGAGATTGCTCATATGTACATTCATAGTATTATCATCACTTAAGTATTCATCCCCTGTTAGGCTCTCAAAAAGATTACGCTTAGAAAAAACCTTGTTAGGATTTTCCAGCATAATTTCTAAGATACTATATTCCATACCAGTACAGATTATTTCATTCTGATCTATAAAAACCCTCTTTGCTTCCTTATCCAGCTTAAGATTTTTATATTCCAGGGTTAATGGTACATTTCCACTACCAACTCGTCTTAGTACTGCTTCGATACGAAGTATTACCTCATCTACATCGAAGGGCTTACAGATATAATCGTCCGCTCCAAGGCGAAGAACCTCTATACGATTAATAACTTCATTCTTAGCTGATAAAACAATTGCCGGAGTGTTTCTGGTTTTCCTGACCTCAGCCAGCACCTCTTCACCAGTTTTTTTCGGAAGCATAAGGTCCAGCAATATCATTTCATATTCCTTCTCCCGAACCTTAATAAGTGCCTCTTCTCCATCAAATGCACTGTCCGTTTCATATCCATTATCAGAAAGGACCTTACAAAGAAGGTTATTTATCATCTGATCATCTTCAACAACAAGTATCATAATATCCCCCCACTTATATCTATTTAATTATTTTTTTCTGAACCCGAACAATTATAACTCTTCCCTGGTAAATGATTATAACGTAAAAACTGAGAAAAATCAATTATTATGTTGTTCTTAACTCTTCAAGTGCCCCGTAATTAAAAGCTTCTTGATTATCTTTTATAAATTGTTCACGATTATCTGCCAAAAGCGGCTCAACCTTCACACTCCATAATGTATTCTAACTATATATCACCTGCGCATGATAATTGCAAGCATAATTATCGTGCGTATAAGAAAAAAGCGGTTTGCATTCATTATTGATTACAAACCGCCTATAATATCGTCAGTATAGATGCTAAATCAAAAGCTTTATCTTTTTACTGCTTATGTATCGTATCAATATTATCCTTAAGCATGGAGAACACCTCGTCTACATTCACATGATAATCCTTTTTAGGACTGCTAAATGCTCCTCCATGAATCGATACTGGTATCTGAGTTCCTTCCACATTTATGGTCTCGCCGTTCTTCTTAAACGCCTTATCAATAATGGCGTTCGCATATGCTATATCCTCTGTCGTTGTGAAAACCACAAACTCGTCTCCTCCTATCCTAAGCAGAAGGTCGTTCTCGCCGCAAGCCTCCTCAAGTCGCTTCATAATCTCAAGTATCGCTGCGTCACCTGCTTTTCTGCCATAGGTATCGTTAATGTGCATTAGGCCTACTAAATCCGCACAAACATATGCATTATTTTTTCTCTCCTGTAACACATCATACAACTGGTCAATAGAATATCTGATTCCACTCATAAACACATCCTCACTTTCGTTGATCTCAGGAGGAGCAAGTTTAGGCGTGTGACCTGTAAAGTGTCTATGCTTTCTGAATTCCACCGGTGTGATGCCCCACACCTTCTTAAAGCCTCTCGTAAAGCTTTCATGTGAAGAATAACCATACTTCAACGCGATATCGAGTACGTTATCCTGCGATTGCACCAGATCCTGCGCTGCACACGAAAAGCGTCTTCTGATGATATATTCCTTCACAGAAGTGTGAAAAACATATTTAAATGTTTTCTGAAGCCCTGATACAGAAACATAGAGATGCTCGGCGACATCGTCAACCGTGATATTTCCCGCAATATTATTCTCAATAAATTCAAGTGCCCCAAGCAGCATTTCCCTATTGTCTGCCAAAACCGTGTCCTCCTTTCTATCTTTTTTTGATAGTCGATCGATCGAACCGTTCCAAGAATTCTTATACCTTATCCTAACATACTTTTTTGATAATGTCTTGACTTTTTATGTATCTTCAAATATTTTTTATTCCAAAATACTCAGTCAAAAATTATAAAGTACATAAAAAGATAGATAACCTATACATTTTCCGGTATATATACATCAAATTCCATTTCATTTTCATCGGGATTTACCTTAACATATATATCCCCGTAAAGGTAGCAGGCTATTTTTTTTGCTTCAAAAAGGCCTATGCCATTACCACCGACATTTTCTGCATTAGAACCTCGCCAGAAGCTATTGAATATGTAGGGCAGTTCTTTCTCACTAAGAACCTTGCCCTTATTTTTAATCACAAAATAATATCCGTCTTCTTCTTTACTTAAGCTTACATGGATACCTTCGCCATTTCCATACTTAATAGCATTTTCCATGATCTGAGACAGAATCCTGCAGATTCCACTCTTATCGCTCTTTACTATGGCATTATGATTTAATTCAAAAGTATAAGGTATGCTATTCACCTTCAGCCTGTTGCTATATTCTTCCTCTAGAAAGCTTCTGAGCTCTTCAAGGTAAAATGACTCTATTTTAGGTTCAAAATCAACAACTGTCCCAGAGGTTTTATCTATAAGTTCCTTAACTATTTCTGTTATATCATCGGCATTCTTATTGATTTTTCCAGCTATCTCGGCATCGCTCTTATTGATTTCTCCATTTTCCTGATAGAGACCTGTTCTGATTGCATCTGCATACAGCTTGATATTTGCAACTGGTGTTTTGATTCCATGAGCAATAGTTGTAAGCATTGTCATCTGATCGCGACTTAGCTCGTCAACCTTCTTCTGTTTATTCTGCAGATTATCACTGAGCATATTTACTCCCCAGATAAATCTTCCGAACATTCTATTCTTTGTTTCAGGAAGCTTTTCCGTGATCTCATTCTTTGAGAGCTTTACAGGATAGTCAGAGAGTTTCTCGAATGGGCGAAGAACTGCTCCTTTTATATATATGCAGATAGTAATTGCAATAATAAATGCAATTACTAGACATGCATTTAAAAGAACATGGATTGACCCTGCATCTTTCTCCTTATACCTAAACAAGAGAAAGCCTATCAAGGTAGTGTCATCCTTGCCATAGAATTTCCAAACCTTATCCCTGGTATTCTCCGTATTTAGGAGAAGCGATTCATCTGTATTTCCTTTTTCGCTTATTGAAATATATACCGCCTCTTGTGGCAGCGCTGTCTTTCCATATTCCTTTTCAAGTTCAGCTCTGTTTTCCTCTAGATACTCATCAATTATTTTTTGTATTCCCTCACCTGTCAGGGGATCAATATAGCTATACTGAATTGTTCTCATTATGTACTTCTGACGTATTCCATCTACCGCCCTATTCATGAATATATTACTCGCCTCATTGCTCTTTTTCACAATAGAAGTATATAACAAATTAGCTGCCACAAAAAGTGCACCAAAAAGAAGTACTACAAATATATAAAGTTTCGCCAACTTCTTCATTCATTAGTACCTCCAAATTTATATCCTACTCCCCAGACAGTCTGTATCAGCGCTGGTTTCTTAGGATCATCCTCTAGCTTTTCTCTAAGCCACCTAACATGAACATTAAGGCTTCCTTGCTCACTGAAGCAATCAAAACCCCAGACCTCATCAAAGAGCTTCTCTTTTCTGATGACCTGCTCAGGATGTCTCATCATATATTCAAGAAGATCAAACTCTTTTCCTGTTATAGAAACAGCCTCACCATCCTTATAAACTGACCTGGTTGTAACATCCATGGTAATCCCGCCATATGCAAGCAGCTGTCTATCCTCTGTCATATCATAGGCACGGCGCATCAGAGCTTTTATCTTAAAACCAAGTACCTCAACGGAAAACGGTTTATCTATATAATCATCTGCTCCTAGCTCTAGTCCTAGAATCTTACTTTGATCATCCGTACGTGCGCTCATCATAAGTACCGGAAGCTTCTGCTTAAGTCTGATTTCTTGAAGTGCTTCATATCCATCCATTCCAGGCAGCATTACATCAAGAAGCAGCAGCTTAAAAGCTGCTGTTCTTAGTAGCGCTAGTCCCTCTTCTGCATTCATCCTCCACTCCACGCTATAGCCTTCGCGTCGCAGGAAATCCTGAATTAACCCGCCTAGTTCTTCGTTATCTTCAATCACAAGAATGTCATTCATTTTCATTTTCATCTTATCTCCGAAATACGATTGCTAGATTATTTACTCACATATGATTATAATAACACTTTGCAGCGTTTTTTTCTACTTGTTTCTCGCAAACTCTAGTAAGTACCCACCTCCAAAAATACTGGAATATCATCTGCATGGTCACCCTTGGTAAATGCTACATGTATCTTGCCGGTAGCATAATCAACTATTACGGTATGAACATTTCCGGAGTTATGGACATTTGAAACAACGAACTGATCAACGACCTCTCTCGCTACAAGTCCCTTTGCATCTGCAATAGAGAACTTATCCTTCTCCTTAACCCATTTATTGTACTTCACAAAACGGGTTATATTGAACTCTTCTCCGGTAAAACCGTCCTGATTACCTTTTGTAGCATAGGAATTAACTATACAAAGTGCATCCGGGCTATCCCAGACAAGGCCCTCCATAAGCTCCGATTCTGTAGTTCTAAGAACCGACTTTGCTTTGCCTGTTGCTGCAACTTCCTTTGTCGCATTCTCACAGCAAAACGCATCCTTTTCATCCGTACAAAGAAGATTATTACACCATGTAAAATCTCCGCTTTCTCCTACTAAATATTCTCCTGCTTCTTTTGCATTATCGAAATGCTCTAGCGCATATCTTATCTCAAATGTGTAACATTTTTTATCATTATAAACGAAAGGTAGTTCTTCTTTTGAGCCTACATCAAGAATTGCAATCATGACTCCATCATCATTTACTGCAGTTATTATATCAAGTAAGCCTAGTATACCAACTGTTGTGATTGATTTTTCACCCTTCTTCATGTGAGTTACTGCATGGATTTTTGTCATTTGATTGTTACTTCCAGTATTCCATTCAAGGTTTCTTATAGATATTCTCTTTCCACTTACTGTTTTTTCGCCGCCAAGAGAAAGTGCACTACAGGCTGTAGGTCTTAGAGCATCCGGAATGATCTGCATCGTAAGTGCCTCAATATAGCTAAGCCTACCGTCTTCTGCATAGCCATCTTCTGCATGGCCGTCTTCTGCATGGCCATCTTCTGCATAAGCCGCTTCTCCTTGGGATAAGGTTTTCGCAAAGCTTATAACCTCATCCCTATAGTCCTCAGGGAGTGAATTTATTAAGGTCTCTATTCTTTCTTCAAGCGCATCATAATTAATCTTTCGACCATTAAAGGCCCCTCTCATATTCTCATGAAGATATGGTTCAAAGTTATCTGCAAAGTCTGGAACAGCCTCTAATATAGTCTGGGCGTAAGCCTTTCCTACCTCGGCCGGCTCTCCCTTTTCATAATCTAAGCTCACATCATAATAGGTTGGATATCTCTCAATGACACATAGTCCATCTGCAGAAGAATATGTTTCTATCGCCTCTTCTTTCTCGCTGTCATCTGTGTATGTGGCAGCTTCCTCAACATTTAAAGAGCCCACCCTTTTCATACCTTCTGATTGTACTTTTGGTGTATTACTGCCGCATCCACAAAGAGAGACCATGAGCCCAAAGCCCAGGGTAAAGCATACTATTTTTTTATATAATTTATTCATCTCTGACTCTCCATATCTTTATATTATCCATTATTTTAAATGCCAGGAGTAAACTGATAGTAACAAGAATAAGCAGTCCTAGTGGAATGATTATCATAGAAAAAACAGTTGGTGATGCAAGAGCAAATGTTCCAACTCCCAGCACAGTGATTCCCACCTGATTAAAGACTGCTTTTGATATGGAAAAGGAAATAGTCATGCCTAAAACTATGGCACATACCACCAGAATCAGTATTCTGATATATTGCCATCCCCTTATGCTGCTACGATCAACCCCAATACTTTTAAGCATTGCTATATCTGCTGTTTCTTCCTCAATGAAAATCTGCTGATATAGGAAGGTCATTGAAAATATAGTTACTGACATAACTATGGCTATCACCATAAAGAGCATATCAAAGATTGTTCCAAATTCATTTCCAAGATCAAAATCAAGCACCTGGTCAAAATCCCATATCATTATATCTTTATTGACATTTCGCATTTTCTCAATGGTTGCATCATATTCATCATCCGGCACATCTATGGATTCGCTAAAAACATTCCAGTCATCTGTAAAATAATTCTCATCCGGCTCAGTCATGATAAATGATGGCATACTATTATTCATTATAGTTTCAAAATAAGCCGTTACCAGATAATCTTTTTCCACATATTTAAGGGTAAATCCATCCTCCTGATATACCCTGTATACCAGGGTTACAGTATCACCCAGATTAACTCCTTTTGTATCCTTAAGACTATGGGGTACTGCGACCTCATTTTTAAGTGTAGGTACTTTGCCGCCCTTTACAAACCTAAGCTTTTCCAGCTCTACATCTTCGTTATCAAAATATAAGTTTATACCAATATCCTGGCCCGGTGCTTTCCATGTAGCCTCCTGGGAATCAATTATCTGGATATTAAGAGGAATTCCATTTTCGTTATAGTATTTTTCATAATACTGAAAGACATTTCTATAACTGCCTTCCTGTGATACCAGCTTTTCTCTAAGATTATCTTCAGGCCTTATTAATACTTCTCTATCAGCTATCATCCAATAATTTTTTCTAAAATTGTCACTCACTACGGTTTCCTTAAGCTGAACTACCATAAGAAGCAAAGTAATTCCCAGCGTATAACTTATGATCAGATATATATATCTCTTAAGTCTTCCTACTATATCTGAAGATGCCAGAAAGAAAGGAACCGCCGCATGCCTGCTCTTATGAAGAAAGACTCCTGGAAGCTTCTTAAATCTTTCTCCTCTGTTTTCTCCATGAATCGTATCCATTACTGATATTTTTCTCATTCTCCTCAAGGCAAGGAAGGAAAAAATTATCATCAGAAAAATAAAGGAAATGCTTGTTATCATTCCAAGAACAATAAATACTTCTGTCTTTGGTGTCAGGGTATTTATCATAAAATGATTTAGCATAAATCTGCAAAGGGGTATTCCAAAGATTATTCCCGAAAGGCCGCCAATCACTGCAAATGCTATATATTTCACAATGAAGAGAGACTTATATGCTATGCTGTCCACACCTATTGCCTTCATTGTTCCAATCTCTTTTTCTTCTCTCTTTATGGTTGCATGAAGACTAAAACGAATACTCATAAATATAAGTATTATAAGTGAAAAACCCATTATAACCAGGAAAATGCTTATAATAACAGTTATCATACCCGCATTATTAGACATATTATTTTTTCCGGTTATTATATTATCAACAGTTCCATCTAAGGCATGGGTATCATTTAGTCTATTTATATCCACCATAAGGTCATAGCCCCAGCTTCTGAGTTCTGCCACAGATGAAAAGCCGCTTTTAAGTCTGACCTCGTATAGATCACTCAGGCTATTAAATTCTTTAACAAGTTCTGTGTAATCTTCTTCTGAAAAAACAATCTTATTAAGAAAGTATGAGCTTGGATCCTTATAGATATGAGAAACTGTAAACTCATATATATTCCCCATATCCGTTGTGATCCTGAGCTTACTTCCAATCTTGGTCTTTGCATTATTGGCAAGATACTGTGGAATTGCCACACATCCATTTTCCACTACCAGAACCTCATCATTCATATCATAGGGGATATTCTGATCATCAGTCACTGTAGTTAAATATGCTGAGCTCTCATATAGATTTGTTACTGTTCTTCTTTCTACTCCATCAAAATCAAGTCTTTCTGTTAATATTAAAGGGCGCTCCGAGATCTTTATTTCAGCAATTTCCGGATACTTACCCAGCGCACTTTTTATTTTTGCTCTCTGCCCTTCTGCATCTGAAATGCTTTTATCAACTGTAAACATAAAGTCTGATGTTTTACACTTCTCATAAGTATCATTTGTACCTTTAAAGAAGGTGTAAATAAAGCCAGCACTCGTAACAAGGAGTGTTGCTGCAATTATCATAAATATGCATAAAACTATATTTAATCCGACCTTATCATGAAGGTCCTTTTTTAACATTCTTAGATACACTTTTCATTCCTCTTTCTTTTTACTGCAAATGGTGCATACTGATATCCTTATCTTACCATCCCATCTCCTCTAACCATTTTCTTACCTTCTTCTCCCTATGTGAGAGTTCTCCGGACGCTTTTCCAAGAAGAAGTTCTCCCTTGATGTTTCCGTCTACTAAGTAAAGAATTCTGTCTGAACTAGCAGCAACCTTTTCACTATGTGTAACCATAAGTACTGTTGTTCCTTCTTTATTCGCATTTACCAGCTCATTCATTACTTCTAAAGAGGCTTTTGAATTAAGGGCTCCTGTAGGTTCATCTGCAAAGACAACCTTAGGACTATTGATAAGCGCCCTTGCAAGGCAGGCACGCTGTAATTGTCCACCTGAAACCTCGGTTATCTCGTGTTTACTTATTTCGATGATTCCAAGTCGCCTCATCAAATCTTCTGCATCCTTATTCACTTCTTCTCTGGATTTTATCTTTGCCTGATAGCCTGGAAGGACTATATTATCCATAATACAGAGCTTCTTCATCATATACATCTGCTGGAAGATGAAGCCCATCTTGATAAGTCTGAGCCTGGTAAGTTCTTTATCGCTCATCTTTGATAGATCCTCACCGTCAAAGATTACATTTCCGGCAGTCATATCATCCATTCCGCTGATTGTATAGAGCAGGGTCGATTTACCTGAACCGCTCGGTCCCATGATAGATACAAACTCTCCTTCATCAATGGATAGGTTAATATTTTGAAGCACATTATTGCTGTAGCCGTCTACTATGTATGTTTTACATAAATCGGTTGCTTTTAGCACTGCATTAGACATATTTTTTCTCCTTTTTTAGTTCAAGACCACGGAACTTTTGTTACGAGTTTCGCAATTACCTATTTTCTGAATTTAGTATATCATTCTAATTCTTAAAAAATCTTTAATTATTTCAAATCACATACAAAAAAGTACGTACGACCATAAAGTCATACGCACTTTAAATATCCGGGCAACGCTTTTTTTGCCCTACATATTATTCAGTAAATCTTAACCTTTCAACTACGCTTCTTCTTCTAAGTTTCTTATAGGTAAATGTTGGAACTAAAAGTATTATTATAAGTATTACAGGAAGACATATTACAAGAGAAGTGAGACTAAATCTCCATGAAAACATTGGAAGATTATTTACAAAAGTCTTTACTGCCGTAACATTTACTATGGCCGACATAGTTATTGTAAGTATCGACGTATATGCAAAATATTTCATTCCTTCCCTTATAAGGCTTTTTTTCTGCTGCCCAGCTGTCATTCCAATAGCTTCAAGCATCGCAAGCTCCCTGCTTCTAGCAATAATTGATGCTATCATTGTATTACTAAAGTTCATTACTCCGATAATTCCTAAAATTACTGCAACAAAAATAGCGGCTATTGCAAAAAGGTCTCCAAAAGCTTTATTGTCCTCTATCACACTCTGCTTTGATGTATAATTTAGATTTGAATTAGCTGTATAACCTTTTATCCATTCCTCGAAGACTGCTTCTTCATCATCCGCAACGTCGATGAGAGTACGCATTGGCGCTACTTCACCGTAAATAGACAGATATTCCTCTTCTGGAAGAATGAAGTTACATTCAATAGGAGCATAGACTGGATATTCGATTATCATCGGAACATCTACTAACCCATATACTGTGTACTCTCTTCCTCCTATCTCAACTACGTCTCCTGGATTTACTATATTAAGAAATCCATCGTTTGAATACTGCCATCTTTCAGCAAGAACGTAATTACCTGAACTGAACTTTTCCCAGTCAACACTTGTAGTACCATCCAAAGTCTGAACGTCATAGAGTTTTTCAACTGTCAGCTTGCTCATACCGTAAGTATTGCCTTCCATAGTGCGTTTACTGCTAATATCTTTAAGATAACTATTTACTGTAAAACCATCCCCTGCATAGAAGGATTCAATTTGCATCTTTACTAATTCATCTGAAAAGAAATATTTTTCAATATCACTCCATACTTTTTGAGAAAATGTATGATCTTCATGATTAAGGTACAAATTACCTACTCTTTCAACCCCTGACTGCTTAGCAAGTTCATCAAAAAAAGCACTATCTACTGCATTTACATTCTTGTTTTTTTCACCTGCATTATCAAGAAGTCCATCCTGAACACAGAAATCACATGCTGTATATTTCTCTGCAAAAGAATCTGTGCTAAAGCTGTTCATCAAAGTTGAAGCACTATTTAATATTACAAGAGATAATGTAAGAGAAAGAACTACTACAAATGTTCTCTTCTTTGGTTTTCCGTTCTTATCAAGATTTCCTAAAAAACGTGTTGCTTCAACAGGAGTTATTTTGGATACCTTTCTAACTGGTCTTCTAGAACTTATAGTCACTGTAAGATAAGCGAAAAGAGCTGTAAAGAGGATTATCCATATATTCATATGAACCTTTCCTTTATTTGCACCTACTGTATTAATAAATTTTCCAATCATCGGAAGCATCCATCCACCGATGCCGCAACCGATAACAAGTCCTATAGGAATAGCTACCAAACATATATGTTTTGTTCTATAGTTCATCATTTTACGTATCTGTTTTCCTGTAGTTCCGATAGACTTTAATAGGCCGTATTCCTTCATATCAGATACTATATTTAGGTCAAAAATGTTATAGATGATAAGATAACCTGAAAACATAAATATTACTACTGCAACTGCACATACAAGCAAGGCCACAGGATCCATGTAATTATACTGTCCCATGGATGACTGGCTGAATTCGCTTAGAAGGCTTCCTACTATTGTAAACAAAGATGAAAATAGTACTGTAGTTAAAATGATTGAAAATATCATCACTGAATATTTTCCCTTATTTTCTTTTACTGAGCCTGAAGCCAAGTTTTTTACTGCTTTTTTACTTATTTTTGTCATTTTGATTTCCTTACCTTTCATATTTCTTTTTACAAAAGGAATGATAACATATAATTCTTACCACATTATTTCGGAAATCTTTCATTTGTGAAATATTATTTCATATTTTCAATATCATTATCATAAACAATATCATAAACATTATCACAAACATTATCATAAACATTATCATAAACATTATCATGAAAAGTGTCATTGGCATAATGCTGTAATCGGACACAAAAAAAAGCGTAGCAGCTTAAAACTGCTACGCCTAAATCATAATATCTCTTTACCGTATTTTACATTAAATATTTCACGATTCTTTCTGTCTAAACGCTGTATCTCATAAAGATACTGTCTTTCATTACCTGACTGCACTTTTAATAAAATAACCATCTTCCATCTGAAACCGCCTTTTTTTTCTCTTAAACGGAACGGCTCAGCTAAATAGTTTATTTCCTCTTCTTCATACCTAGCCTCTAGTGTACTTAAGTCCATAAATTTGATGTAGCGTTCTCTGTCATCAACATATACTTCTGATTTTGTAAATTCCTGTATACCTGTTGCAAGGCTGACCTGTCCATATACTTTCTTAAAGCTTGCATTTGAATATATCTGCATAGCCGCATCTCTATCAGGACTTATAAGATTTACAAGTTCAAATTGAGAATAAAGACCTACTAATCCTTTCTCAAGCATGGTATTGCGCTTATATTCCAGTTCTGAGTAAATATTCCTAAGAGTCACCTTTAAAGCCGTTTTATTATCCAAAGATGCTAAATAGTGCGCATCTAAAAGTACTAAAAAGCCATTATCGATATAATCAATTTAATGATTTTCCATTGTAGTTGAAACATG
>JAEEGF011518183.1_pt1 | contig 29624 bp, 26 predicted proteins | sample 9134171 | NCBI WGS metagenome assembly JAEEGF01 (sample SAMN16246542, study PRJNA631951) | gut metagenome | biome: gut microbiome; feature: rumen; material: AP-attached | host: Bos | place: Iran: Karaj | collected 2018-10 | reverse complement strand
CGCTTCGGGCGACTCCTTCAACGACACGGGCATGCTCAAGCAGGCGGACAAGGGGTGCTTCTTCTGCGCGCCGGACTCCATCGTGGCGCAGTTCCCGCAGCTCGAGGCCACCAAGACGTACGACGAGTTGCTCGAGAAGTTCCACCAGTTCCAAGAAATGTTGTAAGACCGCTCGTTCGACGTTTCGGGAGTCGAGACCTCCGGTTTCTCACTCTCCCCGCAAAGGGGACCATGCCCACGTAAGCGCTAAGTGGGCAAAGTGCTTTCGGGTCGCATTTTTGCGTTTTGGCAGACCAAATGGCAGTAAAACACTCATTTAGTCTGCTATTTTACACACAAAGTAACTAAAAGAAGCCCTTTTTTCTTGAAAATCGGTGAAATTCGGCGCATTCGACGCAAATTTTGCGAAGAAAACAACGAAATTACAAGCTTTGGCTACAAACAAAGTAATTTTCAGCAGACTAAATCCAACAAAACAATGCATTTGGTCTGCCATTTCAAGCATTTTTACTATTTGGGCAATCGTTTTGCCGCTTTTCAGCCTTCTTGCCGCATTCCTCCCCGCGAGAGCAAGCGCAGGCCGGCGCAATTTAATACACCAAACGTAGCGCGAGCGGTCAAAAAAAATGCGGGGCCCGCGTTTACGGGTCCCGCTCTGGAGTTAACCAGGAGTTAGGAAATTACTTGAGGGTCGGCGTATCCCAGTCAATCCATTCGGACTTGTTCCACTTAGCGATGCTGCTGAAGGATTCAACCTTGCCCTTTGTCGTTCCGCTCTCGTTCAAGAAGGCGTTGACATAGGCCTTTACCTCATCGTAATGGTCTTGCGGCAGGTCGCAGTGGTTATGACCACCCTTCTGGGCATAGGTGTAATTGTCTTCGATGCCGAGGGCCTTGAACACTTCAAGTGAAGCATTGCCGCAGTAGTTCGACGGGACCTCGCCAAGCCAGTCAAAAGACTGGTTGTCAAGCAGGAGGAGTGCACGCGGTGCCACCATTGCCGTCAGCATGTGCTGGTCGAACGGGAGGGTGGTTTCCTTGCCATCGTAATTCTTGAAGCTGCTTTTCATCCAACGGCCTTCGGTACCTGCACTGGCCAGGCCCTGCACGAACTGCGTGCCCTTCTGCTTGTTCACCTGGGCGATAGAACGCCAGAGAGACGCGCCACCGGAACCGGATTCCTGCGGAATCACGAGCGCAATGCGTTCATCAAACGCACCAGCAATCAGGGAACCCTTGCCATGGCGCGAACACCCGGTTACACCCAGATGGTGCACATCAATGCCCGCCTCGGGGGTCTTTTCAAGAGCGTCGATTACACGGCTAATACCCCACGCCCAAGCAATAGCGGTACCTGCATCGGAGCCATTATAGAGCTGGAAGAAGGAGCCACCGCCGTTTTCGGGAGCGACGTCATCCGGATTGAACGAAATCATGGCAACGCCAAGACCGTTCGTAGAGGCACCCAGGCTTCCGCAACCACCGAAGCTCGCAAAGCCGATGATGCCGGGTTTCGGTTTATCCTTGGTTCCGCCTCCAGAAATGCTGACAGAGAAAGAGATGGTTTTGCCCTTGTCGGTCACGGATACCTTGAGTTTGTTACCAGAGAAGGAGCCTTCGACCTTTTCGGGGTTACGCGGCTTTTGACCGAACATAATCTTTTCGTACATCGCGCCGATTTCTTCGCGGCGGCACTTCCATTCGTCCTTCGAAGAGATGCGCTTGCCGTCAAGGCCCATGAACGGGTCCGGGAGTTTTGCGTTGTTCACGCTCGTCGGGATGTTGCCAATCTGGCATTCGCTGCGGTGGTCTTCCACGAAGTCGTTTGCGGGTGTCGGCGGCACAACCACGACGCTCGAGCTGGAAACAGGCGGCAAATCGACAGAGCTGCTGGAACTGTGATGGTGACGATGCGAGCTGCTGGACGGTTCCGGCAAAATAAGACTACTGCTGGATACGCAAGCCCACGGCGTTTGCGGGCCACACGCAACCTCTGCTTCGCTACTGCTCGATTCACCCAGTTCTAACTCTTCACCCGCTTCTTTCGTATCAGGGCGTTCAGCAGAATACACCGTCCAGGACGAAGAACTGCTCCCCCCCTGTGCAGCAAGGATGGAATCTTCCAGGGCCTTGTTTGCGGAGTCCGCGTTGAATTCCCCATATTGATCGATGAGGCACTGTTCGGTGACACATGCTGTGGTAGAATTGTTGTCTTCTCCACAAGCCCACAACCCGAAGGCAGCGACTGCCAACGGAAATATATATTTCCTTTTATTCATAACCAACCCCATGTTCAAGGCCGGGAATTCGACCTTTCCGGGTATTTTTAAAGTATAAAAAAGAGGAACTAAAAGTACCGATTTCGGTAGAAAAACGTTGTTCGCACTTACAACATTACCAAAATGTAAATAAATGCCCTTTACAAGCAAAAAAAAGACGTTATAAGGCCGAGCGCCATGACTCTAAAATTTTATGTTGTAATAAATTAGAACAAAAATGTTCATTTTTAACATATAGAACGCTGAGTGTGCTATATAGAACGCTTTTTTCATTTTTTTCAAAAAAAACACTCTTTATTGTGCAATTATGCCAGCCAGACCAAATAAATAAAATATATATTGCTATCATAAAAGGAGGAAACATGTTCTACAAGCATTGGAAAAAGATTGCTCTTGCGCTGACCGGCTTTTTCTGGGCCGGCTGCGACGACTCGGCATCTTCATCGGAAGTCGTTCTTTACGGCTGTCCCGACGATATTTGCGCTCCAGCCCCAAAAAGCAGCAGCGACGCAAATGATACACAGACCAGTTCCAGCGACCCTTCGACTAGCTCAGGGACCGAGATTTCTTCAAGCAGTAGCGAGTTCGGGGTCATATCGTCGAGCAGCCTGGAATTGGTTGCGCCTGCATACGGGGTTTTTGGAGGGACTTGTTTCAGGGATCCGGAATCCCAGGGCACCTACAGGTGTAATGACGGCGTGACCTGCCAAGAAAAAGTGAGTGAACGCTGGGTGCCAGAATATAATTGTGTCGAGGACATTTGCCCTGACTACGGCGTAGTCGCTATCACCGAAAAGACCTACGACTGCGACGACGGGAACACCTACAATTATGCCGAGTTTATTTCCCGTTACAACAAAATGGATGCACCCGAAGGCACTCAGGACGAGTAGACCTTGAAGGAGTTAGAATGTTCTACAAGCATTGGAAAAAAATTGCGCTTTCGCTGACCGCATTCTTCTGGGCGAGCTGCGACGAAACGACCACCGAAGCCCCCATGTACGGAGTGCCATCATGCGATTCCGAGCAGTGCGGCACAGATAATCCCGAGAGCAGCGACTCGAAAGGCACGCCCGCCAGTTCCAGCGAAACGGCCGGTAACGAAATAAGTTCCAGTTCCGAGGCAATCAAGCCGGAAAGTTCAAGCAGCAGCGGATTCCAACCCATGCCACTGTACGGGGTCTCCAGCGATCTTGTGACCTGCCTCCAGAAAGATGATTCAACGTTTAGATGTGTTGACGGGGCCACCTGTACGAGAAAGACAGAGTATACCTGGAAATCCCCCTCCTGCCATGAATCCGAACAAGATGGCGAAATCGTATCCATCTGCCCGGATTATGGCATTATGCAAGTTCTTGAAACCACCTACGAATGTGATGGCAAGGTGTACAACGAAGCCGAATTTCGCGACCGCTATCAAACGATGACCGTCGTGAACCCACCCGAGCAAGGCTCCTCCAGTTCCGGCGACGTCACATGCACACCCACGGATTCCAGTGTTGCGTATTTCGCTCAGGATTACAGCGCAGACACCCAGAAGATGTGGAAAGAGCAAGCCGCCAAGCACGATGCCGTAGACAAGATAGACTCCATCAAGCAGACCTTGGCAGAAACGCCTACGTGCCTTGAAAACCTGCGCATGGAACTCGACATGTTCATGGCCCTTTACGGCGCCCCGACCATCATCAATAACGCGGTAGAAACCTGCAGCGATGGAACCACCAGGCCCAGCGAAGAATACGCCAAGTTCCTTAAAATGCAGGAAGAGTGGGAAGCGAACAAGTCTGCCCTGGACGAAGAACTCCAGAAGGTCTACGAAGACAAGATGAAGGAAATCGAGGAACGGATCAACAAGTGTCTTTCCGGCGAAACCGACAAGTAATTATGATCAAGAAACATTGGAAAAAATTTCTATTAAGCCTGTGCGCTCTTTTCTGGAGCGGCTGCAGTGACGATTCGGTACCCCTTTACGGAACCCCGCAGGTCGCTTGTGAATTAGACCACATGTGGAGTGACGAGTGCGGCACCACATCCAATATCGTATGCACGGACACCTACTATTGTAAAGACAAAGTTGTCTGCTTCAAGCAATATGAAGGGAAAAACGCGACCTTTGACTGTCGCGATGAACTGGGCAACAAGACAACCTATACCGAAGACGAATTCAACTCATTATACTATGTTGAAAGCGAACGCATTCACTAACTTAAGACGAGGAAAAATGTTCTACAAGCATTGGAAAAAAATTGCACTGGCTTTTACCGCCCTGTTCTGGGCCGGATGCGGCGATGATTCGTCAAGCGACAGCAAGGAGCTGGTTGCCTGCGACTTGCAGCAAATGTGTCCCGAATACGGCGTCGCCGGTTATTCTTGCGATGACGGCTTTTACGGAGACGATAACGGTCAGAACTGCACCTTCATTCCAGCACCAACATGTTCCAGATATTATCAATGCGAAGACAATGTGACTTGTTGGGCTAATGAAGGTGATACCGTTCTAAATTGCTCCGACAAGCAAGGCAAAGACTTTTCAATCACCGAAGACGAATTCAAGTCAAAATACTACGTCGAAAGTGAGCGCATCCACTAAACTTCACATTTCACATTACGCACCTCACATTTTTATGCAACTCTCTCTTAAAAAGAAACTCGCTCTCGAAGCTTACCGCCTTTACCGCCACAACGAAATCAAGGCGCATCCGCTCACGTACTTTTTCTGGGAATGCACACTCCGCTGCAACCTGCACTGCCTGCACTGCGGTAGCGACTGCGTGAAGGACGCCATCCCAGACATGCCCCGCGAAGACTTCATGGGCGTGCTGGATAAACTCGCCCCGCACATCGACCCGAAGCATTTTATCGTGGTGATTACCGGCGGCGAACCCTTGATGCGCCCGGACCTCGAGGAATGCGGCCAGGAAATCAAGAAGCGTGGTTACCCCTGGGGTATGGTCAGCAACGGCCTTGCGATGACCCCCGAACGCTACACCAAGCTGCTGAATGCCGGGCTGCGCTCGCTCACGATTAGCCTGGACGGCCTCAAGGAAAGCCACAACCATTTCCGCGGCGCCCCCACGAGTTTCGATAACGCACTCCGCGCCATCGACATGGCCGCCCACACGCAAGGCCTCACCTTCGACGTGATGACCTGCGTGAACCGCCAGAACCTCAAGGAGCTCCCGAAGATTCTTGACATCCTCCTGAAAATCGGCGTGAAGCGTTGGCGCATCGCGACGGTATTCCCGAAGGGCCGCGCGAAGGACAATCCGCTGTTCCAGCTCACGAACCAGGAATTCCGCCAGGTGTTCGACTTCATCCGCGAAGTCAAGAAACTGAACGTCATCAACGTGAACTACGGCTGCGAAGGCTTCCTCGGGAGCTACGAGAAGGACGCGCGCAACTACCCGTTCTTCTGCCGTGCCGGCGTGAACGTTTCTTCCGTGCTTTGCGATGGCAGCATTTCTGCCTGCCCGAGCCTGCGCGGCGACTACATCCAGGGAAACATCTACAAGGACGACCTCTGGGACGTATGGCAGAACCGCTACCAGGTGATGCGCGACCGCAGCTGGGCAAAAATCGGCGATTGCAAGACCTGCAAGTACTGGCGCTACTGCGAAGGCTCCAGCCTGCACCTCCGCGACGAAAAAACGAAAGAATTGGCTTATTGCCATGTAAAACGCTTGGAAGACGCTGGCGCATAAAAATTTTTTTGTGTATATTAAGTTTAAACGGATCCAAAGGAGTCTAAAATGCTCTACAAACACTGGAAAAAAATCCTACTTTCGCTAACCGCCTTCTTCTGGGCAAGTTGCGACGATACGGCCTCGGCAAGCAATGAGCCCGAGTCCAGTTCCTCCGTGGAAGCCCCGAAGTCCAGCGCCGTGACCGGAGGCACATCTTCCAGTTCCACCGAAACAGCCCCGGAATCTAGCGCAACCGACAATCCGGCTTCGTCCGTAGCGGCTGCAGAAAGTTCCGACACCGAGACTTCGGCGGCCAGCTCCTCCGACACCCCTAACATCGGGAGTTCCAATTCCACGGCCAGGAGTTCCAGCGCCGAAATGATTGCGCCCAAGTATGGCGTACCGATGAGCTCCAGCATGGTCGCGGCAAAGTACGGCGTCTTGATGCCGTCTGCTACCTGCGAAAAAGTCGGTTCTAAGCTGACTTGCGATGACGGCGTCACTTGCGACGAGATAGTTTCCGAAACCATGCAGTCCCCCGAATGCACCGGCGATGTCTGCGCCAAGTACGGCGTCGTGATTGTCAAGGACACTACCTACAAGTGTGATGACGGCAAAATCTACAAAGCTGCCGAGTTCCGCTCCAAATATGACATTCTGGATGGTGCCGTCGACCTGTACGGATGCCCGAGCGACATCTGCTGGCCCGACACCCTCGTGGAAGCCCAGCCCTTATACGGTATTTCGAATATGGTAACTCGCCCCCAATAAAAATGAAGCTTGGCATCAAGAAGAAACTTGCGCTCGAAGCACACAGGCTGTACCGTCATAACGAAATCAAGGCGCACCCGCTCACGTACTTCTTTTGGGAATGCACGTTGCGCTGCAATTTGCATTGCCAGCATTGCGGTAGCGACTGCGTGGCAGATGCTATCCCCGATATGCCCCGCGAGGACTTTTTCCGGGTGCTCGACGGCATTGCCCCACATATCGACCCCAAGAATTTTGCCGTGGTGATTACCGGCGGCGAGCCCCTGATGCGCGCCGACCTCGAGAAATGCGGGCAAGAAATCAAAAGGCGCGGATACGCCTGGGGCATGGTGACAAACGCACTTGCTCTTACGCCCGAACGCTTTGCCAAGCTCATGAACGCAGGGCTGCGCTCGCTCACCATCAGCCTGGACGGCCTCGAAGAGAACCACAACCTTTTCCGCGGAAACCCCCACAGCTTTGAACGCGCCGTACGCGCAATCCACATGGCGGCAAGCGTCGAGGAACTCACCTTCGACGTGATGACGTGCGTGAACAAGAAGAACTTAAGCGAACTCCCCCGCATCCACAACCTGCTCGTGAATCTCGGAGTCAGGAACTGGAGAGTCTCGAACGTGTTCCCGAAGGGCCGCGCCAAGGACAACCCGCTGTTCATGCTCACGAACGACGAGTTCCGCCAAACTTTTGAATTTATCCGCGAAGCGAAAAAGAAGCAGATGATCAACGTGAACTACGACTGCGAAGGGTTCCTCGGAAGCTACGAAAAAGTCGTCCGCAACAACCCGTTTTTCTGCTGGGCGGGAGTGAACATCGCATCGGTGCTTTGCGACGGAAGTATCTCGGCTTGCCCGAGCCTGCGCGGCGACTACATCCAAGGCAACATCTACAAGGACGACTTCTGGGATGTATGGCAGAACCGCTACCAGGTGATGCGCGACCGCAGCTGGGCCCGCATCGGCGAATGCAAAGACTGCAAGTACTGGCGCTACTGCGAAGGCTCCAGCCTGCATTTACGTGACGAAAAGACAAAGGAACTTGCATACTGCCACGTAAAACGCCTCGAAGACGCTGGCGTGTAAAAAAACGGGACCGACAAAAAGTCGATCCCGCTCTTCTGTACCTTCAAATAAAGCTTACTTCAAAGTCGGCGTATCCCAGTCAATCCACTCGCTCTTGCTGAAGTTGATGGTCTGGGTGTTCTTGCTGTAATCTATCTTACCCGTATTGGCGTCCTTGCCGAGCAGGAATTTGTTCATGAAGTCCTTGACCTCGTCGAACTGTCCGTTGGGGAGCTGGCAGTGACCGTGACCGCCTTCCTGGCTGTAGGTGTAGTTTTCCGTCACGCCGAGAGCCTTGTAGGTTTCGAGAGAAGCCTGGCCGCAGTAGTTCGACGGTACTTCGCCAAGCCATTCCTGACCAGCGTTATCGATGATGAGGAGCGCACGCGGGGCGACCATGCTCACGAGCATGTGCTGGTCGAACGGGAGTGTATTTTCCTTGCCATCGTAGTTCTTGAAGCTAGAAATCATCCACTTGCCTTCGGTACCTGCACTAGCAAGGCCCTGCACGAACTGCTTGCCCTTCTGCTTATTGACCTGGGCACCCACGCGCCAGAGGGAAGCGCCACCGGAACCAGATTCCTGCGGAATAGTAAGGGCGATACGTTCATCGAATGCACCCACGGCAAGCGTACCCTTGCCCCAGCGAGAGCAACCTGTCATGGCGAGGTGATGCACGTCGATACCCGCTTCCGGAGTCTTTTCGAGAGCGTCGATAATGCGGCTTACGCCCCATGCCCATGCAATGATGGTGCCCTGGCCCTGGTTATAAAGCTGGAAGAACATGCCGCCACCGCTTTCGGGAGCGACGTCATCCGGGTTGAAGGTAATCTGGGCGATGTCGAGGCCGTTCGTCGCGTTGCCGAGGCTTCCGCAACCGCCCATCATGCCACCGCCAAAACCGATCATGGCCGGCTTCGGATTGTCCTTCGTACCCGCGTTGCTGATTTTCACGGAGAACGAACCGGATTTGCCCTTGTCGGTCACCTTGATGGTGAGCTTTCCACCGGAATAGCTGCCTTCCACCTTTTCCGGGTTGCGCGGCTTTGTACCGAACATGAGCTTTTCGTACATGGCGCCGATTTCTTCACGACGGCACTTCCATTCCGCCTTCGTAGAAATCCTCTTGCCGTCGAGGCCCATGAACGGGTCCGGGAGCTTGGCGTTGTTTACGCTAGAGGGAATATTGCCAATCTGGCATTCGCTACGGTGGTCTTCCACGAAGTCGTTTGACGGAATCGGCGTCACAATGGTGCTGCTGGAGCTCTCCGTGGGAACGGAGCTGCTCATCGGCGGCAGGACTGCGCTAGACGAGGAACGATGGGTATACGAATAGCCGTGCTCAGAAGACGAGGATACCGGAGGAACCGATATAGAGGAACCGGGAGCCGTCGCGGAAGAGCCAGGCCCCGCATCGGTCACGGAAAGTGGCGGAACTACTGCGACAGAACTCAGCGGATCTTGAGCCGCATCGGAGCTCAACGGCAAATCCATGCCCGCAGAGCTCACCTGTGCGAACGGGTCGTTCGGATCAGTGACCGCGGAGGACGCTGGTCCAAGCACATCGGAGGAACTGCCCGGATCGGGAGTTACCGCAGTGCATTCTGGTGTGGCACATTCATCTGCGGCGGCAGCATTATCGTCACCGCAGGCCCAAATTCCGATAGCAACCAAAACCACCGGAAATAAGAATTTCCTTTTATTCATAACCAACCCCTTTTTAACACCGTGAATTCGGTCTTAAAGGTGCTTATAAAATAGATTTGCGCATTTTAAACAAGAATACGCCCCTGCGACAAAGCGTTGTTCGACGTTACAACGTACTGGAGCCGTCGGTGTGAGTCACAAAGGGCGGATAAAGCCTAAAAAGACCTTATTTTTGGCTTATTTTTGCAAAAAAAGCTTTTTTGTCGGGAGATAATAATAAATTGTATATGATGGATACGCTCAATTTGACAACCAATGAAGAGCACATCGTGAGTGTGCTCTTAAAAAAGAACCCCGAGCTGGACGAGGGTGTTCTCAAGAGCGCCGTTGCCTTTATCGCCGATGCCCACGACGGCCAGTACCGCAAGAGCGGCATGCCGTACACGGAACACCCCTACGAAGTCGCCAAAATCCTTGCCGACCTGAAACAAGACCAGGCGACAGTCCTTGCCGGCCTGTTGCACGACGTGGTGGAAGACACCCCGCACACACTCAAAGAAATTTCTGAAAAATTCGGCGAAGACACCGCCTTCATGGTGGACGCCGTCACCAAGATCACCGCCGTCCAGGAGGCGAGCAAGACCGCGCAAAAAGCGGGCACCTACAAAAAGCTCATCTCGGCCATGGCCAAGGACCCGCGCGTCATCATGATCAAAATTGCAGACCGCATCCACAACATGCGCACCATGCAATACATGAAGCCCGAAAAGCGCAAGCAGATTGCCCAGGAGACTTTGGACATTTACGTGCCGCTCACCCACCGCTTTGGCTTGTACAAACTCAAAACGGAACTCGAGGACCTGAGTTTCAAGTACGTGAACCCGGTGGAATACCAAAAGCTGGTGGACGCCCTTATCGAGGGCAAGGACAAGCGTGAAAAGTACGTGCAATCGGTGATCGGCCCGCTCCAGATTAAGATGGCTCTCGAGGACTTCGACTGCACCATCCAGGGGCGCACCAAGAACATTTACAGCATCTACAACAAGATGATCGCCCGCGACTGCCAGTTCGAGGACATCTTCGACATATTCGCCATCCGCATCATCGTGGAGACCATCCCCGAGTGCTACCTGGCACTGGGCTACGTACACAACCTTTGGACCCCGCTCCAGAGTCGCTTCAAGGACTACATCGCGACGCCCAAGCCGAACCTCTACCAGAGCATCCACACGACGGTCATTGGCCCCGAGAACAAAATGGTCGAGGTGCAGATCCGCACCAAGGACATGGACCTGACCGCCGAAAAGGGATTCGCCGCCCACTGGGCCTACAAGATGGAAACCCAGCACGAGGGCGAGGAACTTGCCTGGCTCGACCATATGGTCAAGTTGCAATCCGAAATTAGCGACAGCAAGGAGTACCTGGACTTTTTGAAGGTGGACCTCAAACCCGAGGGCATGACCGTATTCACCCCGAAGGGAACCTCCATCGAACTCCCCGACGGAGCCATCGTGCTGGACTTCGCCTTCGCGGTGCATACCGAACTGGGGCTCCACTGCATTGGCGCAAAGATCAACGAAGAAGTGGTGAGCCTCGACAAGCCCGTACCCCACGGCGCCACCATCCAGATTTTGAAAAGTCCCGCCCAGGAGCCCAGCCCCGAATGGCTCGACATGGTCAAGACAGTCAAAGCCAAGCAGGAACTGCGCAAGTGGATGAAGACGAGTATTACCCAGCAGGCTCTGGACCTAGGCAAGGAAATTTGGACTCGCGAACTCCGCATGGCCAAAATAGAGAAGGACAAACGCCCCCAGGAAGAGGCAATCAACAAGTACTTTGGGACGTTTAGCATGGATGACTTCTTTGAACGTATTGGGCAGGGAGAGCTCCCCCTGCAAGACGTCCACCGCTTTTTGACGGGCGAAGACATCAACAACAAGGACGCGACCGCGCTCCGGTTCTTCCCCACGTTCAACAAGGACAAAAAAAACGTTGTCCGGGACGACATGCCCCTAATGATCGGCCACGAGACGAGTCTGCTCATCCACTTTGCCACATGCTGCGGGCCCGTACCCGGCGAGCAGATTGTGGGCGTGATGCGTCCCAAAATAGGCATCGAGGTCCACAACGTGAACTGTCCAAACCTCAAGGACTTCCCCGTGGAGCAGCTTTTGCCTGTGGACTGGAGCGCCGACGTTTCACAGCCGTTCATGACGCACCTCACCATCGACACCGACAACCGCAAAAACATTACGCTCGACGTATTGCAGGCCCTCAAAAACGCAGGCTTGTTCCTGGAACGCATGAGCGTCGCGAGCACCGAACTCTCGGGCAGAATCCGCATGGAGTTCAAGGCGTTCCGCAAGGACCAGGTCGACAGCTACGTGAATCACGTACGCAAGATCCATGGCGTTAGGGAGGTGACCAAGGCATGATTACCCCCCTGCACCACAGCGACTACACGCTCAAGAACCGTGCGTTCAACTGCCGCATGCGCAACCGCTACTACGAGGAGGTGTACTACGCCTTCCGTGCGCTGTTGCCCGCCGACTCCACGGCGGAATCCACCGGCGAAATAGACCAGGCGTGGTTGCAGAACCTCGCCAAGGAAGTACGCCGCTACGAGCGCCTGATTACCACCTGCCTTGAATACGCGCAGGCGGCCATTTTCTATGGCAAGGCGGACTACGCGACATTGTATTCCAAGGACAAGCGCTGGGGTATTTTGCAAGAGGAAATCTTCCTCGTCCACTTTTTGCAGGAACTGCTCTCCACCATCCGCTACATCATTGCCCGCCTCGATACCGACAAGATGGTACACGACTGGGGAACCTCCATGCAAGACATGAAATCAAAGCCAGTTCGTACAGGCTTTGTCAACTCCATCCAAGAAAAGCTTACAGCTATGTCGGCAGCGACCATTGACGAGTTCCGCGACCTGCTCAAGCACCTGCTGGACCGATTCCAAATTGGCAACACCCTGTTCGGCACCGTACAGGATTTACAGAACTTCTATTAGGCGAAAGGCAAGAGAATGTCAGAATACATAATATTATCCATTTTCCTTTTCCTAGGTGCATTCATCGCCGCAGCGGCGACAGTCACCGGCCTTGTGCTCGGCTACCGCACCAAGAACACCAAGAACAAGATGGCCCCCTACGAATGCGGCATGGAGACCATCGGCAACGCGCGTATACAATTCAAGGTGGGCTACTACCTGTTCGCCTTGCTCTTCCTCGTGTTCGACATCGAAGCACTCTTTTTGTTCCCGGTCATGATGAACTTCAAAGCCATTATGGCGGGGCAAACCCCGCTCGCGCCCGCGATTGTCGTCATTGACCTCGTGATATTTATGGCTATCCTTGTATCTGGCCTCGCCTACGCCTGGAAAAAAGGAATTCTCAAATGGGAATAATCAATTACGCACCCAAGATCCTGGACCCGATTCCCGGCGGCAAGTACGTCGTGAACGCAATCGACTACGTGGTGAACTGGGCCCGTGCCAACTCCATTTGGCCGCTCACCTACGGCACAAGCTGCTGCGCCATCGAAATGATGTCGAGCTCCATGGCGCGCTACGACATTGCCCGCTTTGGCAGTGAAGTGTTCCGCTCGTCCCCCAGACAAGCGGACTTGTTTATTTTAGCAGGCACCATCACCCGCCGCATGGCACCCGCCATCCAGATGCTGTGGGAACAGATTCCCGGCCCCAAATACGTAATCGCCATGGGCGCCTGCACCATTAGCGGCGGGCCGTTCATTTACGACAACTACTCTGTAGTGCGCGGCGCACAGAACCTGATCCCGGTCGACGTTTTTGTCCCTGGATGCCCGCCAAGACCCGAGGCACTTTTCCACGGGCTACTCACCCTCCGCGACAAAATATTAAAAGAGACGTGCCGCAACCCGTGGCACGAAGGCGAGCCCCGCGACGTGAGCACCATGGACCGCTACCGCGAAGCCGCCAAGACCTGGGCCGCCCTCGAAGAGATGAAGGACGAGCAAATGGCGGAGGTTCGCGCGAAGTTCAAGGAGGAGCATCCCGACTACAAATCGAGCTTCAAACCCGTGCGTGTGAAAAAAGAGGACTTCCCCGAAGTGGAACGCGTACCGTTCAAGCGCCTGGGGCTCACACAGGCGGAACTTTTTGCAAAGCTCCGTGCGAAGTTCCCGAACGTGACCGTACACACGCACAGCGAAGACCCCATCGAAGACATCGTGGCGGCGATGCCTGCCGACCACCCCCTCGAAGTGATGGTCGCACCCGAAGACTACCTCCCCATGGTAGAGTTCATCAAGAACGATCCCGAATTCAAGATGGACTACCTCATTGACGTGACCGCCATTGACTACGACGACCACTTTGACTTGGTGACGCAGCTCCGCAGCATGGACATTGGGCACAAACTGTTCCTATGCCTGCAACTCAAAAAGGACTTTGGCATCGAAGAAGAAAAGCGTCCCATATCCATCTTGGCGACAGCGCCCAGCATCAGCGGCATTTACCCTGCCGCCGAATTCAAGGAACGCGAGGTTTACGACATGTTCGGCATCGGATTCGAGGGACACCCCGACCTGCGCCGCATATTCCTCGACAAGGACTTTGTAGGCTTCCCATTGAGAAAAGACTTTACGCACCCCGAAATGATCAGGAGGCCCCTATGAGTACACTCCCTCCTGGATTCCGCATTCAACGCGAAACCAATACCGAAGAATTCTTCATCAACATGGGGCCGCAGCACCCGAGTACGCATGGTGCGCTCCGCCTTGCACTGCGCATGGAAGGCGAAACCATCATCGAGTTGGTGCCGCACTTTGGTTACATCCACCGCGGTATGGAAAAACAGGCCGAGTCCATGACCTACCTGCAGTACATCGCGCTCTCCGACAGGCAAGACTACCTCACCGCCATCCAGAACAACCTGGGAGTGGTCATCGCGCTCGAAAAAGGCATGAACGTGGGCGTCCCCGAAAAGCAGGAGTACATTCGCGTGATGCTCCAAGAACTGGGCCGCATTGCAAGCCACATGGTCTTTTTCGCCTGCTTTGGCGGCGATCTGGGCGGCCAAACTTGCCTGCTGTACGGTTTCAAGGAACGCGAGATGGTCCACGACATCCTCGAAGAAGTCACGGGCTCCCGCCTTACCACGAACTTCTTCCGCCCCGGCGGAAGCCGCTTTGACGTGCCAGATACGTTCATCCCGCGCGTGAAGGCGTTCCTGGACCACATGGACGACACCATGAAGGACTACGAACGCTTCCTCTCCAAGAACATCATTGTGCTGGAGCGAAGCAAGGGCATAGGCTACCTCTCCAAAGAGGACGCCATCGCCTACGGATGTTCGGGTCCGGTGCTCCGTGCTAGCGGAGTGAACTTTGACGTGCGTCGCGCGAACCCCTATAGCATTTACGACCAGTTCGACTTTGAAGTCCCTGTGACCTACAACGGAGACTGCTACGACCGCTACACGGTACGCATCGCCGAAATCCACGAATCCATGAAGATTTTGCGCCAATGCGTGGACAAGTTCCCCAAAGACGGGCCTTGGCGCAGCAAAGAAAAACCGGTACGCCTCCCCGTGGGCCGCTACTACAGCGAAATCGAGACCGCCAAGGGGCTTTACGCCACCTACGTGGTCGCGGCCACGACCGGCGACAAGCCGTACCGTATCCACACACGCGGGCCAAGTTTCCCGCACATCGCGGCGCTCAACAAGATGGTGCAAGGCCACAAGATTTCGGACCTCGTGACCATCCTGGCGACGCTCGACCCCGTGATTCCAGAGATTGACAGGTAGCCCATGTTTGTTCCCAGCATTACAAACCCCGTCGGAGACTTTGTTCGCGACATTGTACCCAAGCTTGCGGCCTATTTGCCCGCAAGCCTACAATCGGACACGCTCAACAGCATCACGGCATTCCTCGTAAACGCCCTCATTTGCATTGTCGCGGTGTGCATTGTGAACATTGGTTCGGCACCCATCCTCATTTACATGGAACGCAAAGTGTGCGCCCACGTGCAATGTCGCCTTGGTCCCATGCGTCTCGGCTGGCACGGCACCATCCAGACCATCGCCGACGTTTTGAAGATGCTCTTTAAAGAAGTCTACGCCCCAAGCGGCGCCGACAAGATCATGTTCTACCTGGCGCCCCTCATTGTGCTCATCGCTCCCTTCCTCGTTTGCGCGCTCATCCCGTTTGGCCGCAACCTGGTCGTCGCTGACGTTCCCATGGGAATCCCGCTGATCATTGCCGTGAACGGCTTTGGCGTGCTAGCCATTTTGCTGGGCGGCTGGAGCAGCAACAACAAGTACTCGCTCCTGGGAGCCCTCCGCAGCGGCGCCCAAATGATCAGTTACGAAATCTCGTTTGCCATGATCCTCCTCTTTGTGGTGATGATTTCGGGATCCACGAACCTCATGACCATCACACTTGGGCAGGAAGGCACCCTGTTTGACTGGTGGATTTTCAAGATTCCCGTGCTCGGGTTCATCGCCTTCATTCTGTTTTTTATTTCAAGCACCGCCGAAATGAACCGCGCCCCCTTCGACATCGCCGAAGCCGAGCAGGAACTTACTGGCGGTTACCACACCGAATACAACGGCACACCGTTCGCCATGTTCTATTTGGCAGAATACATAGCCCTCATTACGAACTCGGCACTCGCGGTGACCTGCTTTTTGGGAGGCTTTTTGCCGCCGTGCATCGGAATCGCCTTTGTGGACCAATACCTGAACATGGTTCCGGGAGTCGTGTGGTTCTTTGCAAAAGTCTACTTTATGATTTGGTGCTACATGATGGTCCGCTGGACGTTTGTGCGTCCTCGCGTGGACCAGCTCATGGACTTCGAATGGAAATTCCTGTTGCCTGTCAACCTTGTTTTGCTGGTGGCCGGAGCCGCCTACATCGCTTTGGTAGGGTAATTTATGGCAGAACCAATTACTACATCTCAATACCTTAAGCGTTACCTCAAACGTTGCATCACTGGCCCCTGGAGCCTTTTGTGCGGGCTCTCGGTCACTCTCAAATACTTCTTTAACCCCAAGCGCATTGTTACAGAACAATACCCCGAAAACAAAAAGACGCTCAAAATGCACGAGCGCTTCCGCGGTCGACTCGAAATGATCGAGGACGAGGACGGGCAAAACCGCTGCACTGCCTGCGGCATGTGCGAACGCGCCTGTCCCAACGCGAGCATCAATGTGCTCCCCACAAAGAACATCGCCGGCAAAAAAGTTTTGGGACGTTACCTGTACCACTTTGCCAGTTGCACGCAATGCGGTCTTTGCGTTGAGGCATGTCCCTTTGGCGCCATCCGCATGAACCAGGATTTCGAGGTCGCAACAACGGACCCGACAACCCTCGAGATGATTTTGAACCACAAGGAGGGACAGGGATAATGCCAGACTTTCCGCTAAACTTCCCCCTCGGGGGCATGGACATCGCATTTTATGCTGTCTCCATTGTCATGATTATCATGGCTGTCATGACAGTCGCCGTCAAGAACATTTTGCAAAGCGCCATCTTCCTCATTTTCTCGTTTGTGGGAACCGCGATCCTCTACCTGCTTTTGCACGCTGAATTTGTCGCCCTGGCACAAATCATGGTGTACATCGGCGGCGTCGTGATTTTCGTGGTATTCACCATCCTCCTCACGAGCCACCTAGGCGAAGACGCCTTCTCTACCAAGATTCCTCGATTCTTTGCGGCATTTACCATTTCGATTTCATTTGTATTCGTGATGATCAAGTGCATTTTACCAATCCCCGACCTCGCCAGTGGCGCGTCAAACGCCCCCGAGGGCTTTGCAGGGCTGGAACCGTTTGCCATGCGGTTGCTGGGCTACGGTCCAGACGGTTTTATCATCCCCTTTGAAATTGTGAGCATCTTGCTCTTGATGACGCTCATTTGCGCCATCACCATCGCCCGCAAGACCAAAGAGGAATCGGAAGCCGAAATCAAACCCGCTTCCCAAAACAAGGAGGCCGGCAAATGACCTTGATGAATTGCCTAATTCTCGCCTTTTTGTTGTTCGGCATTGGCGTGTGGGGTTTGATGCGCAGGCGCCACCTCATTGGCATGCTCATTTCGATTGAGCTCATGCTCAACGCCGCGAACATCAACTTTATCAGCTTTGCCTACTTTACCGCGCACGACGCCACCGCGGGTGCGCTCTTCAGCATTTTTGTCATCGCCGTAACGGCGTGCGAAATGGCAATCGCCCTTGCGATTATCGTGAGCATGTACCGCCGTCACAAGAGCCTTGACGCAGACCAGTTGAGGGACCTCCATGATTAACGACGTCACTCTAGGCTACCTGATCTTTTTACTGCCGCTGTTCTCGTTCGTGGTGAACGGGCTCTTCCTTTGCCACAACCGCAAGTTCGACAAGGCGGCAGCCGCCATCGCGGTCGCCTGCAATGGCCTTGCCGCTGCAAGCGCCATCACCATCGCGGTCCACTACTTTAGTTCGAACTTCGCTCCGCAAAAGGCGACGCTCTTCGAGTACGTCTTTATCCCGTTCGTAGGCGACCTGGTCGCCAAAATCGGCATGCTCGTGGACCCCCTCTCGGTCATGATGCTCGTGGTCGTCACCTTCATCAGTTTCATGGTGAACATCTACAGCATTGGCTACATGCGCGAAGACCGTTCCGCGGGGAGGTTCTTTAGCCTGCTCTCGCTGTTCAGCTTCAGCATGCTCGGTCTCGTCGTCGCCACCAACCTGTTCCAGATGTTCATCTTTTGGGAGCTCGTGGGCGTCTCGAGCTACCTGCTCATCGGTTTCTGGTACCACAAGCCCTCCGCCGTGAGCGCCTCCAAGCAGGCATTTATCCTCACCCGCTTTGCCGACAGTTTCTTTTTGCTCGGCATCGTGATGGTGAGCTACGTGGTCGGCAGTTTTGACTTTGGCGTTTTGAACTCGCTCGGCCTTTCGGCATTCAAGACCGCAACCATCAACCTGGGAATCTGCGAAGTCAAGCAGTCCACCGCCCTCGTGATAGGTTCCGTGCTCATCTTTACCGGCGGCTGGGGCAAGTCCGCCATGTTCCCCATGCATATTTGGCTTCCCAACGCCATGGAAGGCCCGACGCCCGTGAGTTCCATAATCCACAGCGCCACGATGGTCGTCGCCGGCGTCTACTTGGTCGCGCGCCTGTTCCCGTTCTTCGCCATTTGCGAAAACACACTCACGCTCATCTTGTGGGTGGGTGCCTTCACCATGGTCTTTGCCGCGGTTATCGCCTGCACGCAAAAAGACATCAAGCGGATTCTCGCCTACTCCACGCTCTCGCAACTGGGCTACATGATGTTCGCCCTGGGCGCCTGTAAAATCAACCAGGTTGTCGCCGTAACCGGGTGGACGGCAAGCACCTTCCACATCTTTACGCACGCCTTCTTCAAGTGCAGCCTGTTCCTCATTGCGGGAAGCCTCATCCACCAGGTCCATACAAACGACCTCGACGCCATGGGCGGCCTCCGCAAAAAGATGCCCGTCACCTATATTTGCACGCTCATTTCAATCCTTGCCATCTCGGGCATCCCGCCGTTCTCCGGATTCTTCTCGAAGGACGAAATCATTTTGGCGGCGTTCCAGGGTCATCACCAAGTCGTGCTCGGTCTCGCCCTCCTCACAAGCGGCCTTACCACGTTCTACATGTTCCGTCTGTTCTTCCTCGCCTTCCACGGCGAGCCACGCCACGAGGGCGTCAAGGCGGGCCACGTACACGAGGATTTTGCGATGACCCTCCCGATTGTGATCCTCGCGATACCTTCTTTGCTCAGCGGCATTCTGTGCAAGGGGCTCTTCGAAAAGTTCTTTACCCCGGGCAAGCTTCATGTGCCGCAACTGTTGCGCCTTGCCGAGGGCGGCTGGATTCCCTTTGCGGCTGTCGGCATCGCCATCGTGGCTCTGCTTGTCGCCTGGTTCCTTTACGCAAGCCCCAAGGCAAAAGTGGAACGTGCGCTCGACGAATCCAATCGCAGCTCTATCTACAAAGTCATCTACCACAAGTTCTACTTTGACGAGATGTACTACGCGGTCGTGCGCCAGTTCATTTTTGGCGGAGTCGCCCGTGCGGCTCGCGCGTTTAACGATTACGTAATCGAAGGGCTCCTCGCTTTTAGCGTTTGGTTCATCCACAAGCTGGGCGACCTGGTGCGCATTGCGCAAGCGGGCTACCTTCCGTTCTACCTGGGCACCCTCATCGTGGGCGTCCTCATTTGGCGATTCTTTGGTCAACTTCCCCTGTAGGCGATTATGGAAACGATACTCTTCAATTCGATCTGGGTAATTCCACTGCTGACCGTCCTTGTGTGCGCCCCCATCCCGGCGGTACATGACAAAATGCTCAAGGCGCTCCACGCCACCTCGGCGACGCTCGTCCTTGCCATTGTCTGTTTCCTCACCTACCGCGTTTACACGCTCATGGGCACTCCCGCCAACGAGGCCGCCGCCCCGCTTTTGCTCCGCTTTTTTACCGACATCCCGTGGCTCAACGCGTTCAACGCCCACTACATTGTGGGCGCCGACGGCCTCAACATGTTGCTACTCGCGCTCACGGCTTTCATCGTTTGGGCGGGAGTCCTGGTCAGCTGGAACATCAAGGGTAACCAAAAGGTGTTCTTTGCGCTCATCCAAATTTTGGCCACGAGCGTCTACGGCGTTTACATGAGCTTTGACCTGGTACTCTTCTTTGTGTTCTACGAGATGGAAGCGCTGTGCATGTACCTGATGATTGCCTGCTACGGCTCGGGTCGCCGCGATTACGGCGGTAAAAAGCTCACCTTGACGCTCGCCTTTGGCTCCTCGATGATCTTAGCAACGCTCTTTGGCCTCTACTTTGAAGGTGGGGCGCACAGCTGGAGCCTCATGGAACTCTCGAAAGTCCCGCTCCCCATGGATTTTCAAATGTGGGCGTTTCCGCTCATGTTCATGGGCTTCGCCGTTTCGAGCAGTCTTTTCCCCTTCCACTTTTGGAGCCCCGATGGTCACTCTGCCGCCCCCACCGCAGTCTCGATGCTTGCGGCAGGCGTCATGATGAAGATGGGCGCCTACGGCTGCCTGCGCGTGGCAATGTTCCTCATGCCCGAGGCCGCCAAAATATGGCTGCCCTATGTTGTAGCACTACTGATTTTCAACGTGGTGCTCGGTCCGTTCATCGCGATTCGCCACAAGGACCTCAAGTACATCACCGCCTACAGTTCCATCAGCCACCTCGGTCTCATATTCCTCGGGCTCGCGGCCCTCACTCCGGTGGGTCTCCGCGGTGCGTCGCTGCAAATGATTTCGCATGGTTTCCTCACGGGGCTCTTCTTCGCGACCATCGGCATGATATACGAACGCACGCACACCCGTGACATCACCGAGATGGGCGGCATCATGCGCAAAATGCCCTTCTTGGGAGTCGGCTTTGTGCTCGCCGGTTTTGCGGGCCTCGGCCTCCCCGGCTTCTCGGGATTCATTGCCGAGAGCACCATCTTTATTGGCGCCTTCCAGCAGGATTCCACGCTCACCCGCGTGGTGACCGTGCTCGCCATCCTCTCCATTACGACCACCGCGGTCTACATTTTGCAGACTGCGAACCGCATGCTCCATGGCAACATGCCAGCCAAGTACGAGAGCCTCACCGACGGCTGCCTCCGCGAAAAACTCGTGATTGTGGTCCTTGTCGCATGCCTCTTGTTTATTGGTATTTGCCCGGGCTGGATTTCAGAAATCCTCGACCAGAGCATCGCCCCGATTTTCGCCAAGATTTCTGCGGCAGCCATGCCCGCCGTAGGAGGTTAAGATGATTTCGATGCCAAGCTTTATTATTCCCGACCTGCTGCTTTTAGCGTTCCCCTTTATTGTCATTGGGAGCAGACTCTTTTGCGACTTCAGGTCCAAGGTGCCCTGGCGCATCGCAAACATCGGACTCATCCTCATTTTTGCACTCCTCAACCTCATCCCCTTGGCAACGGGCGACGGCCAGTTCTTCATTAGCAACTGGCGCGTAGACGACTTTGGCGTGCTCATGCGCGAAGTGCTTGTGCTCTCGGCCATCTTGGGCGTGTGGCTTTCCAAGGACTACTTTGAGCACGGCGCCGACGGCAAGCCGCAAATGCACCAGATTGCCGAATTCATTGGGGCCATCGCGTTTGCGACGTTTGGCGGCATCACTGTCGTTAGCGCCTGCGATACACTCACGTTCTTCCTCGGCCTTGAAATCGCGACCATCCCCATGTACGCCCTCACCGCCTGGAACAAAAAGGACCAGCTGGGTTCCGAAGCGGCGACCAAGTACATTTTGATGGGCTCCGTAGCGACCGCTTTCGAGCTGTTCGGTTTCAGCTACCTGTTCGGTTTTGCCGGCGGACTCCGCTTTAGCGAAATCCAGGCCGCCGTGGCCGCAGGCCCGACACCGCTCTTGTGGGTCGCCGTGCTGTTCCTGTTCTGCGGCATCGGCTTCAAGCTCACGCTGTTCCCGTTCTATACCTGGGCACCCGACGTTTACGAAGGCGCCCCGACGCCCGTGACCGCGGTCCTCTCCGTCACCTCCAAGGCGACCGCCGTCGCGTTCCTCGCCGTTCTCGTCTATGGTCCTCTCGCTCCCATCCAAGAGCAAATCGCCCCGCTCATCGCCCTCCTCGCGGGCGTCACGCTGTTCGTAGGCAACCTGGGAGCCCTCAAGCAGAGCAGGCTCCGCCGCTTTATGGCTTACAGTTCCATTGCGCAGGCAGGCTACATCATGGTGGCGCTCCTCGGCCCTGCCGAAATCGGCAAGACCGCCATCGTGTATTACCTCTTTGTGTACGCGGTATCGAACTACCTCGCCTTCTTTGTGTTCGGCATCATCGGCCACCACCGCGAAGAAACGTTCGCCTCGCTCCGCGGGCTCTCCAAGCAGAACCCGTACCTTGCGATTGCCTTGGCGATTTCGATGTTCAGCCTCGCAGGCATCCCGCCGCTCGCCGGATTCTTTGGCAAGTTCCACCTGTTCTTTAGCGGTGCGACCACAGGGCACTACACGCTCGTCACCTTCGCCGTCTTGAACAACGTGCTCGCCCTGTTCTACTACATCCAGCTTATCAAAAGCGCCTGGGTCGACGAACCCGATGGCCGCCTCTCCCCGCTACGCCTCACCAAGCGCCAGCGCGCGGTCGTGTTCCTTCTCTCCGTCAGCGTCGTGTGCATCGGCTTTTTGCCGTTCTTGAGCGACAATGTCTTTGCCGGATTTAGCCTCTAGTCCTTGACGCAACGTACGGAATAAGCGTAGTTCTTCGGTTTTTCGTCCTGGTAAACGTAAGTATAGTCGCGGTAGAACACCCAAATAAAGCTATCCTTGGACGACTTCTCGGTGGAACTCCAAAAAATCGCCGATTCGCCTGCATAGGTAAACAAGCCGTCATCATTGCGGAAACCTGCCGGGAGGACCGAAAATCCGTAGGAATCCAAACCATCATCAACGGTGGTTTTCCATCCACCCGTGGTTCTAAGGGCAGTCCCAGCCTCGATCCACTCGAAATCCACATATTTCTCCACGCCACTTCCAGCCACTCCCATAAACATGGCCGCCCACTCCTCGTTGGAGGGCAAATGCCAACCCTTGGGACACACGCTATCCATGGCGGCACTCCACAGGTACAGGCGTCCGTACTTGTCGCATGTGCCCGCACCGCCTTTTTCACACCAGTCGTCTGTCGTATCACGGTAAACCCAGCTTGAAGAATCCTGCCCCTCAGCCGCTTTTAAGTAGGCGTAGTTCAAATTTTGCGCCATCCAAACGAGATCCCCAATCTTCACCGTCTTGTAAGTCTGTCCGTCGCGGGAATCGGTCAGCGTGCCGTATTCACAAGAATCCTTGCCGTCCACATTGCACGGCGGGATGGCCTCTGCCAAAGAGCTACTGCTTGTTGCCGAAGAACTTTCAATGGAAGTGTCCGCGGCACTGGACAAGTTCTCCCTGACCGTAGATTCCTCAGAGCTAGAAGAAAACTCATCAACGGGCTTCTCGTTGTCGCGGCTCGATACTGACGAGCTTTCGTTGTCACACGCCGCCAAAACAAAAAACGCCATCACAAGCAAAACAACCCATTTTTTCATACACATCTCCGTTCGTTCCGTTTTTAAATATAAAATCAATCAAGACTATTCTCGTTTGCCGACCAGTGCAAACGGCCACATATATCCATATGCTACGCACACGTATTATAAAAATTGCAAAAATTTAAAAAGTTGAAAAAATATCGTGTTTTTTATCAAAATTCATAATTTTTGTAGCACGAAACTATTGATTTTACAAAATTTCGGTTTTATATTATAGGTATGAAACCGATAATTGAATACAAAAGCTACCGCAAGTACATGCAGGACTTTTACGAGGATCGCAAGCAGCATTCCGCGTTTTCGTGGCGTGAATTCTCGAGGCTCGCAGGATTCTCCTCGCCCAACTACATGAAGGTCGTATGCGAGGGCAAGAGTCGCCTGAGCAAGGGCGGCGCCAAGAGCACCGCAACCGCCATGGGGCTCGAGGGCTACGAGGCCACCTATTTTGCACACCTCGTCGACTTCGAGGACGCAAAGACCGAGACGGTCCGCAAAGAAGCCTACGACGCCATGCTGACCCTCGCCCGCGAGAACAAGGTCCGCATTGTGGAAGCCGATGCCTACCAATACTTCAATTCGTGGGTGAACCCCGTGATACGTGAACTCGCCCCGCTCATGCCCGGAGCAAAACCGCTTGAGCTCGCACGCCGCTGCTACCCCGTGGTGAGCGCCGCCGACGTGCGTTACGCCCTCGACTTCCTCACGACAAAAGGTTTTTTGAAAAAAGAGGGCGACTCCTATACCCAGACCCAAAAATCCATCACGGGCGATGCCGAGGTGATGCCCATGGCTTTGCGCACCATGCACCGCCAAATGTCACGGCTCGCGACATCCGCCATCGACAACTGCCCTGTGGAAGAACGGCACATCACCGGGATTACGCTCGGGATTTCGCCCAGGAATTTTGAACGCATCACCAAGGAACTCGACGCGTTCAGGCAAAGGCTGGTGGCCATCGCCGCCGAAGACAACGATTACACACAAGTTTACAGACTGAACATGCAGCTGTTCCCGCTCACCAAAAAGGAGGACGAGGTATGAATAATTTGAACAAACTCACCTTAGGCTGCGCCGCGGTCCTGATGTTTGCAGCCTGCGGGGACGAGGCTTCCCATGCAAACGACCCGTCTATGGCGGGCTCCACTAACGAGCCCAACGCCACCCAAACCGCCAATTTGACGGACGAGCAAATAGCCATGCTGAACAAGGCGTTCAATACGCTCGCAGACACCGCTGTCATAATACAGAACTCCGCCAACTGCTACACAATATGCACGAACTCGATTCCGTCCACTTGCGAAGAACGTTGTGACCCCGTCGACAGCGCTACGCAAATAAACCCCGCTCGTCTGAACATACCATTCGATTCTAAACCTCAAACCAAATTCGACTACAAGAGTTTGGACGAGCGCATGACATGCCGTGTCATGTACTATGACGTAGAACCCGGCCTCACCCTCAACCGCGAGTACAACTCCGCCAAGAACTATCTCAGAAGAGAAATTTCAGAAAGCACAGAGGCCATCCAGTTCGCCGAAATCAACGGCGAAGCCATTGTCATCACCACCATCGGGGGTGCTTCGTATAACGGCGGATTCTGGGGGCCCGGAGTCACTTGCTCCGAGAAACTGGAACAGTTCAAGGACGAGTGCAACAACTCTTCCGGCTTGTTCAGGGACTTTGGGGACGGATGTCGGTCGAGACATCTCTCAGTGGGCTGCGCACGGCTTATGCGCGAAGGGGAAACCGCCGAGAGCGTTCTCGAAAATCGGGAGCAGGATTACATAGACATTTGCAAGGCCGACTCTGCCATGTACAGCGCCACAGACTCCCCCGACAACGCGCCAGAGTCTTGCTATGGCTCGTACACCGTCATCGATGGGGAAACCGTCAAGGAAGAGAACTGCACCACTGAAGAAGACAATTCCGATTCCACAGCCAAGCTGCACCAGGAATGGCGAACTGGCGTCATAAACGACAAGAAAACCCAGAGCGACTACATCCATCAATTCACGCCCGACATGGACACCATTGACGGAATGCTCTACGTCTACGACAACGTCGAATTCTATAGCGATGCCGAAGCCTACAGCGGATTCGAACCAAGCGGCCTTGCAAGCGAATTCAGCGAAGAGGGCATTTACAAGCTCCCCGATTCACTTGTCGCGACGATATTCCCGACAAAGGGTAAAGACCCGCTGCTGTACAGATATTCATGGGATTCCAATGCAGCAAGTGCGTACTTTGCCGTCGTCATCAAGGACAGGGGCGCAAAGGGGCACGCCCTAAGAAAAATTGACGCAGGAACCGTCCAAGTGAACGACTTTGTGAAGGTCGGCAACTGCGCTGAAGACACATCCACCCATTACTCTGCATTCCTGATTACAGGGTCCAAGGAATGGGACCCCTCGGGTAAGACTTTCAAGCACAAAAACGTTGAAAGCCCCCTTTGGAACTGCGACAACCCCGAAAGCTTTGAAGCAGTGGACCCGTACAAGGAATGGAGCGACAGAAATTAATTAAGCTGTAAGCGAGACGACCAAGATTGCGATGACGGAGCCTACAAACGCCGTCATCGCGAACTTCACCGTGGGCGATGCAAAACAGCGTTTCATGGATAAGCTCGCCCTGTGGGCTTGCATACAAACTTTTTTCATAACAACCTCTTTTTTCCCGCGCGCAAATATACAAAAAAAGAAAGAATGTTCCCGAAAACTGGGAACATTCTGCTTATTTAGGAGCGTTTGTTAAAAAATTCTACAGTCCGTTCTTCGAGAAGATCGTGTAACCGCGCACGAGCCCGCCTTCAAAGATCCGCACAATGTAATTGCCGTTCTTGAGTCCCGAAATATCCAGGTCAAAGTGGTTCATGCCCGCGCCAAGCACCTGCGAGACCTTGAGACGACCGTCCATCGAGTAAATTTTTGCCGTCATGGCGTGGCCGAGTGTGGCACCCGACTCGATTTGGAGCGTTTCACGACCGACACGCACACGAAGGTTCTGTTTTACCGCGGAGGCAATCTTGATTCCCGCCGGGGGGTCCTCCGGCTTGGGCTTGTTGCGAAGCAGGCGCACGCTGTAGATGCCGCCTACCATCCCGGAACTTGCCTCAAACGAGATGCGCACAATCTTCTTGCCCTTCACCATCTTGTCGGGAATCGGGTAAGTCACATTCACAAACTCGTCCTTTTTCCAGCGGTTGGAGATGGTCTCGGTCGTAAGCTTTTCGCCATCGATGTTGATGTCGAACACGCGAGTGCAGCCCTCGTTGCCCCAGTAGCGCACCATGAGGCTCAGGGAATCTTCGCTGTTGGTCTCGAACTCATAGCTGATGAGGCCGCCGTTACCGCCGGAGCACTGGCCCGCGTCGCGGTAGAACTCACCCTGGTGTGTGCCCGAGGTGGAGTTTTCGGTCTTCATCTTGTGGTCCACTTCGGGTTGCTGTTCGCCGGGGGACACCTTGTCGACGGTTTTCTCGTCGAGGGCGAGCGCCTCCTTTTGCTCCTTTTCGAGGCGGTCCAAAATGCTCGGGTCGGTAAGCACCATCCAGTACATCATGTAGCGGGCGTCATGCACCTCGTAGAACGGCTGCAGCAGCAGGTTAGCGTCCTTTTGCTGAGCAAAGAGGTAAGGCGCCTTAAAATGCAGGGGTTCGCCCTTCACAGGTTCGATTTTCGATGGAATGTCCTTCTTTGCGCTGGCGAGCATGGGCGCCTGGTCCAGCGATTCAAGCGCTCCAGAGGCAATGTGGCTCCAGCGTCCGTCGTCGGCGACAAGGCCGTTCAGGTTCGCTGTGCCCGTCTTTGCCGAGAGTACAATCGGGCCGTACAAAAGCGCCACGTAATCCGACACACCGGGGAGATCCTCAGTGTGGATGTACATCGGGTAGAGAACCTCCACCACATCGCCCGTTTTCCAGGACTTGCCTGCAGAAACGTAGCTCGAAGGCGTCGAAGTCTTCACGATGGTATCGCCGTTCACAACAACCTTGAATTCTCCTTCCTTAACCCAGTACGGGTGGCGGATCTGCATGTCGAAACTGCCGCTCCCAGTAATGGTGAACTTGGAACTCTCGCCCTTGGGGAACGCCGTTTCCTGCTTGATCATGACGCCCTTGTCTTTCCAGTTCAGCACAGAGGCTGCAAAGAGGTTCACGTAAAGAGCATCCTTGTCCTTGGTATAAATGAACTGGTTGTACTTTGCCGGGTTCTCCATGCCCGAGCCAACGCAGCACCACATGCCCGCATTGACCTTGGAATACACGCGGTAGTGGCGCGGACGCGCCGGTGTAAAGTACACGTAACCGCCATGCGTCGGGTGGATGGTAGAGAGGATGTGGTTGAAAAGAGCTCGTTCATAAAAATCGGAATAATGCGCATCGTGCTTGATGTTGAACAGGCGCTCGGTGAGCTTGAGCATGTTGTAAGTGTTGCACGATTCCGGTCCCTCGCGCTCTTCCACATACTTTTTGTGGTTGTTGAGAGCCGGGAAGTGCTCCGAGATGCTGTTGCCGCCAATGGCGATGCTGCGCTTGTTCACGACTGTCTGCCAAAAGAAGTCAGAGCCCTTCAAGAATGTTTGATCGCCCGAGAGTTCCGCAATGCGGGCGAACCCCACCACCTTGGGCACCTGCGTGTTCGCATGGACGTTCGTCAAGTTGTCGTTGCCCTGTGCCATCGGGTTCAGCAGCCACTGGTGCGACCACTTTTTGGCGGCGGCCAGGTACTTCTCGTTGTTCGTGAGCTTGTAGGCGTCGGCATAGACTTCGGGCATGCCGCCGTGCTCGGTACCGAGCATCTGCTGCATCTTGGAATCGTTCAAGCCGTTCGTGATGGTAATGCCCCAGTCGCAAAGCTTAAGGAACATCGTCTTGGCACTTTCGTAGCCCGCGTAAACATAGGCGTCGCGCAAGCCCGCATAGAGCTTGTGAATGTTGTACCAGGGCACCCAATAACCGTTTTGAGCGCCCGCATCGCCGTTCTTCATCTTGAGCCACATCTGCTTGCCGTTGGGCACGCCACTGATATAGCCCACAAAGTTCGCATCCTTGGAGTTCTGGTCCTGGATGGTCTTGAGTTCGTTCAAGATATATTCCAGACGTTCCTTGACCTGAATATCGTCGTTGTCGGCGTAGTGCATGGCAAGCGCACTCAGGTAATGCCCCAGCACATGACCGTCAAGCCCAGCCCAGTTCGGGAACTTGGACGCCTTCGGGCGCATCCCCGCCTCTTCGTAAAAAGGCGCCAGCAGGCGGTCAACGTCGTAGCTGAGGAGTGTTTCGACATTCAAGTCCTGCCGCTCCTTTAGCACACCGTCCAGCAGTTGCACATCCGACAAGGCGAACATGTCGGGGTAAAGCAAATCTTGTGAAAAACCGAGGCTACATGAAAGCCCCATTAAGGCGATCGCTGCGCGAACGCTTTTGCCAAGCCATCCCAACTTCATATTTTTTTCCTTTTTGGTTGAAGGTTCTTTAAAACTACATTTTTTATCATGTATAGTACAATTCATAGTAAACCTTTACACAAACCAGTTCACAACAATAACAAAATAAATACGAAAACGGGCCCTTTTAAGGACCCGTTCCATTTAGCTTTGTTAAAACCGCAAAGGCGTTTTTGGGAATTTTAGAACTGTTCAAAGAACTTGTGGACTTCTTCGGGGACCCAGGTTTGTTCCCAGTTCCAGCCGACGCCCATGTTACCGGTGTCGTGCGCGGTCCATTGGTGGTCACCCGGCCAGGTGCACCACTTGACGGGGAAGCGATCGTCTACGTTCTTGAAGTCGTAGCACACGTGGCCGGTGTTCCCGCTGATTTCTTGCGGCTTTTCGCTGCTCGCGTCTGTGAAGTCGCCGTTCGCGTCAGCCTTGCCGTTACGCTTGAGGATGCGCGGAAGGGCGCTGTTCTTTGCACGGTCGTAATTGCAACGGCCATCGTTTACGCCATGTACGTTCATCCAGGCGATGGGCAGGTCCTTCATGTTGTTGCCTTCGGGCAGCCAGATGTTGTAGTCGGCTACGGCGTAGGTGGCTGCTGCGCGGACTCGGCTCTGCATGTCCTGCATCAGCGAGTAGCTGAACATGGCTCCGTAGCTGAACC
>JAEEGF010296716.1_pt1 | contig 29637 bp, 22 predicted proteins | sample 9134171 | NCBI WGS metagenome assembly JAEEGF01 (sample SAMN16246542, study PRJNA631951) | gut metagenome | biome: gut microbiome; feature: rumen; material: AP-attached | host: Bos | place: Iran: Karaj | collected 2018-10 | reverse complement strand
AAAGCAAAGATGATAGCCGCTGCTGCCCGGAAGGTGACGTAGTTGAATACGCCCGCACCCGGAAAATTGTGTTGGTTTAAGTAATTGAAGAGATAGTATAACATCAGTTGGCCTCCTTAAAAGCTTCCGACAGGACTTCCTTGTCGTCAAAATGGTTCTTTACTCCGTTGATTTCTTGATAGTTCTCATGCCCCTTTCCCGCCAACAGGATGATATCGCCTTTCTTGGCAAGCGCTACTGCGGTACGGATGGCTTCGCGACGGTTGGAGATGCTCAACACTTTGTGTTTGTCTTCTTCAGCGATGCCAGCTTTCATCTGGCGGATGATTTCGTCAGGGTCTTCGTTGCGCGGATTGTCGCTGGTGAGTATGACCTTGTCGCTCAGCTTCACGGCAACGGCGGCCATTTCGGGTCGTTTGGTGGTGTCGCGATTGCCACCGCAACCCACTACTGTAATTAGCGTTTCTTTATGGCAGCGCACCTCGTTGATGGTCACGAGCACGTTCTCCAAGGCATCGGGTGTGTGAGCGTAGTCGACAATGCCAACGATGCCATTTTCAGAATGCAACATATCGAAGCGGCCGTTGGCGCCACGCAATTTGCTGATTTCGACCAACAGTTCTTCCTTGTTAAAGCCCAAGGCAGTTGCTGCACCGTAAATGGCTAATAGATTGCTGGCGTTGAAACCTCCAACGAGTTGGGTGAACACCTCCGTGCCATTCACTTTGAGCAACATACCATCAAAATGGCTCTCCATGATGACGCCTTTGAAGTCGGCGTCATGTTTTAGTGCGTAGCTCAGTTTCTTGGCCTTGGTGTTTTGCAACATGAAGGCTCCGTTTTTATCGTCGAGGTTAGTGATAGCGAAGGCATTCTGCGGTAGATTATCGAAGAATTTTTTCTTGGCGTTGCGGTAGTTGGACATCGTCTTGTGGTAATCCAAATGGTCGTGAGTTAGGTTGGTGAAGATACCACCAGCGAAATGAAGTCCGGCAATGCGGTCTTGAGCCACACTGTGCGAACTCACTTCCATAAAGGCGTATTCACATCCATTCACCACCATTTGTTGCAACAAGGTGTTTAGCTCAATGGGATCTGGAGTGGTATGGGTCGAAGGGATTACTTCGCGCTTAATGATGTTCTCGATGGTGGAGAGCAAGCCGCAGTTGTAGCCCGCATCGGTGAAGAGCCTATATAATAAGGTGGCAATGGTGGTCTTGCCATTGGTGCCTGTCACACCAACAAGTCTCAGCTTCTCTGAAGGGTTCCCAAAGAAATTGGAAGCACCAACGCCCAAAACATAGGCAGAGTTGTCTACCTTGACAAAAGTAACGTTATCAACTTTTTTGCGAGGCATCTTTTCGCCTACGATGACAGTTGCACCTTGCTCGATAGCTTTGTCGATGTAATCGTGGCCATCGACTTGCGTGCCTTTCACGGCAAAAAACAACGTTCCGGGTTTGACTTTGCGGGAATCGAAGGTGATATCAAGGATGTCCAATTCCTTGTTACCTACAATTTCCAACAGGTTGCAGTTAACTAATATGTCTTTGAGTTTCATTTCTTTTCCAGTATTAAGTGAATGACAGAGTTGGCTTTGAGAGTGTCGCCAGCGTGCAGTGACTGCTCTTTGACGGTTCCTTGGCCATTAAACAAAGTTTTGATGCCCATGTTTTCGAGGAGGTATACGGCGTCAGTGACGTCCATGCCCACTACATTTGGAACGATGTTTTCGGCAAGTCGGGCTTCGCGAATGCTGATTTGTCCACTCTCGGTACTTTCAACGGTAACCCAGTCGCCATTGATGGCAAAGTCGTTGAAGTCTTTGGATATGCCGCTGAGGTAGCTGGTTTCTTTTTCATGACGAGCCAAAACGGGTCCCCATTGTTGATCCTTTTGCATGGTGAGAGAGTCATCTTCTTGTATGCCGATGCGCGTGGCGTACACCTTTTCAGCGATTTCCCTGAATCCAGGTGCTGATACTCCACCAGCAGCCCATTTTGCGCCACGAGCTCGGCTCACCATGACAATACAGCTGTAGCGAGGCTTGTCGGTGGGGAAGTAACCCACAAAGGTCGTGTTGTAAAGCTTACGGCCAATACCAGGTTCATGGTAGGCATAGCCCTGCACTTTGTCGTAGTATTGTGCGGTACCAGTTTTGCCTGCCACACTGACCACGCAGTCGATAAACTGGCGTTTGGCAGTGCCTCTGATGGTCACGCCTTCCAGCATGGTCTGGAGTTTTTCGATGGATTCGGGCGAGGCAATGTGCTCATTGAGGACGATGGGATCGTATTTCTCGATGGTTTGGTTGCCACGACGGATTTCGGTAACGAATTGAGGCTTCATCATGCGGCCACCGTTGGCGATGGCATTATAGAGCGTGAGGAGCTGCATCGGTGTGACGTTCACTTCATAACCAATCGACATCCAAGGCAAGGATACATTGGACCATAACTTTCTACCATCTTTGGTTTTGTCGTTGGGGTGCTTGATGACAGGCTGGGCTTCGCCAGTGATGCCCGTGCCGATTTTTTTATTCAGGCCTAAGGCATAAAGTCCATCGACGTATTTTTCAGGATGGGCGGCAAAGGCTTTGGTGATAAGTACAGCAGTTCCCTTGTTCGACGATTGCTCGATGACTTCCTGTACAGTGCAAATGCCACCTTTGGCAAAGCTATGGTCATCTTTCATTGTGCGGTTCGAGAACTTGATGGGACCTGTGCCGATGTTCACCAAGTCGGTGAGCTTCGTGTTTTCGTGGTGGTTGAGTAAAACGACCATTGAGGCAATCTTGAACACCGATCCGGGCTCATAGCGCTCAGTGAGGGCGACGTTGTACGACTCCTCGTATTTTCCTGTCTCATGGTTGAGCCTCAGGTTAGCCAAGGCTTTCACATACCCGGTTTCCACATCCATCAAGATGGCACAGCCCTGCTCTGCCTTGTTAGTGGTCAAAGTGTTGTTGAGTGCACTTTCCACGATGTCCTGCAGTTTGATGTCGAATGTGGTGACGACATCGTCTCCGTTTTTGGCGTCAGTGTCTTCAACGGAATTGACGGGTATCCAGTCGCCGTGGTGGATTCTCCTAACTAATTGCCGACCATTCTCTCCTTTAAGATAGTCGTTGTAAGCTCCTTCAATACCGAAATAGTATCCTTTGTCTTCATTGGCCATGCCTAACATGAGACTGGCGAGCTCTTTATAAGGATGCTCGCGGCGGATCTTCTTTTCATAGATGATGCCACCTTTGTAGAGGCCACGGTTGAAGATGACAAAGTCCTGCATTTGCCGCAGCTCGGTTTGAGTGATATTTAGGGCGATTTTATAATGGCGGTTCTTTTTTGCCTTGCCTTCGGCGAAGAAGGCTTTCCATTGAGAGGCGTTCCTCTTTGGGAATAGGTCGGCCATCTGGCGGCAAAGGGAATCGATGTTTTCTGCTAGATAGACCGAATCGACGGCTTTGTAATCGAAGAAAACGTCATAAAGGGGAATGGAGGTGGCCATTAGCTGCCCGTCGCTTGAGAAGATATTGCCTCGTGAAGCCTCCAACGTTTTGACGCGGTATTCACGTTGTTCGGCACGTTCAAGGAGCTCCGAGTTGTCTCTGGTCTGCATCAATATGATTTTGACGATGATGGCAATGCCAAAGACAAGGATGAGAAGATACACCAAATAGGTCTTCATTAAGGTGTCGGTTCTTGGATCTATTTTCATGGCTCCTCCCTCTTATTCTTCGTTTACGTTGATGCGCTTGAGTGGCTCTGTGGCTTCTTTCAGGCCAGTGCCAGCCAGTCTCTTGACCAAGACGGATTGTTTCGATGCATCCATAATGGCCGATTTCAATTGGACGTATTCCACCTGAAGGTCATTCAGGCGTTTCGATGTCTTTGTCAGTTCACGGTTCCGTTCTTCGGCGATATAGGTATTGGTGATGATGGCCATGAGCAGCAAGGTGACATAGACCATAAAGGGGAACTGCTTGCTGAATTTTTCCTTTATGAGGAAACCGCCGCCCAGCACATCCATGGCGTTTTTCTTCCTGCGTTTATTCTTGCTTTTCTCTTTCTGTTCTTCCATCGCTTATTTCCTTTCTGCAATTCTGAGTTTGGCGCTGCGAGCTCTGCTGTTGCTTTCGTTCTCCTCGTCGGAAGGAACGATAGGCTTGCGCGTTATGATATGATAGGGGGTTAGTAGGTTGCCATAAAAATCTTTTTCTTCTTTGCCTTCCGCATTGCCAGTCTTCATGAAATTCTTCACGAGACGATCTTCGAGCGAGTGGTATGACATCACTACGAGACGACCTCCTGGTTTCAACACATCGCTGCATTGCGAGAGAAATGCGCTGAGGGCTTCGAGCTCTTGGTTGACTTCAATGCGTAAGGCTTGGAAAAGTTGGGCAAGCACCTTGTTTTCCTTGCCACGTGGCAGACGACGTTGCACCGCAGCTTTCAGTTGCTCAGTGGTCTCGATGGGCTCAGCCTCGCGTGCCATGATGATGTCGGAAGCGATGAGTTGGGGCTGTTGCATCTCACCGTAAAGACGCAGGATGCGGGTCAAGGCAGAATGGTCATAGGTGTTCACTATAGTGGCAGCATCGTTAGGGGTCATCTGGCTCATGCGCATGTCCAAAGGCCCGTCAAAACGGGTGGAGAAACCTTTTTCGGGTGTGTCGAACTGATGGGACGAAACGCCCAAGTCGGCTATCACGCCGTCGATTTTGCCGCCGTGATAGAGCTGGATGAAATTCTTGAAGTATTTAAAGTTTTGTGGAATGAAGGTAAAACGTTCGTCTTCGAAGACGTTGGCCTCGGCATCCTCGTCCTGGTCGAAGGCATATAGATGCCCCGTTGTGAGCCTGTCGAGGATGGCACGCGAATGCCCACCACCGCCAAAAGTGACGTCGGCATATACGCCTTCGGGGTTGATGTTCAGCCCCCCGATACATTCTTTCAACATGACCGGATTGTGATACATGACTAGCCTCCTCAATTATAAGTTTTCAAGAATGTCGAAGTATTCCTCGTCAGAAATTTCGGTGTCAAGTGATTGCTCGTAGAGTTCCTTGTTCCAGATTTCCATTTTCGTCATGACCGAAGTGATGACAATTTCTTTCTCGAGAAGACCTTTCTCGATGAGATCTTTGGGGATCAAAAGACGACCGTTGCTGTCAAGTTTGACAAAACGCGATCCTGAGTCATAGCGGCGCATTACTGCTTCTTGTTTTCTCTTGAACTGCGAAAGTTTGGCACTCAAACGAGCTAGTAAATCTCGCCAATCTCTAACGGTATATAGTTCGAGACATTTCACGTATGGGTCTGGATGAAGGACAAAGCCCTCATTCACCTGATCGCCAAACTGTTCCTTGAACTCGCTGGGGAACGACACACGCCCTTTCGAGTCCAAATTGCAGTAGAAATGTCCTATTGGGTAACTCATTTTCCGTTTCGATGATTTTTCGGATGCAAAGATACAATTTTTCCCACTTTCCCCCACTTTCTCCCACCTAAAAAACTTATTTATTTTTCAACAGAAATTGTTGATAACTTTGTTTATTTCCTGTTCACAATTCTGTTAACAATTTGCGGCCCAGCGGAAAGAAAAAGTGTTGATAAGCGTCTTTTTGCTATTTTTTGGTGTTTTTCGACCGAAAATGAACATTCCATTTTTCTTTTTACTATTTTTGCCGATTATAGAGAATGTGTCGATTATGGAAACGGAGCAAAACAACCTGATTGACCTTAGGAAAATCTTCACGGCCAAAGTGCCCAAATTGATGAAATACATGCCCAACTGGCTGTTTCGAAAGATTCAACGGCTGCTGCATGAGGATGACATCAATGAGATTTTGACCAAGTATGCTGATAAGGAAGGCATTGACTTCATCAATGCCGTAGTGGCCGATTTTAACCTTGACGTGGTGCTTGAGGGTGTTGACAACTTGATGGCTAGTGACCGTATCTTGGTGGCTTCCAATCATCCTTTGGGCGGTCTCGACGGTATCGCACTCATTGGTGCTGTTGGGAACCATAGGGGAGAGACGCTGACCCCTGTCAACGACTTCCTGATGTTCGTGAAGAACTTGCGTCCGATTTTCATCCCCGTCAGCAAAGTAGGCAGCGCCACAGCTAACCGCGAGGAGAGCCTTAAACTTTTCAATGAGACTTTTGCTGGCGATGCGACGATTTGCTATTTTCCTTTTGGCCTTTGCTCGCGTAAGGCTAAGGGCGGAAAAATCATGGACCTTGACTGGAAAAAGACCTTTGTCACCAAGTCAAAAGCTTATCAGCGTGACATTGTTCCCGTACACATTGAAGGTCGCAACTCGAACTTTTTCTACAACCTTGCCAGGCTCCGTAAGCGTTTGGGAATCAAGGTAAATATCGAGATGGCTTTCCTTGTCGATGAGTTCTTTAAACAGCGCAACAAACAACTAACCATCTCTTTCGGCAAGCCCATTCCGTATCAGACATTCGACCGCCGTTTCACCGATTCCCAATGGGCAGAGAAACTTCGTACGTTTTCCTATCAGTTGCCGAAGGATGTCAACCAAATTTTTGATCCTGATAAAGAATACAAGATATGATGAAAGATATTATAGCACCGGTACCAGTTGATGCCATCATGGAAGAACTGACCGAGGAGAAATTTTTCCGGAAAACCAACAATGGGGGAAATGAGATTTATGTGCTGACGGCGCACGAGTCGCCCAATATTATGCGCGAAATCGGTCGTCTGCGTGAGATTAGTTTCCGCGATTCAGGCGGTGGTACAGGTCTTGACTGTGACATCGACGAGTTCGACACCCGCAAGGAGAATTTTTTCTATCAACTCATCGTTTGGAATCCCACCGACCGCGCTATCGTGGGAGGTTACCGTTTCTTGCTATGCGACCACCTTCCTGTCGATGACAATGGTCAAGTGGATACACCTACCAGTGAGCTGTTTCTTTATTCGGAAAAGTTTGTGAAGGAGTATTTGCCCTATACCATCGAATTGGGCCGTTCGTTTGTGCAGCCTAACTATCAGCCATCCAAGAGTTTGGCGAAGGGTATGTATTCTTTGGACAACCTTTGGGACGGCTTGGGTTCGCTCATTGATATCTATCCCGAAGCAAAGTATTATTTCGGCAAGGTGACCATGTATCCTCAGCTGGAACGCACTTCACGCGACATGATTCTTTATTTCATGCAGAACCAGTTTCCCGACAAGGACCATTTAGTCACGGTAAGACCCGAGCTGAACTTGCCTATCCTCACTGACCCTGAATGGCTTGCAAGTATCTTCAATGCCGACAATTATCGCGACAACTATAAGATTTTAGTGAAGTTGGTGCGTGAGCGTGGCGCCGCAGTGCCGCCTCTGGTCAATGCCTACATGAACCTTTCGCCCACCTTACGTTCGTTTGGTACTGCCCTTAATCCAGGTTTCGGCAAAGTGGAGGAGACGGGCATCTTGGTGACCATCAACGACATGTTTGAGGAAAAGGTGAAGCGCCACCTGACTTATGATAAAGACGATATTCCATCTCATTTGATTCAAATTAAATAAATTGCCATGGATATCAAGAAAGCCGAGTTTTTGATGAGCAACACTCGTTTCGAGTTTTTGCCTAACGACAATATTCCCGAATATGCCTTTATCGGTCGCTCGAATGTGGGCAAGTCTTCGCTGATTAATTTGCTGGTGCAACGTAAGGGCTTGGCAAAGACTTCCTCTGTTCCAGGCAAGACGGTCGCCATCAATCATTTCATTGTCAACGACGCTTGGTATCTTGTTGATTTGCCAGGCTATGGTTATGCACAACATTCGAAGAAAACGCGTGAACAGTGGAGGGTCATGATCAACAATTACATCACACGTCGTCGCAACTTGGTGACGACTTTCGTGTTGGTCGATGCACGTCTTGAGCCTCAGAACAACGACTTGGGCTTCATGGAATGGCTGGGTGAGAGTCAAGTGCCATTTTGCATTGTTTTCACCAAGGCCGACAAGGTGTCGAAGGCCGAGCTTGACCGTAATGTGGAAGCGATGAAGACCCGCCTTTTGGAAAACTGGGAGGAATTGCCGCCTGTTTTCATCACTTCAGCTGAGAAGAAGCTGGGTAGGGACGAGTTGCTGGATTACATTGAGCAACAAAATAACGAGATCGCGGATCTCCTTAATAAGAAAAAGTAATGATCTTTAACCTAAATACTCACTAAAACTACATCATTATGGGAATGTTAGTATCAATTCTGATCGGCGCTTTAGCAGGTATCATCGCCGGTAAACTCATGAACTACGGCCTTGGTATTATTTGGGCCATCATCGTTGGCGTTGTCGGCGGTTTTTTGGGCAGCTGGCTTTTCAGCATCATTGGCCTCCCCGTCAGCGGCAGCTTCTGGGGTCAGCTTCTTGTCGGCATCGTTGGTTCCGTGGTGCTGCTGTGGGCTGTCTCTAAGATTAAGAAGAAATAAAAAGTTTTTTCAACGAAATGAAAAACGGAGGCAGTACAATCCTGTCTCCGTTTTGTTATCTGAAATACACTCTCGTAATCCCCGTTCCTCCAGTCTCCAACGAGGCATCGCAGAAACGCTCTATCTCTCGGATATGGCTGAGTTTCTCGCGGATAAGCTTGCGCAGAATGCCGTTGCCCTTGCCGTGAAGAATACTCACTTCTTTGATGCTGAGGAGTTTGGCTTCGTCCAAATACTTGTCAACAATATCTAAGGCTTCTTCAGCTCGTTTGCCGCGCACATCAAGAGTGAGCTCAAAATGTTCGGCTTTCTCGCTGAGGTCGGCAGCAATGCCTTTTTGCCAGTTGCGCTGTGCCTTTCGTGCTTCGGCGCGGCTCACCTTGCGGAGTTTGTCGGGGCTGGTGCGCAGGCGAATACTATCGAAGAGAATGGTGGCATCGGTATCGCTGATGGCTAAGATTTCGCCCACCACCTGCATCTCCTCGATGCAGACGGTGTCGCCTACCTTCAGTACGACTTCTGCCTCTTCCTTTTTCTTGGCTTCTGCCACTTCTTTTGCTTTCTGTGCTATTTCTTCCTTGGTCTTTTCAAGGTTCTGTCGGATTTCCTTGGTCTTGGTCTTTTCGGCTTGAGCCTCCTTGATTTCCTTGATGGTGCGCTCAATTTGGCTGTTGGCTTTTTGTATCAATTCCTGGGCCTCAGCAGCGGCCTCGCGAAGGTATTGCTTCTTTTTGCTCTCCAACTCAGAAAGCAGGCCTTTGTATTTCTCCACCACCTCAGTCAGCAGCTGGTCGGCAATGCGCAGGTCTTGTTCCTTCTTGCGGATGGCTTTCTTATCGACTTCGAGTTGTTGTAGTTGTTTCTCGAATTTGAGGTGCTGGTCGCCGGTGATGTTGGCCGCGTCGTCAAGAATTTGCTTTGGGAAGCCAATTTTTTTGGCGATTTCGAAGGCGAAGGACGAGCCGGGCTTGCCTGTCATCATGATGTACATGGGCTGCATGAAGCGTGTGTCGAACAGCATGGCACCATTGACAATGCCTTCATGGTTGTCGGCCAAGAGTTTTAGGTTGGCATAATGAGTGGTGACCATGCCGAAAGCCTGTTTTTTATTGAGCTCTAATAGGATAGCCTCAGCGATGGCACCGCCCAATTGTGGCTCTGTGCCCGTGCCGAATTCATCGATGAGGAACAAGGTGTGCCCATCGGCCTGCTCCAACAGTGCTTTCATATTAATAAGGTGAGAGCTATATGTCGACAAATCGTCCAAAATTGACTGTTCGTCGCCAATGTCGATGAAGAGGTTCTCAAACAAGCCACATTGCGAGTCGATGCGCATGGGTGGCATAAGGCCGCATTGCAGCATGTATTGGAGTAGCCCAGTGGTTTTCAAGCAGACTGACTTACCACCCGCGTTGGGACCACTGATAACTAAAATACGCTCATTTTCATTAAGTTGCAAATCTAAAGGAACGACCTGCTTGCCATGCGCATTTAGTTTCTGCTCTAAAAGTGGATGACGCGCCTGCTGCCAGTTGATATAAGGTGTGTCTTTGATTTCGGGTTTCACACCGCCGATTTCGTTGGCCAGCAAAGCCTTGGCGCGAATGAAGTCGAGCTCGCCGAGCAGAAGCCAGGCTTTGCGAAGCTCGGAGAGATAAGGCCTCAACAGCCGGGTAAATGCCATTAAGATACGGTGAATCTCACGGCGTTCAGCATATTCCAGCTCCTTAATTTCGTTGGAGGTGTCGAAGATTTCGGCGGGTTCGATGTAGACGGTCTGTCCCGTGGCTGACTCGTCGTGGATGAAACCTCGAATGGCGCGTTTGTCGCCTGCCTTGACGGGAATGACCAAACGTCCATCGCGGACGGTGAGCTCCGCTTTTTGGTCAACCCAACCTGCGGTTTTGGCATCGCCCATGATCTGACGGATGCGTTTCTCGATGCCGCCTTGCTTGCGGCGTATGCTCTGGCGGATCTCCAGCAGTTCAGTAGAGGCATTGTCGGGAATCTCGCCTTTGTCGTCGACGAGCCGGTTGACTTCAGTGAAGATGCTACGCTCAATGAAAATGTTCTCAATCAGTGACTTGATCCGAGGGGTGGCGTTGGAACTTTCTGAATGGCCGTAACGCAAGATGGCTTCAACGACATTCAGTGAGGGCTTCAATGCAAAGAGGTCTTCTACATTGAGGCAGGTACCGTCGATTTGGATACGGTGGAAAGCTTCGCGCAGGTCGTGGAAATCGCGCATGGGGAAGGGCACGCCCGATTGTAGAAGGCCGATGAATTCCTCGGTCTGTTCTAGGCTTTTGAGGATGTGGGCTCTGTCAGCCGAAAAGGCCATGGTTTCCGCTTGCTCCAACCCCATTTGGCTGATACAGCGGTCGGAGAGCATCTGGCGGATACTGGCAAAGCCGATTTTTTGTTCAAAGTTGTTCGGATAAATCACGGATTGAGTGTTTTGGGGCGCAAAGGTACACAAAAAGCCTGAATGACGTCATTCAGGCTAATAGATTGGTAGAAACTTTCGAAGCCATGTCATTCCACGTAGGGCTATGTGCGATTGAAATCTATGGCTTCAAAAGCTTCGTCTATTATAGATTCCATCCCCCGCAATTCCTTTGCTAGGAATGACATAATAGACGAAGCTTCAAATCCCTTACAGGTTCAATTCATACATATAGCCGTGATATTGCAGCGAGCCATCGAGGATGGGGAAGAAGAACTCGTTGTCGTGTTCCACATTCTTCAACTTAAGGTTCTGCATAATAACAGTCTTGGTACCGTCATCGTTGGTGGTGACTTTCAAGGTGCCACTCTTGGCGACATAGCCAGTTTGTGGAGTCATGGTCCAGAAGTCGGAATCGAGTGCTACGTGAACACAAGGCAGGATTGGCAGATAAGGAGTAAAGGCATAACCGAGATTATATTCATCGTCGACGAGTTGCCCGCCCCCATAACTGACGATAAAGGAACGCTTACGGTCGGCCGACATGAACAGCATCGATTTCACATCAAGGCCCAATGGACTCAGACCGTTGAGCGCAGTGATGCCAGCCAAGCCGATGGGGCTTTCAGTGTTTCCGATTTTGAACTTGTTCTCTGTGTCGAAGGTGTAGGGTGGCAGCGTACCGCTGAAGTTCAAGGCCAACTGTACGGTTTGGCCGTTGTTGTTGGTGCCCATGCTTTGTGACAGAATGACAGAGTAGGTGCCATTGTTTTCGGTGACGGATAGCAGACCGTTCATCCAATAATAGGTGTCGCCATAAAACAGGGTGTCGGCACCCATGATGAAGGGAAACTCACCGAGGTTGAATTCGTGGAAACCGACTACAGTGGGGATGGGGTCTTTCGTGTTGTTGCCCATCGTATAGGTGCCGGGGACGACGTCGCCGTTGTAGATGATGGCGATGCCTTCGTTGTCGGAGGCGGTCATCTCCTTGGAGGCGAGGACGATGGCACTCTTTTGTCCGTACTTGACGACTTTGGCGGTGACAATATTGTCGGTATTGTTGCCGACGGTCAGTGCTCCAGCTTGTACTTCAGGGGTGATATTGCTGTTGCCATTGTTTCCATTGTTGTTGTCTTTGCAACTGGTGCCAATCAATGCAAGGCTGCAAAGGAGCACCAAACTAAAAAATACTTTCTTCATGATGATTAGGCTTTTTAAATGTTGATTTTGTTACATAACAAGTACTACTGCAAAAATTGTGCCTAATGCTACTCATAAGTTCAATCTTAATTGTATCTCTTCCACCTGTTTTTTTAGTTCCTGCACGGTCTGCATCAGTTCTTCTTCGCGGAAACGGTTTTCGCGCTGTTCGGGCATCTCTGCGCTGATGTAATGCACGAATTTCCACACCTCTTTGATATCGGCAGCGGGCAAGTCGTAAGGATGATAAAGTGGATTGAGCGAACTGAGGGTGAGTTTGTTCTCGTGTTCGATTTTGTTTTCCACGATTTTGAAGACGATGCCGTCATCCTGCGTGAGGACGATGTAAGGTTGGCCGCTGCGGATGTAGGTCCAGTCGACGACATACTCGCCGGTGACGTAGGAACCGTCGGGGATGGGTAGCATCGAGTCGCCACTGATTTGGAAAGTGCGATACTTGCGGTCGCGCGAGAGGAAAGGCATGGTGAATGTCGGCAGCACCTTGATATATTCGGGGTCGGCAAAGCCTGTGGCATAACCTGCCTTGGCCTTTTCGGTCACGAGTTCGATATTCTCGTTGTTGTCGTCGTTGACGGTGGTGGCCAGCACGCGTAAGTTGCTACCTTTCAGGTGTACGTCGTAGCCTCGCTCCAATTGGGCGAGTTGGATAGGAGTGATGCCGCTCAGGTCGACCTTTACTAAGGTGTCGATGGCGATGCCGAAATACTTGGAGAAGGCGACCAAGGCTTCAAGGTTGGGCTCGGATACTCCGTTTTCATAGCCGCTCAGTGTAGAACGTTTCATTTGTAGGGCGAAAGCCACATCGTCTTGCGTACGGTTACGATGTTTGCGCAAAAATTTTATGTTCGAATTGAAGTACATGATATTGTGGGATTTAATATTCAAAATTAAAAATTTAAAGATTTTTCTTTTTTTATGCTCTAATATCAAATATAATGATTAGTTTTACGGCGGATATTTTGATTAAAAACTCGTCAAAAGTACAACTTTTTTGGAACATGCAAGCATTTTGGGCAAAAAAAGGAGAAAAAATGATGGAAAGGACGATTTTGCATTTAGATTTAGACACGTTTTTCGTATCAGTGGAACGGTTGGTGAACCCGTCGTTGGAGGGTAAGCCTGTTATTGTGGGCGGCATGTCGGACCGAGGTGTTGTGTCGACGTGCAGCTATGAAGCAAGAAAGTTCGGTGTGCATTCGGCCATGCCGATGCGCATGGCGCGGCAGTTGTGCGCGCAGGCTGTTTTCATCCGTGGCGACATGGAGCTCTACAGCCGCTATTCCCGCTTGGTGACCGACATCATCGCCGACACTGCGCCCGTCTATGAAAAGATGTCCATAGATGAGCATTATCTCGACCTGACGGGCATGGACCGTTTTCACGATTGCCAGCTGTGGTCGCACGAACTACGTCAACGTATCATCAAGGAAACGGGTCTGCCGATTTCGTTTGGTTTGTCGGAGAACAAGACCGTATCGAAGATTGCCACGGGACAAGCTAAGCCTAATGGTGAGTTGCAGGTGCCCACACCTTATATTAATGACTTCCTTGACCCGCTGTCGGTGCAAAAAATACCGATGGTGGGAGAAAAGACCTATGCTTTGCTGCGCTCGATGGGTGTGGAGAAAATTGGCACTTTGCGCCGACTCCCGCCGCTTGCGATGGAACGCGCCATGGGCAAGCATGGCCTCGACATTTGGAAGAAGGCCAATGGGCACGACAGCACGCCCGTGTGTCCCTACCAAGAGCGAAAGTCCATCAGTAAGGAAAGAACGTTTGAGCAAGACACCATTGACGTGGCGACCATCAAGCAATGCTTGGCACGGATGGTGGAAAGCCTCGGCTTCGACCTGCGCTCGCAAGGCAAACTGACGGGCTGCGTGACAGTGAAAATCCGCTACTCCAACTTCGACACGCACGACATGCAGCAACGCATCCCTTACACGGCTTTCGACCACGTGTTGCGCGAAACGGTGAACAGTATCTTTGATAAACTCTATAATCGGAGGATGATGATACGTTTGGTCGGCGTGCGCCTCAGCGAATTAGTCAGCGGTGCGCCACAATTGGCCTTGTTTGATGACAACGCCGAACTAACGAGCCTCTATGCCGCGATGGATAAGATTAAAATGCGGTTTGGGGAACAAATCATACATCGGGCGGCGGGGTGATTTTTTTGTTTTATTAAATAGAAATTTATAAATCTGCAATGTTTTTTAAGTTTGAATTTAATAAAATTACCATGGCTATAGCGGAAGGCACTCTGACTGACCAATACGGCAATATTGAGGTGATTCCTTGTTGGAAGTGGCTGCTGAAAGACAACAATTAGGCCTTCGGCATATTGTTTTTGTAAAGAAAGGCGGCGAAATTGTTTTGATGCCGGCTTTTATGGGGATGTTTTATTTGGGTTGTGTATGGTGAATGAATTGGAAATGAAGAAAGAAAGATGTTCTCAAAACGCGAGCATATTGGAATAATGTTTATTTTTGCGCTAAACATACGATAATTACGGTAGTAAACGAAAAAATCTCAAAAATCCAATAAGTTATGAATTCACAATTACAATTATCAAGCATCAGGGAAATCTTGTTGAATAAGGGCGAGATATATGCAAAAGGTCGAGTAAAATCAGAGTCGATGCAAGAGGAGATGTCTTTAATAGGCTTTGTGCCTTATCTTGAAGGGGCAGACTTGCCACTTGATTTATACTCAACATTGCTACAATGTGATTTAAACGCTCATCTAATAGTAACTCCATTTTTTATTCGATATAGTGATGATAAAAACATATATCCTGTTTTTAAATCAATTTCACTAACTAATGGCAATAAGTACAAAGTTAACAAGAACTTGATAATTGAAACAATTTATGGTTCCTGGGTCAAAGGAGCGTCACGCCCCCTTTATGGAGATTATATTATTTCGAAAAGAAACTGGAAAGGTTTTCCTTCCGATAGGTTTGAAACAGACGAAAACAAAGATACGTATTATTTGTCAAAAGAGCAGGAGTTCGTTTTGACCAACTCTTTAGGAGATTTTGTTTGTATCTCAGATTATTTCCTTTGCCTGTGTTCGTTCATAAATCCAGTAACTGGTATGCCAAGTTATACTGTTTTTATGCCTGATGATCTAATAAAAGTTCTTCCTAAAGAATAAATCATGAGTGATTTTTATTATTTTGAAACCATCTTTTCAACAATTAATTTTGGAAAATATAAAGGCAAACCGCTTTTCAATATCCTACAGGAAGATTCGTCTTACATTTATTGGTGTATAAATAATATTCCTGAATTCACTATTAGTGAAGAAACTTTGAGGCAGATTCGAGGGTTGCTACCGTCTTTTATTATTACAGAGAACTTCGAATCACATATAGGAGAACCATATAGAGAAAGCAAATATTACAACGAAAAAGATCATGATGGATATTATTACGAAAGAGATGATGACCAACCAACTTATGAAAGGTACAATGGATCTTACGCACAAGACGAAATGGGATATAGTGACGATGACATTGATACAATCTTTGACGGAGACCCTTTAGCATACTGGAATATTGATTAAAAAATGCTATAACAACATGGATGTTAGCATAATCTGACAACAATACAGTTTTATTGATAAAAGAAGAAAAAGGGTAAAAAGTTTTTTTGTGGATTTATGCGAATCGACTAATGGTATCTAGGACTATTTAGTTGCATATCTACATATTGTAAGAAACAAGGTTTATGATAGGATAAATAGCTGTTTTTTTATCCAAACCGAATTCCATTTCCAGAACTTTGATTAAATTTACGGCGAAATTTTTGATTAAAAACTAATCAAAATAGTTTTGATAATCGCCGTCCATTCATATAATAGCCTGTGCTACGGCACGATACCGATTGCGGACTTGGTCACGAAGGCCGCCGCGATGGGCTATACCGTCCTGCCTTTGACCGACATCAACACAACCATGGGTGCCGCCGATTTTGTGGTGGAATGTCAGCGGAAGGGGGTGCGGCCCGTCGTGGGCGTGGAGGTGCGCAACGGCAACGAACTGCTCTATGTGGCCTTGGCCAAAAACAACGCAGGCTTCGCAGAGCTGAACCGCTTCTTGACCCATCATAACCTCACCAAACAACCTTTTCCCGAGATTGCGCCCGACTGGGAGCAGGTTTTTGTGATTTATCCTTTCGGGAAACGGAAGCCGAACTTGTTGAAAGAAAATGAATTTCTTGGTGTTCGTTTTTCGCAACTGACCAAGCTGTACAACTGCGAATCCTTTGAGAAGTTGGTGGCTATGCAGCCCGTCACTTTCGCTGAGGAAAGCGATTTCCGGTTGCATCAATGCATGCGAGCCATTGACGAGAATGTGCTGATTTCGCGCCTTGAACCTGCTGCTTGTGCTGCTCCAGACGAGATTCTCTTGCCAGCTGAAAGGTTGAAAACTACTTTTGCACTTTATCCCCAACTCATTGAGAATGCTGAACGTATCTTGGATGAGTGTGAAATCAATTTGGACAATAGCGTGAAAAACAAACGCTGTTTCACGGACAATGTCTATGACGATTTGGAGCTGTTGCGACAGAAAGCTTTTGAAGGGATGCTTTATCGTTATGGAACGAGGAATAAGAATGCCTATCGCCGGATTGAGAAGGAATTGTATATCATCGAGCGAATGGGCTTTTGCGCGTATTTTCTCATTGCTTCCGACATTGTGCAGTTTGCCATGAATCAGGGACTCTATCATGTTGGACGGGGTAGTGGAGCCAATAGCATTGTGGCTTATTGCTTGAAAATCACAGACGTAGATCCTATAGAACTAGATTTGTACTTCGAACGTTTCCTCAATCCCATGCGGAGCAGCCCGCCCGACTTCGACCTTGACTTTTCATGGCGCGACCGTGATAAAGTCATCGCGTATATTTTTAAGAAATATGGTTGGGAGCATGTGGCGCTGCTTGGCGCAACGGTCACCTTTCAGGAAAACTCGCTTTACCGTGAGTTGGGCAAAGTGTTCGGCCTACCGAAAGGAGAAATCGAACAAATGGAGCGCAATCCCGAAGCCTTCGCTCGACAGACTGAAATAGGGCGGCAGATTTTGGCCATTGCTGAGCGCCTGCGCGACTTTCCACGCCAACGTTCCATCCATGCTGGAGGCGTGCTGATTACCGAGGATCCTATCACAGATTATACCGCTATAGATCTGCCACCAAAAGGCTTCCCAACGACGCAGTACGACATGTATTCTGCTGAAAAAGTCGGCTTGGAAAAGATGGATATCCTTTCCCAACGAGGTATTGCTCACATCCGCGATGCGGTAGAGATGGTGGAACGTAACCATGGCATTCGAATTGATATTCACCAGATTAACGCGTTGAAAGAGGACGAATTAGTGAAACGGCAATTGCTTAAGGCTGAGACCTGCGGTTGTTTCTACATTGAGAGTCCAGGGATGCGTAGTTTGCTGCGCAAGTTGCGTTGCTCTGACTACAAGACCTTGGTGGCAGCCAGTTCCATTATTCGGCCAGGCGTGGCTCATTCTGGCATGATGCGCGAGTATGTCAACCGTTTTCATCATCCTGATTCTGTGGATTATAAGCATCCGTTATTGAAGGAATTGTTGTCTGAAACCTATGGTGTAATGATTTACCAAGAGGATGTGCTCAAGGTGGGACATTATTTTGCAGGCTTGGATTTGGCAGAGGCAGATGTGTTGCGCCGCATGATGGGTCATAAGATGAGAGACAAGTTTGAATTTGAGGTAGTTAAGCAACGTTTTTTTGACAATTGCAAGGTTAAAGGCTATTCTGACGACTTGGTGTGCGAGCTTTGGCAGCAGATAGAATCGTTTTCGGGTTATTCTTTCTCAAAGGCACATTCGGCATCGTATGCAGTAGAGAGTTACCAAAGCCTCTATTTGAAAAGCCATTATCCGCTTGAATTTCAGGTGGCTGTAATCAACAATTTCGGCGGTTTTTACCAAACCTGGTTCTACTTCAACGAGGCGCGGCGCATGGGTGCCAAAGTGCATCTGCCTTGCATTAATCGAAGCAGTTATTCCACTTCTTTGAAAGGTCGAACAATCTTTATGGGATTTATACATCTACAAGGCTTGGAGCAGCATTTTGTGGAGCGTTTTCTTGCGGAACGTGAGGTGAATGGACCTTTCGCCAGCTTGGAGGATTTCATGGCACGAGTTCCATTTACTTTGGAACAGCTTGTTTTGCTCATCCGTGGCGGTGCCTTCAATTTCACGAAGAAGCCCAAGGCCGAATTGCTATGGCAGGCTCATTTGAACAAAAGCGATGGCAAAAAAGAACAACCTGAAACGCTTTTCCAACTTGAAAGCCAACATTTTGAGTTTCCTGATTTCAGCGTCAATGCCGTGCAGAATGCCTATGATGAGATAGAACTCTACGGTTTTCCTGTTTCTTTGACTTGGTTCGACCTGTTGAAGACCAAGTTCCGTGGAGAATTGATGGCATGTCAGATGTTGCATTTCGTTGGACAGTACTATCGGATGTTGGGCAAATTAGTGACAGTAAAGAATTTCCGTACCTGCAAAGGCGACCCGATGGCTCTTGCCACCTTCATCGATGCTACGGGCGAGGCCTTCGACACGGTGCTTTTTCCACAAGTGTTGAAAAGCTATCCTTTCCAAGGCGATGGTGTGTATCTGCTTTTGGGCAAGGTGACGGAAGAGTTTGGGCAGCCGTCGTTGGAGGTGGAGAAGATGGCACGTCTTGGATATAAGCTTTTGCAATAGGATAAAACTACTTTTTTCTACAATTGATTGAAAATCCAACTGGTAAATCCACAATGTTTTGTATCTTTGCCCAAATTTTATCGAAACAAAAATGCATCGAAAACTAGTTTTATCAATAGCTTGCCTTTTGGGGTTGATAGCCAGTGCTTTTGCTCAAGACAAAGGCCATATTTCAGGTGTTGTCCGTGATGAAAGTTCGGGTGAGTCTTTAATAGGTGTCTCCATTTATGAGGAGAAACTGCAATTGGGTACCACGACCGATGAAAAGGGCCGTTATGAATGGGATTTGCCTTTGGGTGAACATACTTTGCGTATTTCTTATATCGGTTATAGCACAATTCATAAAAGGGTTAATGTGACCAAGAAGCCGATTACGCTCAATTTTAAGTTACATCCAGAGTCGGAGGAGCTGTCGGAGGTGCAGGTGACCAGTGAGCGCAAGGACCACAATGTGACCTCCATGTCGATGAGTGTGCAGACACTCGATATGATAACGATTAAGAAGATTCCCGCACTAATGGGCGAGGTGGATGTCATCAAGTCCATCACTTTGCTACCTGGTGTGCAGTCGGCTTCGGAGGGCTCATCGGGTTTCAGTGTGCGTGGTGGAGCTACCGACCAAAACCTTATTCTTTTGGATGGTGCACCTATCTATAACGCATCGCATTTCTTGGGTTTTTTCTCCGTGTTCAATAACGATGTGGTAAAGGATGCTACGCTATACAAAGGCGATATCCCCGCTTATTTCGGAGGTCGTCTTTCCTCGGTTCTTGATGTATCAGTGAAGGATGAGATGCCTAAACGCTTGAGTTTGCAAGGAGGCATTGGTATAGTGACAAGCCATATAATGATGGAATCGCCACTTTTTGACCATAAGACTTCCGTGATGCTGGCAGGTCGTAGAACGTATGCGGGTCTGGTTTTGCCTTTCCTTGGAGAGGATTTGAACAAATCCAAAATCAATTTCTATGATGTGAATGCCAAGGTGACTCAAAACTTAGGAAAGAATGACCGTCTTTTCCTCTCTTTTTATAATGGCCACGACTTGTTCTCGATGCAACAAATGATAGGCTTGGGCTATGGAAATAGTAGTGCCACATTGCGTTGGAGTCATTTGTTCTCTGACAGATTGGTGTCAAATCTATCTTTGATTGGATCGAGATACCGCTATAGTATTGACATGAATTATAGCCCATACGATTTCTCCATTAAGGCGGGAACAGATGCGCTCAGTCTCAATTATGATTTTTCCATGCATTGGAACGACAAGCATGTCTCCAGATTCGGTTTGACGACGGGTATTCAATCCTATTTGCAAGGTGAAATCGACGATAGAGGGGGTGCTTTGTCACAATACCTTCAGGTGGACCAATCGAAGGCGATAGCTAGAAAAGGGTTGGAGCATGCCTTGTATTTCACCCATGATTATAAGCCTACCCCTCGTTTTTCATTCCGGGCAGGTGTGAGACTGTCATGCTTTCAAAACATAGGTGAGGAAGACTTTTATGTTTTTGAAGATGTCATTCATATTGTTTTGGATACATTGCATTATGGCAAGGGAGAGGTGTTCAATACGGTCATTAATCCCGAACCTCGTTTGGCGGCCATGTACCAATTGAATGAGCACTCATCGGTCAAGGCGTCGTATTCACGCACGGTACAATATGCCCAGGTTGCATCATCGGCAACGGGTGGCCTTCCGTTTGATGTTTGGTTTCCGACCAGTCCTAATGTGAAGCCGCAGAAGTGTGATCAATTTGCCCTTGGCTATTTTCACAATTTCAACAATGACGCCATCGAGACCTCAGTAGAGGTGTATTATAAAAACATGCAGAATGTCATTGACTTTAAGGATAACGCCATTACTTATGGTTATCTTTTGGTTGATGGCGAATTGCGAACAGGCAAAGGCCGCTCCTATGGTGCAGAGTTCCTTGTTAGGAAAAATGTGGGCAAGTTTACGGGATGGGTTTCATATACCTATTCGCGTACATTCCGTACTATAAAAGGTATCAGTCATGGGAGGGAATATTTTTCTCCATACGATCGTCCGCACAATATCGTCATTGTTGGCAGCTATGATCTTAATCCACGTATCACTTTGGCAGCCAATTGGATTTATAATACGGGTCAGCCCGTGACTTTCCCTTATGGCCAATACACTATCAATGGCAATACTTATGCGGTTTATAACGGACGTCGCAACGAAAGTCGTTATCCTGATTACCATCGTTTGGATTTGTCGTTTACTTGCAAATTGGGCAAACTGGAAAACAGAAGGTGGCAACATGAGCTCAATGTCTCCGTTTACAATGCCTATGCTCGTCATAATACTTGGGCCATTACTTTCGACCAAGGTGAAAACGGCAGTATTGTGACCAAAAACATGTATCTGTTTTCTGCTGTGCCTTCCATTTCCTACAATTTCAAATTCTGAATGCTATGAGGAATATGCATAAGCTGTTGGTCTTTGCCGTTTTTTTCGTTCTTGCAGCATGTACTGAGGACATCATCATTGATGTGGAGGAAGGTGAGCCGATGATTGGCGTGGAGGCTTCGTTTACCGATGAATGGAAACAACATGAAGCTATATTGAGCTATTCGGCGAGTTTTTACAACAAAGATGAAATCAAAATGGTGAGCGGAGCCACAGTCTATGTCACTGACGGGACAGATACGGTCTATTATCATGAGGACATGGAACAAGTGGGGCATTATTTTACGGATTTCGCCGCAGGAAAGAAGAATACGGTTTATCGTCTTTGCGTCGAAATACCAGAATCAGATGGAACAAAACATTGCCTGTTCTCTGAAAGCTTGATGCCTGATAATGTGGAAAGCATAGACAGTCTTGTCATCAAATACTATAATGGAGAAAACGATAGTATGCCTTCAACATTTTTCATGGATACTGTCGAATGGGTTTATCCTTATTTCCAAAGTCTTCCCGACCCTAGTATCATCTATATGCCGATGCTTTCTGTCAATGACTCGCTAGTGTCTAATGCGTTTACTCAGCGTATGGTTATACCGGTGGCCGGCTATGCCGGTTATTATATTAATGGTCCTGAGATGCAGGTTGCCAACAAGGAAATTCCGGTTGGGTATTTCCTCAGGTCCGGTTTGAATGATGGTGACACCATTCGTGCTGATCTGTATAGCATCACGTCTGATTATCTCTACTATGTATATAGTCTAATGGCTTCAATGGGCAGCAATCCTATGTTGGGAGCTCCTGCCAATGTGAGTACCAATATTCAACCTGAAGGTGAGGGGGTAGGATGGTTTTTTACAGCTTCTACTGTCTCATCGAGAACTGTTTTTCGAAAATAAGAAGATATGATAGCAAATAAAGAACATGGCTTCGGCCTATTGTTTGGACTGCTTTTGGTGACCGCCTCATGTACTGAAAAGATTACTATGGATATGCCCGAAGGCCGAAAAGTACCGGTGGTGGAAGGAAGCATTACTAATGAATTTAAACGCCACGAGGTCATCCTTAGCTATTCCTCAGAGTTGTACAATACCGAAGGATTTGAGATGATTTCTGGCGCAGAAGTGTATGTGGTGGGTGGCAATGATACAATATGGTATTTTGAACAGGAAGATAATCCGGGGCATTATCTTACAGATTCGGTAGCAGGGGTAAAGAATAGAAGGTATCATTTGGAAGTGAATGTAGAAAACAATACGCTTTTTTCGCATCCTCTCCGTATGTATGCGGACACAAAAATGCCCAATAATGCTTCTGGTATTGATTCCTTAGGTTTACTGCCATTGCGTAACGAACAAGGCATCCCTTTTGTTGATGAATCGGCAGCAGTCTGTTTGTGTCCATATTTTCAGGCACTCTCCAATGAAAACATTGTCTATAGAGTGGAGTTGTTTCTGAATGGCAAACGGTTTAACAACCGTCCTTCTAAATTGTTCAATTTGTTTTCAATGAGAGGTTATGCAGGTTATTATTTTAATGGTCCGGAGATGTTAAAAGGTAATCCGGAGATACCTGTAGGAGTTATGAGTAAAGAGTATTTGCGTGAAGGCAATGTGATCAAGGTGAAGCTTCATAGCATTTCAGAAGATTATATGTATTTCCTTGTTTCTCAGAAGTTGGCTGTTGGGGTCAATCCAGCGATGGGTGCTTTCCCAGCTATGTTTTCTAACCTTTTCTCCAATTGTAATGCTATAGGATGGTTTAATGCCACATCAGTTATTGAAGCTGAGAACGTTTATCATGAGAGCATGTTCCAGCAATAATTTTGAATTGTGATAAAAGAGAAAGGCGGCCCCGTCAAAACGAGGTCGCCTTTCATGTTGATAAAGGGTCGTCTTTTTTACTTCACGACAACCTTTTCCATGTGCACTTGTGTGCCAGAGGTGAGGCGGAGGAAGTAGACTCCCTTGGTCATGCCGTCGACGCTGATTTGTTCAGTGCCTTTGGCAATACCCTTGGCCATCATCTGACCCATGCCGTTGTACATCTCGTAGCTGAACTCGGTGTTGCCACCGTTGATGTAAAGGATGTTGTTGACGGGGTTAGGATAGACGGCAAACTCAGTTTCGTTCTCGTCAACTCCAAGTTCGGATTTGATGACGATGCATTCTGGAGTGCTGAAGCCGTCTGCATATTCAGCAACGACACAATAGGTGTAGAAGAACTCGTTGAAGACTTCGTCAACATAGGTGGGTTCTGCGGTTTGAGCAATTTCAATACCGTTGCGGCTGATGATGTAGTTGATTGCACCCTCAGGCTCATCCCATGTTAAGGTGTTGGTTCCAATACCTATTTCAGCAACTAGATTTTCAACAGGATTGAAGTTGCCGAGAGGTTGCCCACCAGCGCAGTTGCAGTCGAACTCATAGAGCAGGCCGCTATGGACAGAGGTGCAATTGTAAATCACATCGCCATCTTCGTAACTAACGACGAAGGAACACTCAGAGTCCCACTGTCCGCTGGACCAGTTGAGGGTGACATGGACGCCGTTGCCAATCTCGATGGTATATGTGGCAGATGCACCGCTTGTCATAGTGAGGTTCTGTGAAGGTGTGCCATCGTCGAAATTGACGGTCAAATTGGCTCCATTCCAACCGTCACCATAGGTGTCGGACAAAGCAAAGACAACATTACAGGTGTTCTTGAGAGTGACAGAACCTTCAGCTGTCAGGTCACCATCGGCTTGCATTGTGAAGTTCACGGGAATCTGTTCGGTCTCTGGGCAAGCAGCGTCGATTTGGATATTAAACACGCAAGTGCTGATACCTTCTGGATCGATAGTACCCATCTCAATGGTGGGATTGAGTATGGTGACGTATTCGCTCTCGCAAGCAATCGAGGCAATGGCATTGGTGGCCATGTAGTGCCCCACGTTCTTGAAGTTGGCGACAAATGTCACTGTTTCTCCAGGGACAAAGCTGCCGGCCCAATCCGTACCAGCATACTCAAGAATGGCTTGGCCCGCAGTGATGAAGGCCTTACCGTTCCATGTATGTCCTCCATCGACCATTTGCACATCGATTTGGAATCTGGTGCCGTCTTCAACGCCTTCTGCAACGATGAAACTGAAAGCGTCTTGCAGAACGACGGTTCCTTCAGCGACCAGCACATCAAATTGAGCAGTACCACTGAGGATGCTCAAGCGTTCGTCATCACAGGTCAAGGTAACCGTAGTGTTGCCATCAGTCGGGTCAACGCCCACATTCTTGAAGCCCATGGTCAAACTTGTCTCTACATTGACAGGAGCGAAGTTGGGCGTATAGTTGTCTACTGTGACATAGGGCCCTTCAGCAGGAAGGACTTCGATAGGCATAATCTCGGTAACCTTGTTATAACCCATGACGGTAAGGGTAGCAGTGCCAACATTACTCATTGGGGAGAAGCTGAGGGTGCATGTGCCGTTTTCGATGTAACCTGAAGCAACCACTTCGTCGTTCATCATAAGGGTGGCAATACCGTATGCTGTGTTCTCGGCAGAGATTTCCAATTCGGTCATGCCAAGCATCAGCACTGAGGGTATGCAGCTGATGTTCATGCTAACAGGATTGTCGGTGCGAACCATCAGGCTCGGGTCACCAAAGAGAATCCAAGTATTGTGGGTGTTGCCTTGGTCGCTGGGGTGCATGTCAAGCATGTACATGCTGCCGTTGAGGGAGGCACCGCCGAAGGTGTGGCAGAATTGGTCATCATGCTTCCATTCCGTGAGGATGTTAACCATTTCGTCTTGACCCGTCATTGGAGGCACCCAAGGCTGTGAGATCCAGCTGAACATACCGCCGACAGCTCCCGTAGGACGTCCTGTGGATTCATTGGTGGCTCTCAACCAAGCCTCGCCGAAGCAGTTGCCATTAAACTCACCATTGTTGCAGGCGACCGACCAAATGTAGGGCCATTTGTCGTCGTTCACCAAAGCGTTCACGTGGCTGTTGCTGTAGTTGGCCACAGCCCAACTGGTCTGCGAACCATGGTTGCAGTAGTTGCAGATGCTCTTACCAGCGTTGAAATCGGCGCTTATGGCACTGGCACTGGTGCCACCGCCCACGCCGCTGTACTGTTGGGTAACGGTTTCGTAGGTGTAGTGCATGAGGGTGTCGCGGATGTAGTTGATGTGCACATAGTCGGCTTCACCGCCATTGTGGCCTTGACCAGCACCTTCGTTGGCACCGATGCCAATGCCTTGGTTGAGCCAAGTGAGGCCTTCTGGCATGTCACGCTCATAATACAACACCTTTTCGACATGAGTCTCCACATCTTTCACGGTCTGCACCGAGAAACGGCCAGTGAGGACTTCGAGGTAATAGTCGTTGCCTTCCAGTTGGCCGAACCAGTTGTCGGAACGTCCTCCGCCCATAGAGTGAGGCGTAAGGTCGGAATAGTCGCCAACGAGAAGAACGAACTCAAGGTTGCGCTCAGGGTTGGTGTAGATGCCGTTGATGTAGTTCTTGATTTGGTTGTCGTTGTTGCCACCGGCTTCGGTCACGCTAACCATCGTGGTAGGACGACCTGATTGGTTCTTCCAATCGACGAATGATTGCATGGCTTCTAAATACTGGTCGGGGCAAATGACAAGCATCTCGCCGCGGTCTTCAGAGAAGGTGTACTTAGCTGTGCCTTCCTTGAAGTTGATGAAACGATGGTCGTAGGCGGCCTTCATTTCCGATGAGACCTTGGCGTTGGCTTTGCGGGCTGTCTTTTGGTTGATGCCATTATCACTTACCTTGCGCATTTCGATGGTCATGTCATGATAGACACGCAACGTCTTCGTCATGGGATTGTAGGCGAAGGGGCGCACCATGATGTCTTGGCCACGGAAGTCACGGATGATGTAAGGCGTTTCCAAATAAGCCTGTGCAGTGGGGTAGAAAGCGTCTTGGCTATACATTTGGCCATAAGTGTAAGCTACGCTTTCGGGGTCAATTTGACGGCTGAAATTGCCTTTTGAAGGGGCGATTTCAACATTTTCGTAATCAGTGAAAGCGCTGTTGATCACACTGACCTGCATCTCGGCCATGTCGCCAATGATAGCTGGTACAGGGAATTGGGGAAGGTCAGGAGCACCGGCTTCGAGCATGGAGGCCATCTTTGGGACAGACACAACCTGCTGGATGCCATTAGGGGTGCTCACTCTGGTCAGATAGAATCCACCCAACGAGAAGTCGACAACGACTTGTTGCTCGCTGCTGGAAACCAGCTTAACCTCGGGGCCGACAGGCGTATTATAGCTGATGCCGGTCCATTGTTGTGCAAATGTCATTGCTGACAAAGCCACAAACACAAGGGAAAAAAGTGCTTTTTTCATGAGTGATAAATTAAAATTGTTGATTGTCTTTAAAGTTTGCAAAAATACGAATCTTTTTCGGTTGTCTTGAGCTTTTTGATGGAAATATTTTCGAACTCGCTTTTCTATGCAAGGGGTAGAATACGGAAATTTGCGTACTTTTGCCGAATCTTTCCAATATGGATTTGTAATTGGTAATTTTTTAATGCATTCAATAACTATATTTCGACAAGTTCGGTAACTATGGGATTCTTCTTAAGATTGATATTGACAGGCTTGGGTTGGTCGTTTGGAGGACCGCTCGGTGCCATCATCGGTTATGCAATTGGTGGACTTTTTTCAAGTAACCGCCCTAAAGTCATTCGTTCGGAAGTGAATGAGACCTTTGGCAATACGGAGGAAAAGAGAGACTTCAATGTAACCCTTTTGGTGTTGTCAGCTGCGGTGATGAAGGCCGATGGCAACGTCAAACGCTCAGAACTTGATTATGTGAAACGGTTCTTCTTGCAAAATTTCGGTCAGGAACGCGCCGAAAACTACATCAAGATGCTTCGAGAGATATTGGAGAAAGATTACAATCTTTATGAGGTCAGCCAGCAAGTGGGGCGTTACATGGATTATTCCTCGCGTTTGCAGTTGCTGCATTACCTCTTCGGCATTGCTAACTCCGATGGCAGGATTTCAGCCGAGGAATTGGGTGTCATTAATACGATTTCCGATTACATGGGCATCACCAACAGCGATTTCCAGTCGATGAAGGCCATGTTCATCAAAGAAACCGACAGTGCCTATAAGATTCTCGGTGTGGATGCAAATGCTTCGGATGAAGAAGTGAAGAAGGCTTACCGAGAGATGGCCAAAAAGAACCATCCCGATTTGGTAAGTAACCTCGGTGACGAAGTGCGGCAAGCGGCAGAGAAGAAGTTTCAGGAAATCAACGCAGCCTACGAAACCATCAAGAAACAGCGTGGGATTTGAATTTTTCACGCATAATCCGCTGAATACACAGAGACTAAAAGCTGAATAATCCGTTTTCATAAAGTTCAGCGTATTTGCTGCGTTGAATCTTCGGTTTCTGCGTGATACAAAGAAAGGTCGCCCCCAAGGACGACCTTTCTTAAATGCATTTCTGCTAGAGTAGTTATTCCACTACGACCTTTTCAACGCGCACTTGCGTGCCGGTGGTGAGGCGGAGGAAGTAGACACCCTTCATCATGTCATTGACGTTGATTTGCGTGTTGCCCGTAGCATTGCCACTAGCAACTTTCTGTCCCATGCCATTGTACATTTCATAGCTGTATACGGCATTGCCACCATTGATAAACAAGGTGTTGTTCACAGGGTTAGGATAGATGGCAAACTCGGTCTCAACCTCATCGATGGCATCTAAGAACTCAACGATGACGCATTCCGGAACGGCGAATCCGTCGGCATAAGCGGCCACTACACAGTAGGTGTAGAAACCATCTTTGTTGATGAGTTGATCAGTGTAAGTTGTTTCGGTCGTTTGGCCGATTTCGATACCGTTGCGGCTGATGATATAATTGATGGCGCCTTCAGGGGCTTCCCATGTCAAAGTGACATTGGTGTTTGTAGTCTCAGCTTGCAAATTCTCGACGGGGTCGAATGCGCCAACAGGAACGCTACTACCGCAGTTGCAGTCGAACTCATAAAGCAGACCGCTGTGGACGGATGAGCAGTTGTAAATGACATCGCCATCTTCATAACGGACGACAAATGAGCATTCGCTGTCCCATTGTCCAGCGGACCAGTTGAGGGTGACGTGGACACCATTGCCGATTTCTAAAGTGTATGTAGCTGAGCTTCCGCTACTGATGGTCAGGTTTTGGACTGGTGCGCCATCGCTGAAGCTGACATTCAAGCTGGCACCATTCCAACCATCGCCATAGGAGTCGGTGAGGTCGAAGACGACATTGCAAGCATTCTTGATAACACCAGTCCCTTCAGCAACGAGACCGCCGTCAGCATTCAATGTGAAGGCGAGAGGTAACTGTTCGGTCAAGGGGCAACTGGCATCAACAGTAACGTTGAAGACGCAGGTGGCACTGCCCGATGGGTCGATGGTACCAGCCTCGAAGCTGTCGTTCACAAAGGTGACATAGGGGCTTGTCGTGGTGACTTGGGCAATGGCATTGGTGGCCATGTAGTGGCCAGTGTTCTTGAACGAAGCTACGATGGTGAGAGTTTCACCAGGGACGAAACCACCAGCGCTTGCCATGCCTTCAAATTGCAACACGGCTTCGCCAGCAGTGATGACAGCCTTGCCTTCCCAAGTTTCGCTGCCACAGACAGCAGTAATTTGGATGGTGAATCTGGAGCCATCAGCCACGCCTTCAGCAACTCTGTATGTGAAACCATTCACTTGAACGGTAGCCTCGGGATCCAAGCTTTCGAAAGAACCTGTACCGTTGGTGATAGTCAGGTTGTCATCTTCGCAAGTCAAAGTAATATTGGTTGTGCCGTTAGTGGGTTCGGTGCCCACGTTCTTGAAAGTGACGCTCATAGATGATTCATCACCGACATGTACATTGGCTGGAGTGAAGCTGTCGACAGCAACATACGCACCGTCCAAAGCAGCAGCCGGAATGATGGCTGTGTAAGGAATGAATTGAGGATGTGTCACACAAACCGTGACATCGCCACCGCTGGTGATGGGACTAATCTGAATGTCGGTAGTGCCGCTCTCGTCAATCATGCCAGCACCGTAAAGGACACCATCCTTGCTGATACCCACATAGGAACCAGGTTCGGCGCTAACGGTGAAGAAGTCTATGCCGATAGGCAGGGTAGGCATGTGGCTGATGGTGTTTTCAGTCGGCTGAATGCGGAAAGGCATGACGGAACCGTCACCCAACACGTGGTAGGCTTGCCAGTAGTAAAGGGTGGCACTGTGCATCTGGTATCCCAGAGCTTGAGCGGCGTTACCAGCTAGGTTGCCGATGAACATGTAGGAGCAAA
>JAEEGF012083368.1_pt1 | contig 29665 bp, 24 predicted proteins | sample 9134171 | NCBI WGS metagenome assembly JAEEGF01 (sample SAMN16246542, study PRJNA631951) | gut metagenome | biome: gut microbiome; feature: rumen; material: AP-attached | host: Bos | place: Iran: Karaj | collected 2018-10 | reverse complement strand
ACTGATCGGTTTGAAGTTTGCTGATACGGCAAACCTTAAAAGCGCTATTTCCCATTCCTCATTTGTCAATGAATTAAAAGTGAATAAATGGGAAGATTATGAAAGACTCGAATTCTTAGGCGATGCCGTTCTTGAAATAGTATCTTCAGACTTTCTTTACAGACATCATCCCGATATGCCTGAAGGCGAACTTTCAAAGCTTCGTGCTTCATTAGTCTGCGAGCCTTCTTTGGCTTTTACTGCTAAAAGAATGAATCTTTCTGAGTACATTCTTTTAGGAAAGGGCGAGGACGCAAGTGGTGGAAGAAACAGAAATTCCATTCTTTCCGACGTTTTCGAAGCCATTATCGGCGCTGTTTATCTTGAATTCGGATATATGGCTGCAAAGGACTATATCGAAAAATTCCTTTTAAACGATATCTCGGAAAACCAGCTTTTTGTTGACTCAAAGAGCCGTATGCAGATTTATGTTCAGTCTAAAGACAATATGTCTCTTGAATACAAAGTTATTGAAGAAACCGGTCCCGACCATGATAAGCATTTTGTGGTAGGTCTCTTTATTAATGATGAAATGATCTGCACCGGAGAAGGCCATAATAAAAAGGAAGCAGAACAGCTCGCTGCCTACAACGGCATAAAAATACTCACAAAGGAAGAATAAAATGTATTTAAAAAGCATTGAAGTCCAGGGCTTCAAGTCTTTTGCAAATAAAATATCGTTCCAGTTTACAAACGGAATCACCGGAATTGTAGGACCTAACGGCTCGGGTAAAAGTAATGTAGCCGATGCTGTAAGATGGGTTCTCGGAGAACAGAGAATCAAACAGTTAAGAGGAGCATCCATGCAGGATGTTATTTTTTCGGGTACTCAGTTAAGAAAGCCCGTTGGTTCTGCATATGTTGCAATTACTCTTGATAATTCCGACCACGCACTGGCTATTGACTTTGATGAAGTTACCGTTGCCAGACGAATTTACCGTTCGGGCGAGTCCGAATATCTTATTAACGGAACCGTCTGCAGATTAAAGGATGTAAACGAACTCTTTTATGATACCGGTATCGGTAAAGAAGGTTATTCCATCATCGGACAGGGTCAGATTGATAAAATCTTAAGTTCCAAGCCCGAAGACAGAAGAGAACTTTTCGACGAAGCTGCAGGTATTGTTAAATTTAAAAGAAGAAAAGTTGAAACCTTAAAAAAACTGGAAAACGAAAGAGCAAATCTTCTTCGTGTAACGGATATTCTTTCCGAACTCGACAGACAGATCGGACCTCTCGAAAAACAATCCCAGAAAGCTAAAATATATCTTTCCAAGAAAGAAGACCTTAAAAGATACGATATTAACGTATTTTTGCTTGATTCTGCCGCAATTGACAAGAAGATAGCAGATTTAACCGAAAAAGAGGCTATTGCACAGAAAGATTATGATGATGCAGTTCTTTCCGGTGAAAAACTTAAGAGAGATTACGAAGAAGTTGAAAATATCTTGGCTCATCTTGAGGAAGAAATTGATTCCAACCGTCAGAATCTTGCGGATGCCGATGTTTTAAGAGAAAAACTCGAAGGTGAAATCAAAGTACTTGATGAACAGATTTCATCGGCTACCGATAATATGGGACATTATGATTCAAGGTTAAAAGATCTTGATAACTTAATTGCGTCCAAAACCGAGGAAATCAATAAGGTTGTTGAATTAAAAACAGAAATAGATAAAGAAATTACAGATAAAAAAGAAGCATCAGACAAAGCCAAGGCTGAACTTGACGAAGTTGAGGCTATGATTGAGACTGTTACCGCTTATATTGATAAGGGCAACAGTTATATAAGGGAACTTTTAAACGAAAGAGCAACCGTTAAGGCTGAGATTTCGGGTATTGAAACCAATATTTCCCAGAAAAATATCAGACTTTCCGAGATTAACGCTAAACTCCTTACAGCTAAGTCTGTTGAAGCAAAGCATAACGAAGAAGTTAAGAAATTTGAAGATGAATTCAATAAGATAACAGAAGAAATCGCTGATTTAAACAAAAAGAGCAAGGAACTTGACGGCCAGACCGCAAAATTCCATGACGAGCTTGCTGCCAGCGATGACAGATTAAAAGACGTTCAGGCAAGATATCATCAGGAAAAGTCCAAACTCGAAGCGGTTACCAATATATCGGAGCGTTATGACGGATTTAACTCCTCCATTAAAAGAGTAATGGAAGAGAAGTCTTCGGATAAAAAGATTATCGGTGTAGTAGCAGATATCATAAAAGTTGAAAAGAAATATGAGACTGCAATCGAGATAGCTCTCGGCGGAAACATTCAGAATATCGTTACAAAGGATGAAGAATGCGCCAAGAGACTCATTGAGATCTTAAAGAAGGAAAAAGCCGGAAGAGCAACCTTTCTTCCTTTAACATCAATTACAAATCCCGAGAAATTCAAACAGCCCGAGTCTTTAAAAGAAAAAGGCGTACTCGGTAAGGCTGACGAAATAGTTGAAATTGCCGACGAATACAAGGATGTCGCAAGGACTCTTTTAGGAAGAATTCTTGTGGTTGATACCGTAGACAACGCTTTAAAGATTGCCAAGAAGTATGAATACGGCATCAGAATGGTAACGCTTGAAGGTGAAATGTTAATTCCCGGCGGCGGTATCAGCGGCGGTCATTTTAAGAACAATTCGAATCTTTTAGGAAGAAGAAGAGAAATCGAAGAGCTTGAAAAGAATGTAAAGAAGCTTTCCGATGAACAGAACACTATATTAGAAGAGATTGAAAACATTAAGGCTCTTAGAAACGAAGTCAGAGCCGCAATTATTAAGAATAAGGACGATCTGCAGAAAGCGTTCTTAAGACAGAATACGGCAAGAATGAACTGCGACAATGCCAAGGAAAAGATGGGTTCAACCATGTCTGATTATGATGCTTTAAAAGAAGAAGCAGCAATAATCAATATTGACCTTGAGACATTAAACAAACAGAAGGCCGAAAAAGAAGGTCTTTTCGACGAGTCTATTAAGAGCGAGGAAAAAGAAAACAAGACCATCGAAGAAAAGCAGAAAGAACTTGTCAAATTAAAGACAGACGAAAGTGAAAAGTCCAAGAATGTTACTGATTCCACTCTGGTAATGGAAAAACTTTATCAGAAGCAGGAATTCGAACAGTCCAATTTAAACAGACTTAAAGGTGATTATGACAAGTTAACTGCCGAAAAAGACGAAGTAGTAAATGCCAAAACCATCACCAAAGAAGATATCGAGATTAAGAAGGAAAATCTTGCGAGCATAAAAGAAACAATCAAGGCAAGCTTTACTTCTCAGTCCGAATCACAGAAGAAATTAAGCGAAGATACAGCCAGAAAAGAAGAACTCTTAACTAAGAGAAAATCGTATTTTGACGAGAGAGACGCTGTTTCCAATAAGATTAACGAATTTGACAAGGAATTGTTCAGACTTCGTTCAGCTAAGGAAAAACAGCAGGAAAATCTTGCAAACTTTTCATCTTATATCTGGCAGGAATACGATATTACTCTTCAGGATGCAAAGCAGCTTCGTGACGAAGAGCTTACAAACCTCTCCGAAATGAAGAAAATGATTCATTCATTAAAGGATGATATCAAGAAGCTCGGCGATGTAAATGTAAATGCAATCGAAGAATATAAGGAAGTGTTTGAAAGACATTCATTCCTTTCCGCTCAGCACGCTGATTTACAGGAAGCAGAAAAAGAACTTGTTAAGATTATCGATGAACTTGACGTAGCAATGAGAGTTCAGTTTAAGGAACAGTTCGGAAGAATTTCATCAGAGTTTGACAAGGTATTCAGAGAACTCTTCGGAGGCGGAAAAGCCGAACTCGAACTTCTTGATGAGGAAGATATACTTGAAGCCGGCATTAAGATTATCGCTCAGCCGCCCGGAAAGAAGCTTCAGAATATGATGCAGTTATCCGGTGGTGAAAAGGCTTTGACAGCAATTTCCTTACTGTTTGCAATTCAGAACTTAAAACCTTCGCCTTTCTGTCTTTTGGACGAAATCGAGGCTGCGCTTGATGAAAGTAACGTAGACAGATTTGCAAAATACCTCTTAAAGATGACCAAGAACACTCAGTTCATCGTTATTACTCACAGACGAGGCACCATGAAGCAGGCAGACAGACTTTACGGTATCACCATGCAGGAAAAGGGTGTATCCGCACTTGTTTCCGTAGACCTTGTTGACAAGTTACTTGAAGACGAAGAAAAGAAAAAGGCTAAAAACTAATGGAAAAAGAAAAAAGCGGTTTCTTTGCCAAACTTAAAAACGGATTAAATAAAACAAGAATCAACCTTTTAGACGGTTTAGACAGCGTTTTCCACGGCTTTTCCGAGATAGACGACGATTTTTACGAGGAGCTTGAAGAAGTGCTTGTAATGGCCGATATCGGCGTTTCAACCACGGGAGAGATAATCGATGAGATTAAAACCCTCGTAAAAGTTGAGCATATCAAAAAGCCGGAAGACTGCAGGGATTACCTTATAAATCTTTTATCCGGCAGACTCAATATCGAAGGCGATCAGTATGCTTTCGAACATGAGAAATCTATCATTTTTGTAATAGGTGTAAACGGTGTCGGAAAAACAACTTCCATAGGAAAACTTGCCTACAATTTCAAACAGGATAAGAAAAAAGTTCTTATTGCAGCTGCTGATACATTCAGAGCCGCTGCAACCGAACAGCTTGAGACCTGGGCCGAAAGAGTTGGCGTTCCCATGATTGGTGCCAAGGAAGGTACCGATCCTGCAAGTGTTATCTATGATGCACTTCAGTCTGCAAGAGCCAGGGACGTCGATATTCTTTTATGCGATACAGCAGGAAGACTTCATAATAAGAAGAACCTGATGGAAGAATTAAAGAAGATGAACAGGATAATTGACAGGGAATTTCCCGGAGTCAATCGTGAAAACCTCCTTGTTCTGGATGCATCCACAGGTCAGAACGCACTTAATCAGGCAAAGGAATTTAAAGAAGCCTGCGATATTACAGGTATTATCCTTACCAAGATGGACGGTACGGCAAAGGGCGGTATTGCAATAGCCATATGGAACGAACTTAAAATTCCGGTTAAATACATAGGAGTAGGCGAAGGAATCGAAGATTTACAGAAATTTGATCCAAAATCCTTCGTTTCTGCAATATTTGAAGATTAATTTACAGGGTGTCAAGTAAAAAGTCTTGACACCCTTATTATTTTTTGCTATATTTAACAAGCTGCGGTTATTTTGGGCCGTAGTATGCGTAAAAGATTTGATATAAGTATAAATCTATGGACAGAATAAAAGAAAGAGCACTCCTTTTTGATATATACGGAAATCTTCTTACCGAACATCAGCAAAAGATATACTCTGATGTTGTTGAAAATGATTTTTCACTTTCCGAAATCGGTGAAGAGATAGGCATTTCAAGACAGGGCGTGCATGATGCGGTAAAAAGAATCGATAAAATCCTTGCTGAATATGAAGAAAAGCTTCATTTTGCGGAAAATTATCAGAAAAACACCGAGACCATAGAAAAGATTAAACATGAAATTGACGTTCTTTCCGAAAACGGAGCTGATACTTCAAAAATCGGAAAGCTTATCGATAAATTATCTGAGGATCTGTAATGGCTTTTGAAAATTTAACGGATAAACTTACAAAAGTATTTAAAAATCTTCGTTCTAAAGGCCGTCTGACCGAAGAAGACGTAAAACTCGCCTTAAAAGAAGTAAAGTTGGCACTTCTTGAAGCTGACGTAAACTATAAAGTAGTTAAAAACTTCATCAAATCCGTGGAAGAAAGAGCAGTCGGAAGCGAAGTTTTAGAAGGCTTAAATCCCGGACAGGCAGTTGTTAAAATTGTTAACGAAGAACTTACCAATGTTCTCGGTTCCGAAACCGTAGAACTTAAATTTGAGCCCGGACAGGCTACCACGGTCATTATGCTCTGCGGTTTAAACGGTGCCGGTAAAACAACCACGGCAGCAAAACTCGCAGGACAGTTTATCAAAAAAGGCAAGAAGCCTTTGCTGGTTGCGCTTGACGTATATCGTCCCGCAGCTATCAAACAGCTGCAGGTTAACGGTGAAAAACAGGGCGTAGACGTCTTTTCAATGGGTGATAACGTTAATCCCGTGGAAATCGCCAAGCAGAGCCTTGAATACGCAGCCAGGAACAATGAAAATGTAGTTATCTTCGATACTGCAGGACGTCTTCAGATTGATGAAGAACTCATGCAGGAGCTTATAAATATAAAAAAGAACGTTACCGTTCACAAGACTTTGCTTGTAGTCGATGCAATGATCGGTCAGGATTCCGTAAATGTGGCTAAAGACTTCAACGAGAAAGTCGGAATCGACGGACTTATTTTATCAAAGATGGACGGCGATACCAGAGGCGGTGCGGCTCTTTCGATTAAAGCAGTTACCGGAGTTCCCATTCTTTATGTCGGTATGGGTGAGAAGTTATCGGATCTCGAACAGTTCTATCCCGACAGAATGGCCAACAGAATTCTCGGTATGGGAGATGTCTTAACTCTTATCGATAAAGTAATGGCTGAGACCGACGAAATCGATAAAGACAAAGAAAAGGACATGAGAGACCGACTTAAGAAAGGTAAATTCGATTTCAACGATTACCTTGAGAGTATGAACCAGATGAAGAAGATGGGCGGTCTTTCCTCAATGCTCGGTCTTATGCCTAACATGGGCATTTCCAAAGACGACCTTGAAGGTGCTGTAGACGAAAAGCAGCTTAAGCAGATGGAAGCGATTGTACTTTCTATGACCAAGAAAGAACGTTCCAATCCCAAACTTCTAAATCCTCAGAGAAAGCACAGAATCGCCAAAGGTGCGGGAGTTGATATCGCTGTAGTAAACAGATTTATCAAACAGTTTGAGCAGACACAGAAACTGATGAAACAGATGCCCGGACTTATGGGCGGTAAAAGAAAAGGTCCTTTCGGGGGCTTTGGCGGCGGATTTAAAATGCCTTTTTAAGTCAACAACTTCTATTTGGAGTTTTGAATAAATAAAGATAATAATTTTATATTTTATGGAGGACTAAAAAATGTCAGTTAAAATCAGATTAAGCAGAATGGGTTATAAGAGAAATCCTATTTACAGAATCGTTGTTTCAGATTCCAGAACAGCAAGAAACGGTGGATGCATCGAAGAAATCGGTACATATGATCCCAACAAGAATCCTTCTGAGTTCAAGGTTAACGAAGAAGCAGCTAAGAAATGGTTAAACAATGGCGCTCAGCCTACAGAAACCGTTGCTAAGATTTTCAAGATTGCAGGTATCGAAAAATAGGAGATTGACTCACAGGAGGCGCATAAGTGAAGGAATTAGTAGAAACTATCGCAAAAGCCCTTGTAGATCATCCCGAAGAAGTGACTGTAACTGAAAATAGAGACGGTAAGAATGTCGAAATCAACCTTCATGTTGCATCAGGCGACATGGGTAAGGTTATCGGCAAACAGGGCAGAATTGCCAAAGCAATAAGAGTCGTTGTAAAAGCGGCTTCCGTTAAGGATGATTTGCAGGTCGATGTTAACATCGATTAATATTTTGTTATGTTAATCGTTTTTGTTGACTTATTTGATTTTATGTGGTAATTTATTATAGTTGCGTGTAAAGAGATGGTCCGCTGAGCTTTTTAGACTTAAGAACATCCGATGAAACAAAGGAGATATACAAATGAACGAAATTATCAAAGAGATTGAAAATGCTCAGTTAAAAGAGAGCGTACCCGCTTTCGAAGTCGGTGATACCGTTAGAGTACACAACAGAATTCAGGAAGGTAACAAATCCAGAATCCAGATTTTCGAAGGAACAGTTATTAAGATTCAGGGCGGTTCAAACCGTCAGACATTTACAGTTCGTAAGATTTCCAACGGCTGTGGTGTAGAAAAGACATGGCCCATTCATTCCCCTAACGTTGCAGACGTTGAAGTTGTTCGTAAGGGTAAGATAAGAAGAGCAAAACTTTTCTACTTAAGAGACAGAGTCGGAAAGAAAGCGAAAGTAAAAGAGAAAATCTAAAACTTGTATTTATAAGGCAGGATTTAATCCTGCCTTTTTTTGAAAATGAAAAAGAGACAGGGACTTACATTTGTAAAAAAAGAAAAGAAGATCAAGCCGCATCATTTCACGGGACTTTTTGTTTTGCTGTTCTGGATGGCGGCAGTTTCTTTTATTGCCTTTGTACTTGTTCTTGTATTCGGGTCAAAAACAGCCGTTATCGGAGACGGTATGAACCCTGTTTTATATAATTCCGAGGAAGTTCTTATTAACAAATCATCATTTGTTCTGTTTAAACCCAGAGTCGGCCAGATAATTGCCTTTTATCCTAACGGAAACAAGAACTCTTATCTTTATCTTAAAAGAGTCGTAGCTGTGGGCGGAGATGAAGTATTAATCGAAAACGGTCATCTTTATATTAACGGCAGTCTTTTTGAAGACGAGGATTTGTATGAACCTATGGAATTTGCGGGACTTGCGGAAACTCCCATAGTTCTTGCGAAAGACGAATATTTTGTTTTAGGCGATAACAGAAACGATTCCGAAGACTCCAGATACGGTAATATAGGACCTGTACACAGAGACGATATCGTCGGAAGAGTTTGGTTTAGATATAAAATTGATGATAAAAAAGCAAAACTTATTTTTTAGAGTATGAGCGATAACAAAAACTCAAAAATAAATATAAACTGGTACCCCGGACATATGACCAAGGCCAGAAGAATGATGGAAGAAAACATCAAACTGGTCGATCTGGTTATTGAAATCATTGATGCCAGGGCGCCTTTGTCTTCGAGAAATCCGGATATTGACACGCTTGCGAAGAATAAATTCAGACTTGTTTTAATGAATAAGTCCGATATGTCCGATATAAGCGACAATGAAAAGTGGAAAGCTTATTTCGAAGAAAAAGGCATTAAATGCATACTTATCAATTCAAGAACCGGTCAGGGTGTGAAAACTTTGGATAATGTCATAAAAGAAGTATGCAAAGAAAAGATTGAACGCGACAGAAAAAGAGGAATCCTTAAAAGAAGCATCAAATGCATGGTAGTAGGTATTCCCAATGTCGGAAAATCAACTTTTATCAACTCACTTGCAGGTAAAGCCAAAGCCCAGACAGGCAATAAACCCGGTGTTACCAAGGGAAAACAATGGATTTCGGTTAAGAATGATTTTGAACTTTTAGATACACCCGGTATTTTATGGCCGAAATTTGAAGATGAAAAAACGGGAATCATACTTGCCCTTATAGGCTCTGTCAATGATGACATCCTGCCTTTCGAGGAACTTGCATATTCCCTTATTGATATATTAAAATCTAAATATGCCGGAATACTTAATTCCAAATATGAAATCGACGAGTCTTATGACAGTATAAAGATACTTACGGATTATACGGTTAAAAGAAACCTCGTAAAAGCAGGCGGTGATGCAGATATCGCAAGAGGCGCCAAAATGCTTATAGATGATTTCAGAAGCTGTAAAATCGGCAATCTTACACTTGAGAATATTGAATAATTACAGAGGATGGCAACTATGTCTGCTGAAAAAAACGAAAAAACCAATAATACATTAAAGGAGATACTCAAAACGGTTATTTATTTTCTGATTTTACTTCTAATAGCATTATTTATCGTTACTTTTATCGGTCAGAGAACCGTTGTTGACGGCAGAAGTATGGAAAATACTTTGATGGATAAGGACAATCTTATAGTTGATAAGATTTCCTACCGTTTCAAAGAACCTAAGAGATTTGACGTAATCGTATTTCCTTATCAGAAAAGAAACTACTTTATCAAACGTATCATCGGACTTCCCGGTGAAACCGTTTATATAGACGATGACGGAAATATTTTTATTAACGATGTTCTTTTAAAAGAAAACTTCGGCAAAGAAAAAATTGAAGATCCCGGTATTGCATCGCATCCTATTGTTTTAGGAGAAAACGAGTATTTTGTGCTTGGTGACAACAGAAACGATTCCTTTGACTCAAGATATTACGAAGTAGGAAATATCAAAAAAGAGAACATTATCGGAAGAGCATGGCTTAGAATTTATCCTTTCAAAAAAATCGGTTTTGTAAAACATTCGGAAGAGTAAAATGAGAGAACTAAAGGGCGAAAAGCTTGAAGCCGAACTTAAGCGAATTGAGGCTTTAAAGCAGTATGAAAAAGAATATGAGCATTTAGGCTACGTATGCGGTATAGATGAGGTCGGAAGAGGTCCTTTTGCGGGTCCTGTTGTGGCCTGTGCCGTTATTTTACCCAAAGACTGCGGTATTCTTTACATAAACGACTCCAAGAAACTCTCCGAGAAAAGAAGAGAAGAACTTTACGATATCATCATAAAAGAAGCGGTCGCTTACGGTATCGGAATTAAAGACAATAACAGAATCGACGAAATAAACATTCTTCAGGCTACTTATGAAGCCATGAGAGAGGCTATTAACAATCTTTCGGTTAAGCCTGATGTTTTATTAAATGACGCAGTTACAATTCCCGGAGTGGATATTAAGCAGGTTCCCATCATAAAAGGTGATGCAAAAAGTATCTCCATTGGTGCTGCATCTATTGTGGCAAAGGTCACCAGAGACAGAATGATGGCTGAATTTGACGAAAAATATCCCGGCTATGAGTTCGCGAAAAACAAAGGCTACGGAACGGCTGCTCATATTGAAGGTTTGAAGAAATACGGTCCCTGTGAGATTCACAGAAGATCCTTTATTCATAATTACATCTAAATTCTTTTAAAATTCTTATTTTTCCCTCTTAATTCAAATATTTGTTGTTTGGGTGTTTTTTTGATGCAACGGAGGTGATTTTATAAACAAAAGAATAACAGGCGGAGGTTATGAAAAAACTGCCGCAGAATATCTTGAAAAGCAGAATGTTGAAGTATTATACATGAATTTCCGATGTAAAATCGGAGAGATTGATATTATCGGGCGGGATAAGGATACGCTTGTCTTTTATGAGGTTAAATACAGAAGCTCTGATTATATGGGCAGTCCGAAAGAGGCTATTAACATTCATAAAATCCGTAAAATCTGCAGAGTAAGCGATTTTTACCGGCTTATTAACAGAATAGACGAGAATTCTAAAATCCGCTTTGACGTAATCTCGATAAAAGGTGAAGAAATAGAATGGATAAAAGATGCTTTTGAATATGTATAAAAAAAGTACCCGCCACTTGGCCTTTCAAATGACGGATACTTTGCAGAAAGAAGAATAATGATCGTTTTCGTTTGCAAAGATTACACTAAATATATGATTACTACAACGACTCTTATTCTTATTATTTTTATCGGCCAAATTTTCAAAAACTTTAATTTAACGGTAAAATAAACAAATTTTATTTACTTTAATCGTATTTTTTGTACAAAACAAATATTTCACATTGTATAATCAGTCCGTTTTTAGTAAAATATATTGAGTGGGGTTGATAGTTTCTAAAGGGGAATTTTTTTATTTAACCCCAAATAAAAACTCGGAGGTTACAACATGAACATTTACACTACTGATAAGATCAGAAACGTCTGTCTGCTCGGTCACGGAGGCGCAGGAAAGACATCACTTGCCGAAGCTATGGCATATCTTGGAGGACTTACTTCAAGAATGGGTAAAATCAGCGATGGCAATACTGTAAGCGACTACGGCAAAGAAGAGGTTAAAAGACAGATTTCTATTTATACTTCTCTTATTCCGGTTGAGTGGAACGGAACCAAGATTAATATCCTTGATACTCCCGGTTTCTTTGATTTCGTAGGTGAAGCTGAAGAAGCAGCAAGCGCAGCTGATGCAGCTATTATCGTTGTTTCCGGTAAGGCCGGTGTTGAAGTCGGCACTGAAAGAGCATGGGAAATCTGCGAAAAATACAAACTTCCCAGAATGTTCTTTGTAACCGATATGGATATCGACAATGCTTCTTACAGACAGGTTGTTGAAGATTTAACAGCTCTTTACGGCAAGAAGATTGCTCCTTTCCATCTTCCTATCAGAGAGAACGAAAAGTTCACAGGTTACGTTAATGTAATCACAGAACAGGCTTACAAGTGGGAAGGCAAGGAAGTTAAGGAATGTGATATTCCCGAAGCTAATAAGGAATATCTTGAAAGCTACAGAGAAACTCTTATGGAATCCGTAGCTGAAACAAGCGAAGATCTTATGGAAAGATATTTCGGCGGTGAAACATTTACCGAGAACGAAATCCGTCAGGCTTTAAGAGTTTCCGTTAACGACTGCAGCATCGTTCCCATTTCTATGGGTTCAAATATCCTCTGCCAGGGTATTTATACATTAATGGATGATATCGTAAAATATCTTCCCGGTCCCGATTCAAGAACCGTTGCAGGTATCGACTTAAAGACCAACGAAGTATTTGAAGCTAACTATGATTTCTCCAAGCCTAAATCAGCTTACATCTTTAAGACCATCGTAGATCCTTTCATCGGTAAGTACTCACTTATTAAGGTTATGTCAGGTGTTCTTAAGACTGATGACTTAATGTACAACGATGAGAAGCAGGTTGAAGAGAAGATTGGTAAGATTTATCTTCTTCAGGGCAACAAACCCATCGAAGTTCCCGAGCTTCACGCAGGTGATATCGGTGCTCTTGCAAAAATTACAGCGGCAAGAACAGGAAATACACTTTCCACAAAGGCTCATATCATCAGATTCGGTAAGGCTGATCTTCCCAAGCCTTATACATACAAGAGATATCACGCAGTCAACAAAGCCGATGTTGATAAGATTGCTCAGTCACTTCAGAAGATTATGCATGAAGATCAGACAATCAAGGCTGTTAACGATTCCGAGAATAAGCAGATGCTTATCTACGGTATGGGTGATTTACATATTGATGTTATTCAGTCAAGGCTTGAAAATGAATACAAAGTTAAGATTGATTTGACAAAGCCGAAGGTAGCTTTCAGAGAAACAATTAAGAAGAATTCCGACGTTGAATACAAATATAAGAAACAGTCCGGTGGTCACGGTCAGTACGGTCACGTAAAAATGCGTTTCTGCTCATCAGGCGATCTCGAGACTCCTTATGTATTCGAAGAAGAAGTTGTAGGTGGTGCAGTTCCGAAGAACTACTTCCCTGCAGTAGAAAAAGGTTTACAGGAATCAGTTCTTAGAGGACCTCTTGCAGCATATCCCGTAGTTGGTGTTAAGGCTACTCTTTACGATGGTTCTTATCATCCTGTTGACTCTTCCGAAATGGCATTCAAGATGGCTACAATCCAGGCCTTCAAGAAAGGCTTCATGGAAGCAGGCCCTATCCTTCTTGAGCCGATTGCTACTCTTAAGGTTACAGTTCCTAATGACTTCACAGGTGATGTAATGGGCGACCTTAACAAGAGAAGAGGCAGAGTACTTGGTATGAACCCTGCAGGTAACGGAAAGACTGTTGTTGAAGCAGATATCCCTATGATGAGCTTATTCGGATACTGTACAGACCTTCGTTCCATGACAGGCGGACGTGGAGATTTCGAATATGAATTCGCACGTTACGAGCAGGCTCCTTCAGATATTCAGGAAGCTGAAGTTAAGGAAAGAGCTGATAAGGTTGCAGAAGGCAACGCAGAATAATGTCTGAAAAATTGTTTTAATATAAACAATACGAAAGGCCGAGGCTTAATGCTTCGGCTTTTTGATTGACTTTTATACGTAAAATTACTAAAATTATTTAAGTTATGAATATATAAAACGGAGAATTATTATGAACAGACCTTATAATCATCATGAAGTTGAGCCTAAATGGCAGAAATACTGGGAGGAGAATGAGACATTCAAGACTGATGTCTGGGATTTTTCAAAGCCAAAGTTTTATGCACTGGACATGTTCCCTTATCCCTCAGGTGTAGGCCTTCATGCAGGTCATCCGGAAGGATATACAGCTACAGATATTTCTTCAAGAATGAAGAGAATGCAGGGATATAATGTACTTCATCCCATGGGATACGATTCATTCGGACTTCCCGCAGAGCAGTATGCGGTTACAACAGGTAACAATCCCAACGGATTTACTCAGGAAAATATAAAGACTTTCTCAAAGCAGTTAAAAGAACTCGGCTTTGATTACGACTGGTCCAAAATGATTGCCACAAGCGATCCTTCATACTATAAGTGGACTCAGTGGATTTTCAAGAAACTTTATGAAAAAGGCTATGCAAAGCTTATTGATATGCCTGTTAACTGGTGTGAGGAACTCGGTACGGTTCTTTCAAACGATGAAGTTATCGACGGCAAATCAGAGCGTGGAGGATATCCCGTTGTAAGAAAGAACATGAAACAGTGGGTTATCGATCAGGTAGCTTTTGCTGATGAGCTTCTTGAAGGTCTTAACGAAATCGACTGGCCGGAATCAACCAAGGATATGCAGCGCCACTGGATCGGACGTTCTGAAGGTGTTGAAGTTAAATTCCAGATAGTAGGCGGCGGCGAATTCTCAATTTATACAACATGTATCGAAACGATTTACGGTATTACTTTTATGGTTCTTGCTCCCGACGGACAGATCGTAAAAGATTTAATGCCCAAAATTGAGAATAAAGAAGAGGTTCAGGCTTATATCGACGAAACCTTAAAGAAAAACGATATGGACAGAACCGAACTTAACAAGACGAAGTCCGGCTGTGAATTAAAGGGTGTAACATGTATTAACCCTGTTAACGGCAAAGAAGTCCGTATGTTCATCGGTGATTTCGTACTTGCAAACTACGGTACAGGTGCCGTTATGGCCGTACCTTCACACGATCAGAGAGACTTTGAATATGCAATCGCTCATAATATCGATATGATTCAGGTTATCGACGGAAGAGATGTAAGCGAATGTGCATTTGAAAAATATGATTATCTCGGAAAAGGCTGCAAGCTTATTAATTCCGAGGAATTTACAGGCATGGTTGTTGAAGATGCCAAAGAAGCAATCACTCAGAAGCTTGAGAAGATGGGTGTTGCTAAAAGAACTGTCAATTATCACTTCCGTGAGTGGATTTTCGCACGTCAGCGTTACTGGGGCGAGCCTGTTCCCGTATGGTATGACGAAGACGGAAACATTCATGTGCTTGATGATGACGAGCTTCCTTTGGTACTTCCCGTACTTGACGATTATAAGGGCAAGAACGGTCAGGCGCCTCTTGAAAATGCAACTGAATGGAAAGTATATGAGAAAAACGGAGTCAAAGGCAAGAGAGAGACTTCCACAATGCCCGGTTCGGCAGGTTCTTCATGGTATTACATGAGATATATCGATCCCAAGAACGATAAGGCTATCGCGGATCCCGAACTCTTAAAGCACTGGCTTCCCGTTGACCTTTATATCGGTGGTCCCGAACATGCGGTAGGACATCTGATGTATTCGAGAATATGGAACCGTTTCCTTTATAACGAAGGCATTTCGCCTGTTAAGGAGCCTTTCAAAAAGCTTGTTCATCAGGGTATGATTTTAGGAGAAAACGGCATTAAGATGGGTAAGAGATTCCCTGAATTCGTTGTTAATCCTTCAGATATCGTAAGAGATTACGGCGCAGATACCTTAAGACTCTATGAAATGTTCATGGGACCTCTTGAGGTTTCAAAACCCTGGAGTTCTTCAGGTGTAGAAGGCGCAAGAAAATACCTTAACAGAGTTTGGAATTACTTTACAAATGAAGAAAATATAACAGATAATAATGACGACAGACTTACCAAGGTTTACAACCAGACAGTTAAGAAAGTTACTTCAGATTTTGAGTCACTTGGCTTTAATACAGCTATTGCACAGATGATGATCTTTATGAACGAAGCTGTTAAAGGAACATGTCCTAAGGAATATGCAGAAGGCTTTATTAAGATGCTTTCGTGTATCTGCCCTCATATCGGCGAAGAAATCTGGTCTGAATTAGGCCATGATTCAACAATTGCATATGAGAAATGGCCTGTATTCGATGAGGCAGCACTTAACGAGGATACAATTGAAATCGGTGTTCAGGTTAACGGTAAGGTTAAGGGCGTTGTAGAACTTCTTAAGAGCGAAGAGAAGGATGCAGCACTTGCAAAAGCGAAAGCGGTTGAAGGAGTAGCCAAAGCTATCGAAGGAAAGACTATCGTTAAGGAAATCTATGTTCCTGCTAAAATTGTAAATATTGTGGTAAAATAAATTAGCATAAACTATAAATGAGGAGGTTACACTTATGCTTTATGAATTAATTCCTATTTTACTTGGTGTTGTGATTGTTATTCTCGGTCTTATCATGGCGATTTTACCCAGAATTTCAACCAAAAAAGACAGAAGAGACGATCCCAAGGCTGTTGCCAAGACAAGATTCAGTGGCTTTGTAATGGTTGTTCTCGGAATATTAGTTGTTATAATGAGATTTATACTTTTTACGCGGTAACAACAAAAATTAAAAACGCCCGGGCTCATATAAGAGCCGGGCGTTTTTTTTATGATTTTAAATAATTATTCCTGTGCTTCGTGAACGAAATCTTCCCAGACTTTCCAGTCGGGTGCAACGGAAGCGTCTTCATCAACTGTAAGCATTTCTTCTTCAGTTATTCCAAGCATATCCATTCTTTCGTTAATTAGAGCTATAATACCGTCACCGTCGGTTACGTTTATACCTGCACCATCATAAATTACTGCATATTTTTCTTCGGGGAAATAAACATTTCCGTTGTCGTCGTTGAATAAGTATGCAAGAGTTCTGTAATATTCGTCCTCTAAATCTTTGTCGTCATACATATCTACAGTATATTCCATGAAACTGAAAGTATATCTGTTGAGTTTGCCGTAATCGATCTCTGTAGGATAATCATCGGGTAATTCTATATATGAAGGTAAGTTATAGTAAGGGATTATCGCATCTGAAATCGAAAGCTCGGAAGAGCAGTCATAAATAAATTCATGCTCGCCGTATTTGTTTACGCGCTCGTATGAATCGTATCCTCTGTTGGCACCAAAAGCTCCGTAGTTATGGAATACACCGTATTTATTGATTTCGCCCATTGAACGGTAATAAGTATTGTAATGATCTGCAAATGACAGTCCCCAGTCAAAAGCTACAATTATAAAATAATCGTTTACTTCATCGTATCCGCCATCGTTATTGGAAGTAAAGCATACGCAAAGTTCAGGGAAACCGTCGTTTCCACAGTCTATAATTGCATAATCAACTTCTTTTATCTGCATGGAGGGCTCTCCCCATGATTCTGCCAAATATGCGTTATAACCTTCGATTATTTCGTCATATGAATATTTTTCTTCTTCGTCAAAATAATCGGGGTAAAAGTCTATATAAGCTTTATCGTTTCCTTCAAGGAAACTCATGTAGATATCCTCAGGGTCTCTGTCGTCAATAACTGTAACATCGTCAGGATTATAAGAATCGGTATTGTCAGGATTTGTATTAATATCCGGATTGGTATTTGTTTCGGGATCTGTAATTATATCAGGATTATCAACCGGTGTGCTTTGTGAAATCTGTGCGAAAGCCTCGTTTTCATCTTTTAGGGTCAAATCCGTATTAACGGTTCCCATAAAGTCACAGCCTGTTAAAGTAAATGTTACAAGCACGGCAGATAAAGCGATGCTTATAGTCTTGTTTAAATTTTTCATATATCCACTTCCTTTAAATGTAATTCGAATAATATTTACCCTTCGACTCATAATTATAGCATATATTTATATATAATACATTTCAGAATTTTAATCTCTCTCTTGCGATATCAGTTAGTTTAATCTATAATATACAATGCTTGCCTATAGGTAAAATGTTAGTAACAGAAGGTGGATTAAATGAAAAATTATTCTGAAGAAAACAATCAGAGCTTTCAAAATCGTCCGGTTTCTTTGAATCCCAGAAACAATTTACTTGAGATCGAAGAACATATGTATATTCTTGAGGATGTTGACAAGCCCAACGTTTTCAGAAATATGTTTCCTTATTCTGAGGTCCCTAAGATCCCTTTTAACGATCGTATCGTGCCTCACAATATGCCAAAGGATATCTGGATTACAGATACAACATTCAGAGACGGACAGCAGTCAAGAGCTCCTTATTCAACAGAACAGATTGTAACAATTTATGATTATCTTCATAAACTCGGCGGCCCGAACGGTATGATTCGTGCCAGCGAATTCTTTTTATATTCCAAAAAAGACAGAGATGCCGTTATTAAATGCATGGAACGCGGATATAAGTTCCCTGAGGTTACAAGCTGGATAAGAGCAAGCGAAAAAGATTTTCAGCTCGTAAAAGAAATCGGCATGAAAGAAACAGGTATTCTTGTTTCATGTTCCGATTATCATATATTCCTTAAACTTAAGATGACAAGAAGACAGGCTCTGGATCATTATCTTTCGATAATCCGTCAGTGCCTCGACTGCGGAATTTCTCCGAGATGTCATCTTGAAGATATTACAAGATCAGATATTTACGGTTTCGTTGTTCCTTTTGCAATGGAATTAATGAAACTGATGGATGAATATAAAATTCCCATCAAGATTCGTCTTTGCGATACCATGGGTTACGGTGTAAACTTCCCCGGCGCAGTTATTCCCAGAAGCGTACAGGGTACAATCTATGCACTTCATGTAAATGCAGGTGTGCCTCATGAACTTTTGGAGTGGCACGGACACAATGACTTTTATAAGGCTGTTGTTAACTCCACCACAGCATGGCTATACGGTTGCTCGGGTGTTAACACATCACTGTTTGGTATCGGCGAGAGAACGGGTAATACGCCTCTTGAAGCCATGGTATTCGAATATGCGCAGCTTAAAGGCGATTTAAACGGTATGGATACAACCGTTATTACCGAACTTGCAGAGTACTATGAGAAGGAAATCGGATATCATATTCCTCCTATGACTCCTTTTGTAGGCAAGAACTTCAATGTAACCCGTGCCGGCATTCATGCTGACGGACTTTTAAAGAACGAAGAGATTTACTCAATCTTTGATACCGATAAATTCCTTAACAGACCTGTTATGTGCGCGATTTCAAATACTTCAGGTCTTGCAGGCATTGCTCACTGGATGAATCATCATTATCATTTAAAGGGTGATTCCGAACTTGATAAGAAGGATGATATCGTAGTTAAGTTAAAAGAATGGGTAGACAAGCAGTACGAAGAAGGCCGTGTAACGGTACTTACCGATAACGAACTTGAAAACCAGATTAATGTTATCTGCGAAGAATACGGTATGCCTTTGTTTATTTAAATTTTTTATGAGGTTAAACATGGAAAAAATCAAAATGACCACTCCGTTAGTCGAAATGGACGGAGACGAAATGACAAGAATACTTTGGAAGATGATAAAAGATGATTTGCTTCTTCCTTATATTGATTTAAAAACCGAGTATTATGATTTGGGTCTTGTTAAAAGAAACGAGACAAACGATCAGGTTACTATCGATTCCGCTAATGCTACCAAGAAGTACGGTGTAGCTGTTAAATGTGCTACCATTACTCCCAATGCTGCCAGAGTAGAAGAGTACAACTTAAAAGAAATGTGGAAATCTCCCAACGGTACAATCAGAGCCATGCTTGACGGTACTGTTTTCAGAGCTCCCATTATCGTAAAAGGCATTGAACCCTGTGTTAAGAACTGGGAAAAGCCTATTACGCTTGCGCGTCACGCTTATGGTGATGTTTACAAGAACACAGAAATGAAAATACCCGGACCCGGAAAGGCAGAACTTGTATTTACCGATGAAAACGGTAATGAAACAAGAGCAACCATCCATGAATTCAAAGGACCCGGAATCATCCAGGGTATCCACAATATCGACAAATCCATCGAATCTTTTGCAAGAGCATGCTTTAACTATGCTCTTGATACAAAGCAGGAATTATGGTTTGCGACAAAGGATACCATTTCCAAAAAGTACGATCATAATTTCAAAGATATTTTCCAGGAAATCTTTGATAATGAGTACAAAGAAAAATTTGAAGCTGCAGGTATTACATATTTCTACACACTCATTGATGATGCTGTAGCACGTGTAATGAAATCAAAAGGCGGCTTTATCTGGGCCTGCAAGAATTATGACGGTGATGTAATGAGTGATATGGTTTCAAGTGCATTCGGTTCACTTGCCATGATGACTTCTGTACTTGTATCTCCGGACGGAGTATATGAATACGAAGCTGCACACGGAACTGTTCAGAGACACTATTACAAGCATCTTAAAGGTGAAGAAACAAGCACAAACTCCGTAGCAACCATTTTTGCATGGACAGGTGCTTTAAGAAAAAGAGGCGAACTTGACGGAAATGCCGAGCTTGTATCTTTCGCAGATTTGCTTGAGAAAGCTACAATTAAGACAATTGAGTCCGGAAAGATGACCAAGGACCTTGCTTTAATTACCTCACTTACAGATGTAACTGTTCTTAATTCTGAAAACTTCATTAAGGAAATCAAGAATACACTTGATGAACTTATGAAATAATTTTGTAACGAAAATTTTACGGCCTGGAGATTTTATTCTTCGGGCCTTTTTTGTTAAAAAGGAGTTAAATATGGAAAATTATATTAAAGGTAATAAGGAAGCCTGGGAAGAGGCTTTTGATAAAAGAGATGCTTCGTGGGGAGCGGATATTGTTGAAAGAATCAGTAATGAAGATTATCCGTTCTTTAACGAAGATACAAAAGAAGTATTAAAAACCGTGGATACCGAAGGAAAAGTTATTGGTCAGTTCTGTTGTAATAACGGCCGTGAGCTTATGTCTTTGGTGAAATGCGGTAAGGCAAAGAAGGGCATCGGCTTTGATATTGCTGAAAATCAGGTTGCATTTGCAAATGAAAAAGCTAAAGAACTCGCTTTGCCCTGTGAATTTGTAGCTGCAAATATTTATGATATTGATGATACCTACAAAGACATGTTTGATGTGGTAATCATAACAATCGGTGCGCTTTGCTGGTTTGACGATCTGGACAAATTCTTCGGAATTATCTCTAAGTGCATGAAATCAGGAGCTGAGATTATTATCAATGAGCAGCATCCCTGCACGAACATGCTTGCTTCGGAAGGCGAAGAAGTATTCAGTCCCGATCATAAAAAAGAATGCCATTATTCATACTTTGAACATGAATGGAAGGGCAACGGCGGAATGTATTATATGACTCAGAAATGTTATGAGTCTAAGACATTTACCGATTATTCACATTCAATGTCCCAGATTATTCAGGGAATGTGCAATAACGGAATGGTTATTACAGGGCTTAAAGAATTCGATTATGATATCGGTGCGGGATTTTCTGCGATAGACGGATGTGAATATCCTTTATCAATGATTCTGCAGGGTAAGAAATTATAAGATAAATCTAAATCCCCGAATGTTAATTGCATTCGGGGATATTTATTATGAGTTAAGGGTTTCCCATTCTTCATATAAAGATGCGAGCTTATCGTTTATTTCGGACTGTTCTGAACACAACTTGTTAAGTTTGGCTGAATTCGTTGCGGTTTCGGGCTTGCTCATTTCTTCATCGATTTCAGATAATTTACTTTCCAGCTTTTCAATCTGTTCCTCAACTGATTTTATTTTGTTTTCAAGCTTACGTTTTTCACTCTGAACCTGTTTCTGTTCTTTCCAGTCAAGTTTGCCTGCAGAATCGGCAGGAGTATCCGATATAACAGAACTTGAAGTTTTGTTGTTTATATCAAACAGTAATGTATCTGCTTCGAATTCTTCGCGCTTTTCGAGATAATAATCATAATTACCGAGATAATTAATGAGCTTTCCGTTATTAAGTGAAAGAATTCTGTCAGCGGTCTTGTTCATAAAATATCTGTCATGCGATACATAAAGACATGTGCCTTCGTAATTGTTGATTGCATCCTCAAGAATTGCCTTTGATGTCATATCCAGGTGGTTGGTAGGCTCATCGAGGATTAAGAAGTTTGCTTTTGAAAGCATAATCTTGGCAAGAACAACACGGCATTTTTCACCTCCGCTTAAAACTCCGATCTTTTTAAATACATCATCATCGGAAAATAAAAAGGCACCGAGAGTGTTTCTTATTTCGGTCTGAGTCATATTGGGATAGGAATCCGATATTTCGTCAAACAAAGTCTTGTTATCGTCGATAACGGTTGACTGCTGGTCAAAATAGCCAATGCTTACATTGCTTCCGAACTTAATATCAGCTTTTGTATCCGAAGCAAGCAAATCATTTATTATCTTAAGGATTGTTGTCTTACCGGAACCGTTGGGACCTATAATAGCAACGTGTTCACCTTTTTTTAATTCAAAATCTACGTTAGAGAAAAGATTTCTTTCTCCGAATGATTTGGATATTCCTTTTACGCTTAAAACATCCTTACCGCTTTCAATATCGGGAGTTAGGAAGAGTTTCATTTCGTTATCGGAATTAACAGGCTTATCCAAAACTTCGATTTTATCAAGCAGCTTCTGCCTTGAATCGGCTCTTTTAACGCTTTTTTCTCTGTTAAAGGATCTTAATTTCCGTATAACTTCCATTTGTCTTTTGATTTCACGCTGTTGATTTTCATATGCGGCAGTAAGAGAGTCGATGTATTGTTCTTTTTTGGTACAGAAATCATCATAATTTCCGTCAAAGCAGATTAGAGACGATGAAAAGATTTCAGCGACCTTATTTGCAATTTTATTTATAAAATACCTATCATGTGAAACAAATAGAACTGCACTGGAAACCTGATTGATATAATTCTCCAGCCATTCGACTGATTTAATATCCAGATAGTTGGTAGGTTCGTCTAAAAGAATCAGATCGGGCTTCTGTAAAAGAATCTTACCAAGCATAAGTCTGGTTCTTTCACCACCTGACAGGAGATTAACTTTCTTATCAGAACTTTCTGTAAATGAAAGACCGTTTAATACGCCGTTAATTTCGGATTTGTATGTATATCCGCCGTTCTTTTCGAAGATTTCAAGAAGTGAATGATATTTATTCATGTAATCATCCATTTCCGATTCTTTTATGGTCGATAAATTAGCTTCCATTTCACGGATTCGTTCTTCATCGGCGATTAAATCCTTTTTACAGTCCAAAAGCTCCTCGTAGATTGTGTTCTTAGAGTCAAAATCCTGATTCTGAGCTACATAGCCGATGGTAATATCCTTTTTGAAGAACAAATCACCGGAATCCTGCTTGTAATCTTGGGTGATGATTTTAAGCAGAGTAGATTTGCCCGTACCGTTATCACCGATCAGAGCACATTTGTCGCCTTCGTTTAAAAGGAGAGATATATTGTTTAAAATAGTATTTTCACCGAATGAGAGTGAAATATTGTTAACTGTAAGTATCATATTTGTTTGTTGCTTTGGTTTTGTATTTAAATTGATAAAATCAACAAAAATGATTTTATCAGTAAAATCGTATATTTACAAATATAAATAAATGTGTTTTTATATTTTTTGTTACATATAAAAATATGGTATTTGTGTTTGACGTGTGATAATATTACTATATATGGGATTTTTTAGGGAGATATGTGAAATGTTTGACGCTTTATACAAGGAAATAAAATCATACAAAAAGCTGTTAATCGTTTATGCTTCTGTTTGCCTCCTGGTGGCAGTATTCTGTTCGCCCTTTTTTGGCATACAGGACTTTATAGTAAAAGCTTCGGAAACAGAACTTGTTCCTGCATCTGAAACCATCAGCACTCTGACAGATTTGTTTGTGGGAAAATCCTTAAGAAACGTAGCCGGTGCCTATGCTTCGGTTGTTGGTGTTTCGGCAGAGCCTTTTACGGCACTTGTTTATCTCGGACTTATTGAGAATATCAACAGACTCTGCGGAAGCCCGCTTAATATTGTTTCAACTCCTGCAGGCAATCCTATTGTATTCCTGCTTGTAGCGATATTCTTTGTAATAAGCAAACTTATGAAGTCCTTTGAAACCACGAAGGTGTTCGGACTCTGTACTTTAGGCGAGCTTGAAAAATATTTAGGACTTGTATTTATACTTGCACTCGGAGTTATGAATGTTGTCGGACTTACGGACAAATTTGCCGTTGCGACCGTAAAAGCAGCTTCTGCTGCGCCGAATGGTTCTGCAGCAAGCATTGCTATGGGTGTTGTTGCGACTTTGTTCTCAGTATTTATGGCGTTAATATCGGTAATTGTTTACCTTGTTGTTAAAACAGTATTCTTCGGTATGGATGCATTGCAGTCGTGTTTCTCATTTGTTCCTTTCTCCGGAGCATTGTTTGAGATATTTAAAACGGTATTTGTTGTAGTTATTCTTTCAGTAAACGTATTCTTCCCCTGGATAGGCGTGGCATTAAACATTATTGTTTTCATTATCTGCCTCGTTCTTTTCAGATTCTTCTTAAGCGTGGAAGAGTTCTTAAGAAAGATTTATATTAAGCCTTTTATTGCAAGACTTCGCGGATTCAATGACGAAATTCCTTTTATATACAAAAAGATTCCTAAATTCGTTAAGAAATACTGTGCATCGGAAAACATCGAATATGATGTTGCCATTCCCGCATATGCATTTAAACATAAAGAAGCCAATGATTTCAGAATGAAATTCATGGATAAGATCTGGGTTGTACATACAACAGACGGTACGATTTTCCTTAAGAAGAAAGGTCTTAAAAAGATACAGAAATACGAACTCTTCGGAAAAGAGAAGATGTACTATCTTAGAAAAGACTTCAGATTCCTTGAGATTTTCTCAAATCCTGTAGACGAAAAGCTTTCAAAGAAGGATCTTCGTGCGGTTATTTCTGTCGAATATTTAAAGAGATTTGATGAACTTTGTGATTTGCTTGGATTCTACAATTATCATGTTGTTAAAGAAAATCTCAAGCAGACCAAGAAAGAACTCAGGATAGAAAAGCGTGAGGCCCGAAAAGAAGCCGTTAAGCTTAGAATCAGCACGTTTACTGATAATGTTGTTGAGAAATTAAAACCCGCATATGCAAAGGTTACCGCAGCACTTCCTTTCGGTAAGGATGAAGATGCAGATTATTTTGATTACGATAAATAAAAATGAAAGTTGAGATAAAAAAATGGCTAAAGTAATTCCTTTTAAAGGTATCAGACCGACAGTTGAAAAATGCAGCAAAATCGCAGCACTTCCTTACGATGTTTACAATCGCGAAGAAGCAAAAGAAGTAGTATCAAAGAATCCTGACTCTTTCCTTGCAATCGACAGAGCGGAAACATCCTTTCCCGATGACGTTGATACTTACGATGAGAGAGTTTATCAGAAAGCTCACGATATGCTTTGGGACAGAATCAACAAGGGCGATTTCGTAGAAGAAGATAAAAAAGTATATTACATTTACGAGCTTATCATGGACGGACGTTCACAGACAGGTATCGTAGCATGTGCATCAATTGATGATTATATTAATAACATTATTAAGAAGCACGAAAATACAAGAGCAGACAAGGAAGTAGACAGAATTAAGCATGTATCGGCATGTGAAGCCCAGACAGGACCTATTTTCCTTGCTTACAGATCAAACGATGTAATTAACGGAATAGTATCAAAGATTAAAGGCACACCTGCATTATATGATTTTGTAGCTGAAGACGGAATTACTCATAAGGCATGGATTATTTCCGATGAAGCCGATATCAATGCTATTGAAAAGGCTTTTGAAGGAATGGATTCAATCTACATTGCTGACGGACATCACAGATGTGCATCTGCATGCAAGGTTGGTATGAAGAAAAGAGAAGAGAATCCTAACTTTACCGGAGACGAAGAATTTAACTACTTCTTATCCGTTCTTTTCCCCGACGATCAGCTTATGATTATGGACTACAACAGAGTCGTAAAAGATTTAAACGGCTTAAGCGAAGCAGATTTCACAGAGAAGATTTACAAAGTATTTGATAAAGTTTCCGAAAGTGCAGAACCCATCAAGCCTTCGGTTAAAGGTCAGGTTTCGATGCTTTTAGGAGGAAAATGGACTTTACTTAACGTAAAAGACGAATTTAAGTCAGAAGACCCCATAAAAGGTCTCGATGTTTCCATACTTCAGAATGAAATCCTCGATCCCGTGCTCGGTATCAAAGATCCCAAGACCGATAAGAGAATCGACTTCGTTGGCGGTATCAGAGGACTTAAGGAACTTGAGAGAAGATGCAATAAGGACTGTGTTCTTGCGTTCGCAATGTATCCCACATCAATTAACGAGCTTTTCAACGTGGCTGATGCACATCTTTTAATGCCGCCCAAGAGTACATGGTTTGAACCCAAGCTTCGAAGCGGAATGTTTATTCACTGTATTAAATAATAACCACGGGGGTTAATTAAATGGATCAGAAACATTACAATATGATGGATTGGGAAGCCATAGAAAGTATCGTTTACGCAGACTGTAATAAGCCCTGCGATATACTTTCGGTATCTAAAAAAGGTAAATCAAAGCTTATCCAGGCATTTTATCCTGACGCAGTAAGCGTAACCGCTCATTTTACTGTTAACGGGAAAAGCAAAAGCTTAAAGCTTGAAAAGGTGGATGAAGCCGGCTTCTTCGCGGAGTTCTTTACTTTTGATTATTCATCATATTATTTCAAGATTGAATATAAAGACATCACGTTGGATAAAGTATATGATCCCTATAGTTTTAAGCTTTCTCTTGATAACGCTGCCATAAAAGATGTAATTAAAGGCAAATCGGTTAAGGCTTATGAAGTAATGGGCAGTAACAGGAAGAAAATCGACGGCATAGAAGGCTATGAATTCATAGTTTATGCTCCTGGTGCTGACGGTGTTTCTTTAGTCGGTGATTTTAACGGCTGGAGAGAGAATGCAAACCTTATGCAGGCAGACAATACCGTAAAAGGTATTTACAAGCTTTTCATCCCTGGACTTAATGATTATTCAAAATATAAATATGTAATTAACTGCAAAGGTCAGAAGATTTTCAAAAACGATCCTTTTGCTTTGGGAATCGACGGTGACAATTCTGTATGCGTTCCTTTCACATATAATGAAAAAGCCCCAAAGAAGAGCAAATGTCCAAAGGATCTGGAACTTCAGATACTTGAGGCTGATTTAAATGCGCTTTACAAAGAATATAAAAACTCGGAGAAGGTCTGCAGTTACCTTTTGAGTCATGCCAAAAAGCTTGATTACAATGCGATTTCATTTATTCATTTGTTTAAATCCAATAATCCGAATGATATTTATGAGATCATCAATCCTTATTCGATTGATTTTACGAACGGAATTAATTGCGAAGAATTAAAAGATATAGTTAAGAAGTTAAAGAAAGAAGGAATTCTTTCCTTTATCGAACTTCCTTTGGCTTATTCATCGGACTGCGAAAGCGGATTACTTAAATTTGACGGCTCCGCATTATTTGAAAACGCCGATGACAGACTCGGAAGACATAAATTTTATAAAGCAATGCTTTATGATTATACAAATTCTTTTACGAAGTCATATCTTTTATCAAGCGTTAACTATTTCTTAAACGAATATTATTTCAACGGCTTTGTATGTCCTAACACAGGCGTTATTCTTTATCATGACTACAATAAGAAAGCCGGAGAGTTTGTAACCGAAGAATGGGGCAGTACATTAAATTCCAAAGGTGTTGACTTCATAAAAGAAGTAAACAGATTCGTGCATAAAGATTTTAAGAATGCCGTAACGATTGCAAGCATTTATGCTTTTTACAAAAATGTTACAGGCAAAAATCCCGAATCACTCTGCTTTGATTTTGTTATGAATACCGGTACAAGCAAGGAAATCCTTGATTTCCTTAAACTTGATCCCACATTCAGAAGAGACAAGCTTGATTCATTCCTTCTTTATACGCATTTTACGAAGAGAGACGAAAAGTACATTTATCCGTATTCGTATAAAGAAAATACTCAGGATTTTGCCACTATTTTTGACAGAATGCCGGGAGATAAGACTCAGAAGCTTTCCAATTTTAAGATTGCGGTTATCTTCAGACATCTTTTATACGGTGCTCAGCTTACGAACATTGATATAGATGAACTTAAGGGCTGTGATTCCGAGATAAAGGATATATACGAGAAATTCTACGCTGACTTCAGAAGAATTTATACTTCTCACAAGATGAGAATGAGAAACTTCAATGATGACAAGCCTTTCAGTTATAAATGCATTGATAACCAGGTATTTACGAGAGAGTATTTTGACGGCGACAGAGATTACATTATAGTATTTAACTTCTCCAAGGACTCTTATCAGAAGTATAATATTCCTGTAACTCATGCAGGCGTATATAAAGAGGTATTTAACTCCGATAACGTTATTTACGGCGGTGAAGGTGTAGAGAACAGGAAAGGTCTTCAGACGACCGAAAACGAAACGGAAGATACTCAGACCTTAACAATCAAACTTCCCGCACTCTCTATTATGGCTTTCGAATACAGAGAGTTTACCGAAAAGGAACTTGAAGCAATCTTCCTTAAAAAGAAGAAAGCGATGATAAAATTCGTTGACGGAGAAAAGAAAAAGATTAAAGACAAATTAAGCGCTGATATTGAAGTTCTTAAAAAAGACGCCGATAAACGTATGAAAGAACTTGATGAATTACTTAAACCTTTTAACAAGCAGGATAAATAAATGGCAGAATTTTTAAAAAGTGCATTCAGCACTACGGTAAGTGAACAGTTATGGATTAAGGTATATTCTCTTGCATGGAGAATTGTATTATGTGCAGTACTTGCATTTATTACGGTTCAGGCTGTTAAGTTGTTTAAGAAGTTTTTAAAGAAAGCATTTAAGAAGCTTAAACTTGATGACGGTATTGCAGGATTCCTTACTTCATTAATCTGTGTGGCTCTTTATATTCTGGTTGCATTTATTTGTGCACAGGCTCTTGGAATTGATGCTGCAAGTATAGTGGCTCTTTTAGGATCTGCCGGTGTAACCGTAGGTCTTGCCATTCAGGGCTCACTTGCGAATATTGCGGGCGGAGTTTTGATTCTTGTCTTAAAGCCTTTTAAGGTTGGAGATTATATTATTGAAAACGCACACAGCAATGAAGGTACTGTAATCGAAATCGGCCTTATTTATACCAAGTTAAATACTATTGATAACAGGACCGTCATTCTTCCTAACGGAACTCTGGCTAACTCCTCCATAGTTAATGTCACGCAGACTCCTTACAGAATGATTGATCTTAAGCTTGATATCGCTTATACGGCAGACTGCCAGCTTGCAAAGGATGTAATAGCAAAGGTATTAGAGGATGACAAGGACGTTTTAAGCGAAAAGCCCGTTGTTATCGCAATGGAATCATGGGAAGCCAGTTCAATTCGTCTCTGCGCCAGATTTTATGTTCTTAATGAGAACTTCCTTGCTACCAGATTCAGAGTAAGAGAAAGCATTAAAAATGCTTTTGATGAAAACAATATAGAAATCCCGTTTACACAGATTGTTGTGCATAAACCGGACGGAGAGTAAAATAAATTTCAGGCTAATAATTAAGTCTTGATTTAACTCGATACAATGTTTATAATATAAAAATGTTTTACATTGTATGCCGGAATAGCTCAGTCGGTAGAGCACTTCACTCGTAATGAAGGGGTCGTCAGTTCAAGTCTGATTTCCGGCTTTTATGGGAAATGGGAACAGTTCTGTTTCCATTTTTTGCAAATTTTAGATTTAGGAGAATATTATGGCAATTCTTTGGGGCGGAAGATTCACA
>JAEEGF011281083.1_pt1 | contig 29680 bp, 22 predicted proteins | sample 9134171 | NCBI WGS metagenome assembly JAEEGF01 (sample SAMN16246542, study PRJNA631951) | gut metagenome | biome: gut microbiome; feature: rumen; material: AP-attached | host: Bos | place: Iran: Karaj | collected 2018-10 | reverse complement strand
CGCGCCAGGACGCGCTTCAGGGCCGAGGCCCCTTCCAGCACGACATGGCAGCGGAACGCCGCCAGGAAGGCGGCATAACCCAGGAAGGAGAGGGGCAGCGCCGCAGCCAGCGTCGCGCCGCAGCCCAGGCCCCAGCCATGCACCCAGCGGCAGGCAAGGGCCACCGGCACGCAGCCCGCGGCCATGAGCAGCATGTCGCGCCCGAGCCAGGAGCCCACCCGGGCGACCTTCAGGCCGCGCCGCACGCTGATGAACATCACGGAGGCCTCGGCGGCGATGGTGGAGAAGGCCGCCGCGTCCGCCTTCCACAGGGGGATGAGCACGAAATTCAGGGCGATGTTCAGGCTGGCGCTGACGATGGTCGAGAACAGGACGACCCGTTCCAGGCGGGCCGGGATGAGCACGCAGTCGTTGGCGATCCAGCCGATGAGGCAGAACAGGAGCGCGGGGCAGAAAAGCCGCAGCGAGCTCGCCGCCTCCAGGTAGGAGGCGTCGGAGAGCAGGAGCACGAATTCCTCGGACAGCGTGAACAGCATGGCCGCCGCGGGAAAGAGCAGCAGGGATACCAGGGCGGAGACATGGGTCAGCGTCCCGCGGTATGCTTCCATGCGCCCCTCCCCCAGGAAGAGGGAAAGCTTGGGCACGGCCACGATGAGCACGGACGAGAGCAGCATCTTGGCCAGCGCATAGATCTTGGAGGAGACCGCATAGATGCCCACCTCGTGCTCGCCGCACAAAAAGCCCAGCATGGTGGTGTCGGAACAGGTGTAGATGGAGATGGCCACCGTGGTGGAAAAGATCACCAGGATGGGGGGCAGGTGCCGCCGCCACGGCACGCCGCGCACCAGCCGGATGCGGCAGAAGCGCCTGGCGCAGAAGAAATTGACCATGTTCGAGCCGGCGCCGGCGAAGGCGGCGATGCCGGCATAGGCCAGAAGGTCGTCCGGCCCCTTCACGAGGAGGAAGAGCAGGACCAGGGACAGCAGCTGGAAGGCGATGCTGCGCAGGGTGATGAAGGCGAACTCTTCGAACATGGCGTAGAGCCATTCCGTGCCGATCACCGAGAAGAAGATCTGGATCCCCAGGATGCCTATGACCGCCGCATGCCTGTTCAGCTGGGGCACCGCAAGGAGGAACAGCGCCATGAGGGCATAGGAAAGGAGCATGGACACCATGTTGATGGTGAACACTTCGCTGGCGAAGCGCTCCAGCTTCCCGCGGTCTTCCCGCAGCTTGGCGCCTTCGCGCACGGCATAGGTGTAGATGCCCAGGGCGGCAGCCATCATGAAATAGCTGACGATGGAATCGGAAAAACCGTAGATCCCGACATTGTCCACGGAAAGCGTGCGCGACACATACGGAAAGGTGACCAGGGGGAACAGCAGGTTGAACAGCGTCCTGATCCCGTTGAGCGCGACATTCCTTCCCAGGGAGGCTTGCTTGGCCATGGCCGCTCCTTCCTGCAGGGCTGCGTGGCGTCCCGGCGCCCGCCCTGCCCTGCGTATATAGCGCATGCCGCCTGCGCAGGCAACGCCCCGCCGCAGGGGGCCGCGGTCCGGCAGGCATGGGCGGACTTGCGCAATTTGCAGAGTCTGCTATACAGGACATAAGGTGCCGGAGCAGGAGTTCTGGCAGCAACATCAGCTTCACTGAGGTGCCCATGCTCAAAAAACGTATGTTTTCACTGCTTGCCCTGGCGGCGCTGGTCATGTCGTCAGGAGCCGCTGAGGCCGGGCCTGCATACCGCTATGCCGCGATCAGCGATCCCGCCGTGGATTCCTGGCGCGGCGGGTTCACGATCTTCTTCCAGGTCGACCAAAAGATCTGCAAGGAAAATTACGGGGAAGCCTGGCCGCAGGAGTGCGCCTCGGCTGCCATGGGCGAAACAGGCACCCTGGCCGAAGGCGTGTCCATGAGCCCGGAGACCCCGGGCAAATGGATATGGAGCTCGCCCAACACGCTCCGCTTCTCCCCCGAGGAGAGGCTCGCCCCGCAGACGCGCTACACGGTCAAGCTGGACAATGTCCCCCTGCCCAAGCGCGTGAAGATGCGCAGCAAGACCGTGGTGTACGAGACCCAGGGCCAGGCCGCCAGCGTCGGGCATGAAAATTTCTGGATCGACCCCTCGCCCAAGGGCCAGCACGCCCTGTCCGTCCCCGTGCGCTTCATCTGGCCCGTGGACCCCGCCGCCATGGAGAAGCGCTTTGAATTCGGCGCCGAGAAGCAGGGCAGCGGCCTGGAACTGGGCAAGCTGCGCTTCGTCTGGAACCAGGCCCGCGACAGCGTCGTCGTCAACGCCCCCATCGCCAAGATGCCCAGGGACAACACGCGCGTGCGCTTCGCCATCAGCGGCATGCCCGCCTACTTCATGGACAAGGGCAGGCGCTCCATCGTCACGGCCAAGAACCAGATCGCCGGCAAGATCTTCACCATGACCGGGAACGCCCAGCTCATGGACGTCACGGGCATGGACCTGCTCAAGGACCACGACGGCGACCTCAACGTCCGCTACGTGCTCGAAGCCAAGACCAGCCTGAGGGTCCAGCCTTCGGAACTGCTCAAGTCCCTGGACCTCGTGGAGCTGCCCCTGCATTCCGAAAAGAGCGCAGGCACCGCCGCCAACTGGAAGAAGATGCCGGCCCTCTCCGCCGCCGACATCCAGGGCGGGAAGAAGCTCCAGGCGCAGCTCATCTCCCACGACTCCCCCACGGACACCGTGCGCTTTGCCGTCCCCCTCACTGCCGGGCGCTACCTCATGGCGGCCGTGAAGGAAGACCTCAAGTCCACCGGCGGGCTCAAGCTGCAGTCGGTGCGCCGCTTCATCCTCCGTGCGCCTGACATGGGATCCGAACTGGCCTTCCTCCAGCCGGGCAACATCCTCACCCTGGGCGGCGAGAAAAAGATCGACCTCTACGCCATGGGCCTGGATTCCATCACCTGGAAGGCCCGGCGCATCCGCGACCCGTTCCTCGCCATGCTGGGCGGGAACCGGGGATTCTCAGAGGATTCCGACAGTTACGACCCCGAAGACATGCAGAGCGAATGGGTCCAGGATGAACTGGCCAGCCAGGGCGCGCGCATGGCCGCCATGAGCGACTCCGTCTCCGGCACCATCGCCCTGCCCAAGGCCGGGCCGGGCAAGGGCCTCTTCCCCGTGCTCGACGCCGCCCCCCTGCTGCAGGGCGACGGGGACCACCGCGGGCTCATGAACATCGAGATCACCGGATGGGCCGGCGGCAAGAAGGCGGCCTTCGCCTCGCGCCTCCTGCTGATCACGGACATCGGCCTCACCCTCAAGTCCGAAGGCGACGGCTCCACCGTGGCCTTCGTGCAGGACCTTTCCTCCGGCAAGCCCATGCAGGGGGTCGAAGTCAGCCTGCTCGGCGTCAACGGCCTGCCGCTGATCAGCGGCAAGAGCGACGCCGGCGGCATGGTGCGCCTCGCCTCCGTGACCGGGCTCTCCGCCGAGCAGAAGCCCGTGGCCGTCATCGCCTCCTCCGGGCGCGACCTCGCCTGGCTGTCCCTGCAGGAATCCTCCCGCAAGCTGGACATGAGCGCCTTCGACGTCAACGGCCGCCACTGCGAAGCCGACGGCCTGCTCGCCTCGGTCTTCAGCCAGCGCGGGCTGTACATGCCCGGCGAGACCCTGCACTTCGGCGCGCTGGTGCGCCGCTTCGACTGGGAGCCGCTGCCCAAGGGCCTGCCCCTGGAAGCCACGCTCACCAGCCCCACCGGGGCCACGGTGCTGCGCAAGCCGGTCAAGGTCGAGCCTGACGGGCTCGTCGAACTCGCCTGGCAGTCGCCGCTCGACGCTCCTGCCGGCACCTACCGCCTGGACATCTCCCTCCCCTCGGCCCAGGCCGTCCTGGGCAGCGCCACGGCGCGCGTCGAGGAATTCGAGCCTGACACCATGGCCATGAAGGCCAGCCTTTCCCCGGCCCTCCCCAAGGGATGGATCCGCACCGGGCAGGGCGCCGGCAAGGTCGAAGCCCAGGTCCTCCTTTCCACGCTTTACGGCAGCAGCGCCGCCGGGCACCGCATCCAGGCCAGCTTCGAGGCCAGCCCGGCACGCCTCGGCTTCAGCAGCAAGCCTGACTATACCTTCTACGACGCCACCCCGCCGCTCTCCGAAGAACGCTCCATCCCCATCGATGAGATGTTCACCGGCAAAGACGGCAGCGCCAGCTTCGCCCTGCCCTACGAGGGCATCGGCGGCAGCTTCCGCGGCACCGTGCGCATCGACGGCTTCGAAGCGGCCGGCGGGCGCGCCGTGACGCGCCAGATCGACGCCATGTTCTCGCCCCTGGAAGCCGTCGTAGGCTACAAGCCCACCGGCGAAGCCAACAACCTCGACTACATCGCCAAGGGCGCCAAGGCCGGGCTGCATGTCATCGCCCTCGACAACGACCTGGCCCCGGCGGCCCTCGACGGCGTGACCGCGACCTTCTCGAGCCGGCGCTATGTCAACTCCCTCGTGACGGACACGCGCGGCGAATACCGCTACGATTCCACCCCCGTGGACGAAGCCATCGCCACGAAGCCCGCGCCCATCGGCAAGGACGGCGCCTCCATCGACCTGCCCTCGGACACCCCGGGCGATTACCTGCTCACCCTCACCGGCAGCAAGGGCGAGACCCTTGCCGTCATCCCCTTCAGCGTCGCGGGCGACAAGCTCAAGGACCCGCAGCTTTCCGGTTCCTCGCAGTCCCTGGCGGGCGGCAGCCTGCGCCTGAGGCTCGAAAACGCCTCCTGCGAGCCGGGCGGCACGCTCACCTTCACGCTTTCCGCCCCCTACGCCGGCAGCGGCCTGATCACCATCGAGCGTGAAAAGGTCGTGGCCAGCAAGTGGTTCACCGCCAAGGCCGGCGAGACCACGCAGCAGATCACCGTGCCCGAAGGCTTCGAAGGCCGCGGATACGTGTGCGTGTCCTTCAGCCGTTCCGCTGATTCCGACGCCATCTACATGAAGCCCCACGCCTACGCCGCGGCCCCGTTCAACTGCGGGCTCGCCCGGCGCGACATGGGCCTGGCCATCGACGCCCCCCAGACCATACTCCCCGGCGCGAACATGCACGTTTCGCTTTCGGCGAAGCGTCCGGGCCGCGCCCTGCTCTTCGCCGTTGACGAAGGCGTGCTCTCCCTCACCGGGTTCCGCACGCCGGCCCCGTTGAACGACCTGCTCGCCGACCGCGCCCTCGACGTGGTCACGCGCCAGGCCTTCGACCTGCTCATGCCCGACCATGCCCGGCTGCGCGGCCGCATCCCGGCCTTCGGCGGCGACATGGGCAACCCCGGCGGCAGGTTCCTCAACCCCTTCCGCCGCCGCAGCGAGCCGCCCTTCGCCCTGTGGCAGGGCGCCGTGGACCTCTCTTCCGGCAAGGCCGAACTCGACATCCCCGTCCCGTCCTACCTTTCCGGCAAGATCCGCATCATGGCCGTCGGCTCCTCGCTGGACAACGGGATGCTCACGGCCGGCAGCGCCGAGAGCATGACCACCGTGCGCGGCACCGTCATCCTGCGCCCGCTGCTCCCCCTGGCGGCCGCGCCCGAGGACACCTTCGAAGGCGCCCTCACCGTGGCCAACACCATCAAGGGTTCGGGCAAGTCCCTGCCCGTGCGCATCAAGATCGCCCCGGATGCCGGGATCACCCTGGTGAACACGCAGCTCGAGCAGGTCGTGAACGTGGATGAGGAAGGCGAGGCCGTCATCCCCTTCCACGCGAAGGTCAGCGACAAGCTGGGCTCCTCCGGCATCACCTTCACCGCCGAGAGCGACAAGCTGCCCGGCGGGGCGGCCGTTGTCAGGGAACAGACCCTTTCCATCCGTCCGCCGGTGCCCCGGATGCGCCGCGAAGAGATGCAGCCTGTCAAGAACTCCGTGAACATCCGCTCCATAAGGGACATGTATCCCTTTGAGCAGAAGAGCACCCTCACCGTGGCCTCGGCGGAACACCTGGCCATGCGCTCCCTGGCGGCACGCCTGGGCACCTACCCCTACGGCTGCACGGAGCAGCTCATCAGCCGGGCCTTCCCCTACGCGGCCTCGCTGAACGATGCCGCCATGCTGGACCTGTTCCAGTCTGGCAAGGGCATGGATCCCGCCAAGATGCGCAGGGAGCGCGAACGCGCCCTGCTCACCGCCGTGGAAGCCATAGAGCGCTGCTTCAACGGCTACCAGGTCTCCCTGTGGTCCGGCTCGGAAGGCGACCCCTTCGTCACGGCCTACGCCGCGGACTTCCTGCTCACGCTGCGTGAGAACGGGCGCGCCGTGCCCGAGAACCTGCTGCGCAGGATACTGAACACGCTGGAATCCCAGTCCGGGAACGACCCGTACAACGCCGGCGACGCCCGCATCAAGGCCTACGCCTGCTGGCTGCTGCTGCGCGACGGGCGCGTCGTCACCCAGCATGTGGACAACCTGGAGAAATGGCTCGATGAGAACGCCGAAGGCTGGAAGGGCGACGTGACCGCGGCCCTGCTGGCCGACAGCAACGCCATGCTCAGGCGTTCGAGCCGCGCGCGCAAGCTCATGCCGGCGCCGCTGCACGCTTCCGGCGAAGGCTACGCCGGGTCCATGCTCACCAAGGGTGCGGCCGTCGGCCTCTACCATGCCGTCATCGCCAGGCCGTTCTGGCAGGACGCCCAGCGCGCCGACATGGACGAACTGCGCGACGCCGCCCTGAACCCCCATGCCACCACCACCGAGATGGCGCTCACGGGGCGGGCCCTGGCTTCGCTGGCTTCCGCATCGCCTGCCTCCGATGCCGTCGCCCTCAGCTGCACCGAGCCTTCGGGCATCGGCAAGGCCCAGGCCCTCGGCAGCATCCTGGAGCTCGACGCCCCCGGCTGCCGCAAGTTCCACCTGGAGGTCAAGGACGCGTCCCGCGTGGAGAACCTCAGCTGGATCCTCGCGACGGACGGCTTCGACCACGATGTCCCGGACACCATCTCCAACGGGATGGAGCTCAAGCGCCGCTACCTGGACAGCAAGGGGCAGGAAGCAGCCTCCGCCAGGATCGGCGAAGTGCTCACCGTGGAGCTCACGGTCTCTGCCGGCACGCCGGTGAAGAACGTCGTCCTGGTGGACCTGCTGCCCGGCGGGCTCGAACCCGTCCTCGAAAGGGACGGCGAAGCCCCCAGCGCAGACGGCCTGGTGCGCTTTGAGCGCCGTGAAGACCGGGGCATCTTCTTCATCAACCTGGAAGGGGATGCCGCCCAGACCTACACCTACCGCGTGCGCGCGGTGACGGCCGGCAAGTTCATCGTCCCGGCTGCGACGGCTGAGGCCATGTACGCCCCCGACCGCAATGCGACCACGGGCGGAGGCTACATGGACATCGCCCAGTAGCAGCATGACCTGCGTTTATGCATCCTGATGAACGCATGAAAACGGGCAGGCCGCGGCGGAAGATCCTCGCCGTGGCCTGCCTTTTCCTCCTGCCGCTCCTTGCCTTCTGGGCCTGGGCGCGCTTCACGCCCTGCCCGCATCCCATGGAGGGGCTCAGCTTTTCGCGGGTCATCTGCGACAGGGACGGCGCCCCCATGCGCATCGGGCTCACCCCTGACGATAAGTACCGCATCCGCACGCACCTGGAAGACATCCCCAAGGAAGCCATCGACGCCGTCATCCGCTACGAGGACCGCTGGTTCTGGCAGCATCCCGGCGTGAATGCCGCGTCGCTGCTGCGCGCCGGGCTCGCCATGGCGCGGGGCGGGCGCGTCATGGGCGGCTCCACGCTGACCATGCAGGTGGCCAGGCTGGCCCTGGGCCTGCGCACGGGCAGCCTGCGCGACAAGCTGCTGCAGATAGCCTGGGCGTTCAAGCTGGAGCAGCATTTCTCCAAGGCGGAGATCCTGGAGTGCTACTTCAACATGGCGCCCTACGGCGGCAACGTGGAAGGCCTTGCGGCCGCCGCCATGGTCTATTTCCACAAGGCGCCTTCGCGCCTCACGCCTTCCGAGAGCATGGTCCTCATGCTCGTCCCGCAGAACCCGGCCGCACGGCGCCCGTCGCAGGGCAACGCCAGGCTGGCGCAGGCCGCGGCCAGGCTGCAGGAAGCCTGGACGGGAGAGCGCGAACATGCCCCCCTGCGCGTCTACGGCGCGCGGGAGATGCCCTTTGCCTGCCCCCACCTGAGCGGCGAGCTGCTCACCAGGGAGGACCTCTCCGGCCAGGTCATCAGCACCATCGACCGGCGGCAGCAGGACCTGCTGGAGCAGCATCTGACGCGCTTCGCGGCGCGGGGCCGGCCTGTGGGGCTGAGCAACGCCGCCGCCCTGCTGGTCCATTGGCCCACGGTCGAAGTGCGCGCCCTGGCGGGGTCTGCCGGTTTCGGCGACAGCGCCATCAGCGGGCAGATCGACGGCACCCGCGCGCGCCGTTCGCCCGGATCCACGCTCAAGCCCGCCATCTACGCCCTGGCGCTGGACCAGGGGCTCATCCATCCCAGGACCCTGCTGGCCGACATGCCGCGCAGCTTCTCCGGCTACGACCCGGAGAACTTCGACAGCGCCTTCCGCGGCCCCCTGCACGCCGACGAAGCCCTGCGCCTCTCGCGCAACCTGCCCGCGCTCACCCTCGCCGCGCGCCTTGCGCCGCCCGGGCTGTACGGCTTCCTGCGGGAAGCCGGCTTCGCCTTTGAAAAAAGCGAGGAGCACTACGGGCTGAGCCTCGTCCTGGGCGGAGCCGAAGTGACCATGCGCGAGCTGGCGGCCCTGTATGCCGCCCTGCCCAACGGCGGGACATGGCGGCCGCTGTCCTTCACCCTGGGCGGGGCCGCGCCTGCCGCCCCGCGGCGCCTGCTCTCCCCCGAGGCCTGCTTCCTCACCCTGGACATGCTCACCGCGGGATCCCGGGAATACACCGTGCGCTCGCGCGGGAAGGCCATCCCCCTGCGCGTGAAGACAGGCACGTCCAACGGGTTCCGCGATGCCTGGGCGGCCGGCATCTTCGGCGACTACGTGCTCGTCGTCTGGGCCGGCAACTTCGACAACGCCTCCAGCCCCCTGCTCGTGGGGGGGAAGACCGCCCTGCCCCTGTTCTGCGAGATCGCGCGCTCCCTGGCCGCCCGGGAACCCATGCGGGACCGGCTCGCCGCGCCGCCTCCCGCGCTCAACCTCGAAAAGATCAAGGTGTGCTCCGCCACCGGCGACGTGGACACCAGCCTCTGCCCGGATGCGCAGGACGAGACATGGTTCATCCCCGGCGTGTCCCCCGTCCGCTCCACCGGGATCCTGCGCCCCATCCTCATCGACAAGGCCAGCGGCCTGCGCGCCTGCGTGGAGGAAGAAGGCAGGACCGAAAAGGTGCCCTGGGAATTCTGGACCAGCGAATTCCGCAGGCAGTTCCAGCGCGCGGGCATCGCCAAGCCCGACCCCCCGCCCTTCCTGCCGGAATGCGCTCCCGGCGAGGCCGCGGAAGACGGCCCCCCTCCCGACATCACCCTGCCCAAGGCCGGCCTCGTCTACCATGTGACGCTGGCAGCCGGGGGCCAGCAGCCCATCGCGCTCATGGCCCATGCCTCGGCAGGCGTCCGCAAGCTCTTCTGGTTTTCCAACGGCTCCTTCCTGGGCGAGACCTCCCCGGGCGAAACGCTGTCCCACGTCTTCGCGCCGGGGGAATACCTGCTGCGCGTCACCGACGATGCCGGCAGGACATCCGTCCGGCGCCTCACGGTGCGCGCGGCGAAATAACGGGGCGTGCGGCGCCCTCTGCCTTCCCATGGGGTTCCGCCGTCCGGCCCTTGCGCAAAGCGCGGTTTCCCATTATGCGTAGGGGGAAGGCCCTGCCATGGAGGGCGCAGGATGCGGACCTCCCCGGCAGGGATCTGCGGAAGACCGCCACGGACCTTCAAACCGCCATCCCGCCCCATCCCGGGCGCGGACGCGAGGGAGCACGATGAAAAGAACGCTCTTCCTGCTGCTTTTGGCCATGACCGCGCTCCTGGCCGGGGCCTCCCTGGCAGGAGCCAGGGACAGCGCCCCCTGGCTTGGCGCGCCTGCACGGCAGGGCTCCGTGCTGCACGGCGAAGACAGGGGCGGCCCCGTCCGCGCCTTCCTCCTGCAGGAAGCGCAGGCAGGGCATCTCGACAGGGAAAGGCTGCCGGCCTACGAACGCGCCCTCCGGGCCATCCCCTTCCGTGAAGCCATGCTCCCCTGCCTCGGGGAAAAGCAGCCGGACGGGCTCCGCCGCACGCTGGAATCCCTCGTCCGGCAGGAGCGCACCTTCGTCGGGCCCTTCGTCTGCTATTCCGAGATCCATAACTATGAGCAGGTCCTGATACGCCATGTCGACCTGCGCCCGGTGATCGGCAGGATACAGGGCCATGCGCTGCGGGAAGGCGCGGACGGATGGAAAGTCTTCAACAATTACGAGAAGCTGCTGCCGCGCAAGCCGCGGGGCTGGTACCATGAGGTCCGCGTCCGCACGGAAGGGCTGAGGGGGCCGGGGCCGCAGCGCCTGGTGTACGGGGAAGGCGGGGAGGTCTACTACACCCCGGACCACTACAAGACATTCCACCTGCTGGAGGTGCGCATCCGATGAAAGCCACGCCGGAAAACGTTTTCTTTGCAGACCTCAGGGACGCGCTCGCCGTGCCCATCCATGCCCCTTCCGGCAAGCAGGACCTGCTGCGCCAGATCTACGCCGGACTGAAGATGCCGTCGGAAGCCGGGCTCAACTGGGACGCCCTGGACGAGGTCCTGCACGACCTCTCCTGGATCAGGGAGAAGGACATCGTGCTGCTGCACAGCGGCTTCGACGCCCTGGACGGGGAAGACCTGGAGGTCTACGCGGAGATCCTCTCCTCCGCCGCCGGGCACTGGAAGGGACGGAGGAAGCACAGGCTGTACCTCCTCCTGCCGGAGAAGATGCGGGCGCTCCTCCCCTCCTCCGGCGCCTGAGCGCGCAGCGGCAGGCGGAGCCGCCGGGGAGCCTGTTCCCCCGGGGGATGCCGGAAGGCCCGTCCTCCGGCGGGCTGCCGCCCTGTGCCGGAGGACGCCGTTCACGGCCTGTTCTCCATCCCCCAGTCACACAGCTTGTCCAGCACCCTGACGAGGGAATGCCCGCGTTCCGTCAGGGAGTATTCCACCTTGGGCGGGATCTGCGGGTAGGCCTTGCGGACGATCAGCCCGTCGGCTTCGAGCTCCTTCAGGTTCTGGCTGAGCGTCTTGTCCGCCACCTGCTTGAGGTAGCGCTGCATCTCGTTGAACCGCACCGGCTCGTACTCCATGAGGCAGTACAGGATGACCGGCTTGTACTTTCCGGCGATGAGCGACAGCGTGTAGCTGTACCCGGTCTCATCGAAATCCGCTTCTTCTATGCGCTTCCTGTCCATACGCTTACCTTTGGGAAAGCACCTTACTTTCATGTTGGTACTTGCCGGAAATCTGGCTCCATGTCAAGATGATGCAGGATCAAACGCAACATCCGCGCCGGTGCGGGGATGGCTTTGACCCATCGATCCATGACATGACACACAGGAGGTCAACATGAAAAAGGATCTGGGCGTGGTGCAGGCAGTCTATCCGATGCCGGTGCTGATCGTGGCGGCGTATGACGCGGACGGCAGGCCCAATGCCATGAATGCCGCCTGGGGGATGATCTGCAATGCCGACAGGATAGCCCTCTTCATCGACGAGGAGCACAAGACGACGCAGAACATCCTGCAGTCAAAGGCCTTCACCGTCAGCCTGGCGGACAGGGACCATATGGCAGCCGCCGATTTCCTGGGCATCGCCACGGGCAACAAGATGCCGGACAAGTTCGCGAGGTCGGGCTGCACGGCAGTCAGGAGCCGCTTCGTCAACGCCCCGGTCATCGAGGAATTCCCCGTCGTCATGGAATGCGAACTGGCCGAAGTCGTCGAGACGGAGAGCTTCTACTGCATCGTCGGCAGGATCGTGAACACCGCCGCCGAGGAACGCGTGCTTTCCGAAAAGGGCAAGGTCGACCCTGCCAGGCTCAACGCGCTGATCTTCGACCAGTTCCAGCATGGCTACTATGTTTCCGGCGGACAGGCCGGCAGGGCGTGGAACGCCGGCGCCGGGCTGATGAAGCCCTAAAGTGCGGGGCATGCAGGAGGCTGGCATGAACGACGTGTTTTCCAGAAGGACCTTCCTCAGCCTGTCCGGCCTGGCCGCTGCCGTTTCCGCCCTGGCGGGGACGCTCTCATGGCAGGGCGGCGCGGCAAAAGCCCGGGCGGCGGAAAAGAAGCATATCCTCATCCTCACCGGGAGCGCCCGCGAGGGCGGGAACAGCGACCTTTTGGCCGGAGCCTTCGCCAGGGGGGCGCGGGAAGCCGGCCATGCCGTGGACATCTTTGCCTGCGGGAGGGCGCATATCAGGTCCTGCCTCGGCTGCGAACGCTGCTGGACAGGGGGTGCGCCCTGCATCCAGAAGGATGACTTCGACGAGCTCTGGCCCCTCCTCGAACAGGCCGACATGCTGGTCTTCTGCAGCCCGCTCTACTGGTATAACGTCTCGGGCCATCTCAAATGCGCGGTGGACCGGCTGTATCCCTATTCCAAAAAGACAAAGCCACGGGACCTGAAGATCAGGGAGGCCATGCTCCTGATGTGCGGCGAGAGCTGGTTCGAAAAATCGTTCGCCGGCGCGGCCGAGGCCTACCGCCAGATGACAGGCTACAAGGGATGGAAAGACCGCGGGCGGCTCTTCGCCACGCGGGTGTTCGACAAGGGGGAGGTCGCGGGCAGCTCCGTCCTGGCAAAAGCGGAAAAGATGGGGCGGGAAGCGTAGGCTCCTGCCCCGGCACGGGAGCCTGCAGGGCGGGGATGCCCGCCAGGCCCGTCCGCCATGGCGCCCTGCAGGGCCGCCCTTTGGATGCGCAGCGCCTTGCCGGCGCAGCCGCGCCCCACGGGCTTCAGCTGCCGACCCCCAGGAACTTCAGGAGCATGTAGCAGGCCCAGCCGATGGCCGCGGAGATGGGCAGCGTGAGCACCCAGGCCATGACCAGGTTCCCGGCCACGCCCCAGTGCACGGCCGAGACCCGCTGCACGGCCCCGACGCCGAAGATGCTCGTGGTGATGACGTGGGTCGTGCTGATGGGCATGCCGCAGGCCGAGGCCCCGCCGATGACGAGGGTCGCGGCCGTTTCCACGGCAAAGCCATGGACGATCTCCATCTTGAAGATCTTGGTCCCCATGGTCTTGATGATCTTCCAGCCGCCGCTGCCCATGCCCAGGGCCATGACGCCGGCGCAGCTGATCTTGACCCAGAGCGGAACGGACACTTCGGGGATCTCGCCGAAGGTGAACAGCGCCAGGGCGATGATGCCCATGGTCTTCTGGGCGTCGTTCATCCCATGCGTCGTGGCCATGAACATGGCGCCCACGATCTGCATCTTCCTGAAGGCGTTGTTGCAGCGGGTCCTGTTCCTGTGCCAGAAGAAGGCCGTGATCAGCCCCATGACGAGGAAGCCGACAAGGAAGCCGAGGAGCGGGGCGGCCACGATGGGGATGACCACCTTGGCCAGGATGGAAGGGCCGTTGAGGGCCTCGAACCCGCCATAGGCCAGGCCGGAGCCGATGAGGCCGCCGATGAGCGCATGGGAAGACGACGAGGGGATGCCGAAATACCAGGTCACCAGGTTCCAGAAGACCGCGGCGAACAGCGCGGCGAGGACCAGTATCCTGCTCCCCGACACGAACTGCGGATGCACGATCCCGCTGCCGAGGGTCGCCGCCACATGGCTGCCGAGGAGCGCCCCCAGCAGTTCCAAGCTCACGGTCATGACCACGGCGGCCTGGGGGGTGAGGGCCTTCGTCGAAACGACCGTCGAGATGACGTTGGCGCAGTCGTGCATGCCGTTCGTGAAGTCGAACAGCAGGGCCACGGCGACGATCGCTATCAGGAGCAGGGAGATGTCAGGCATATTTCAGGATCGCTTGCTCCAGCGTGTCGGTGAGGCTGGCGAACTGGTCCACGCTGGTTTCGATTTTGTCGTAAAGCTGGGTCCAGACGATGAGCTGCTTGATCATGTCGAAGGAAACGGCATCCTCGTCCTGCAATTCTGAACGGCCGACGCCGAGGAGCATGGCGCAGTTCTCCTTCATGCCGTGGATGTCGCTGATGGCGGATCCGGGGATCTCTTTCCTGGACAGCCCCCGCAGCAGCTCGCCCTCGAGCCGGGCCATCCCCTCCATGTTCTCCAGGATCTTCTTCGCAGGGAAGCGCGTGTGCATGAACGGGAAGAGATACATGCGCCTGCCGAGCAGGGTGAGGCTGTCGATGACGGTCTCCTGGGCGTTGCTGATGGCGTAGATGTCTTCGCGGTCGATGGGCGTGATGAACGTGCGCGACAGTTCATGGACGATGGTGGTCAGGACCTTGTCCGCCTCGTCCTCGAGCGTGGTCATTTCCCTGATATGCTCGTCCACATGGTAATCCGGCGTGGCGACGCGGTTCAAAAGGCCGGACATGCGCTGCAGTATCTCGTTCTGCTGCTCGAAATACTGGAAAAACGGCGCCGAACGCGGGATAAATCGTTCAAAAAACATTTCAGCACGCTCCGATATCTGCCGGGGAGGCTCCCGTTGGGCTGGAAGGAAAGGGCCGTTCCGCAAAGTCCCATCCACTATACATGCAGGACGCCGCGTACGCAAGGCGGGCGACCGTTCGCATCACAAAAAATTTTCCGGCACGCTGTGCAGCCGTCCCGCCAGTTCCGCCGCCTTGTCCCCGGGAAGGGGGCCCTGTCCGTTCCGCCAGCGGAAATGCGGCCCTGCGGTTCGCCGATGGCTTTGGCAAGCTGCGCCTGGGCCATCCGTCCCGCCTTTCTTTGTCCTGCCGTCTCCCGCTGGCCCGGGAAGGCTGCACTGGCCTGCCATGCTTTACCGTCCGCTGCGCCCGGTCCCCTGCCGGAGGATATCCGCGTTGCCATCCTGCCCCTGGTCAAAAACAGGCCGCGGCCGCCCCGCCCTCCGCCATCGATGCCGCCGGATCTGTCCGGAGGCGCCTTTTTCATTTGACGAACGGGCGAAGGCAACGTAACGAATGCGTGAGGAGGATGCCGCATGGATGATGTTGTCCAGATGCCGGAATGGACGGAGGGCTTCCGCGCCGGCGACGAGGTGTTTGCCCGGGCATGGGAAGAAGCAGGAGCGCAGGACAGGGCGCTGCTGAAAACGGCCATCGCCTTCCAGTTCCACCTGTGGGGCATGCGCGATGGCCGGGGATCACTGGAGCGCAGCGATCCGCGGGAAGGCTTCCGCAGCATCGTCAGCTCCGGACCGGCGCCCTGGACGCTTGCCGTCCTTTCGCCGGGATACGCCTCCCCTGCCCGCCTTCTGGCCGCGCTCGTCCCGGCCGTTCTCGCCGGGGCGCGCCCTGCCGTCATCTCCCTGTCCGACCCGGCGCCCTCCATCGCCGCCGCCCTGGAACTGGCAGGCCTGGACGACCTCTTCATCATGGATGGGGCCGGCGCCCGGAAGCTGCTGGCGGAGCTCCGCGCCGCCTGCGCCGGCGGCTGCCTCGCCCTGTTCCCCTGGCCTGCGGGACAGGGGGAAGGCGCCTCCCCGGAGCCGCCGCTCCTGCCCGGCCCGCCCTGCGGTCCATGGCGCGGGCTCCGCGTATGGCAGGACACCCCCCGCCCGCGCATCATCCTGCGCCCCAGCGCCGCCGAAAGCGATGGCCGGGAGCTGGAACGGCGCCTGCAATGGCTGCATCCCGATGCCATCCTCGAAGGAACGGAGGCCGGCGGGGCCGCCGACGCCGTTTTCAACGCGCAGGACCTCCGCCCCGCCTGCGGGACCGCAGGCCTGCTCCTCCAGGCAGGCCTGGAAGCCTGCTGGACGGGGCCCTCCCCTGAATTCTTCCGCACCAGGCGCTGCGCCGCCTGCCTTGCACCGGAGGACGAAGACCATGGCTAGCCCGACGCAACTGCGCAATATCGGCGTGATCGCCCATATCGACGCCGGCAAGACCACGCTCAGCGAACGCATCCTTTTCTACACGCGCAAGATCCACCGCATGGGGGAGGTCCACGACGGCACGGCGACCATGGACTTCATGCCCGAAGAGCAGGAGCGCGGCATCACCATCGCGGCAGCGGCGACCACCTGCCGGTGGAAGGACTGGACGATCAACCTCATCGACACTCCCGGGCACGTGGACTTCACCATAGAAGTCGAGCGCTCCCTGCGCGTCCTCGACGGCGCCGTGGGCGTGTTCTGCGCCGTGGGCGGCGTCGAACCGCAGTCCGAGACCGTATGGCGGCAGTCAGAGGCCTTCGGCGTGCCCAAGCTCGCCTTTGTCAACAAAATGGACCGGACCGGGGCGGATTTTGCCGCCGTGCTCGATGCCATGCGCGAAAGGCTGGGGGCGTCCCCCGCCGTCGTCACCGCGCCGCTGGGCGAAGGGCCGGACTTCTGCGGCGTCGCCGACGTGATCGCCATGAAAAAGCTCCTGTTCAGCGAAGACAGCCAGGGCGCCGAGATGCGCGAAGAGCCCCTGGAAGGGGAAGAACGCGCCCTGGCCCTCGCCTGGCGCGAAAAGACCCTGGAGCTCCTGGGGGAGAACGACGACGCATTCCTCGCCCTGTACCTGGAGGAGCGCTACACCGAGCAGGACATCCGGGCAGCCCTGCGCCGCGCCACGCTCTCGCGCCTGGTCACCCCCGTCCTGGCCGGTTCGGCCCTGCGCAACGCGGGCGTCCAGCCGCTCCTGGATGCCATCGGGCTCTACCTGCCCGCCCCGGGCGACGTGCCCGCCCCCCGTGCCATGACGTCGGCGGGGGAGGAATGCACCCTGGACCGCTCGGCCGGCGCCCCGGCCTGCGGGCTCGTCTTCAAGATCCTCATGGAAGGCGGGCGCAAGACCGCGCTGCTGCGCCTGTACGGAGGCACCCTGCATGAAGGGGACGTCATGCGCAACACGGCCCGGGGGAAAGACGAGCGCATCTCCCGCCTGTACCGCCTCAACGCGGATGACCAGGAGCAGATCAGGCAGGCGGAGGCGGGGGACATCATCGCCGTGCTCGGACTGCGGTCGGCATGCACCGGCGACACCGTGGCCGCCCCCGGGCTGGACATCCTCCTGGAAAGGATCGAAGAGGCCAGGCCCGTCATCAGCATGGCCCTCGAGCCCCGCAATGCCGACGAAGGCAAGACCCTTGACGAAGCCCTGGCGCGCTACGCCGCCGAGGATCCCACGTTCAGCACCACGCTGGACGAAGGCACGGGCAACCGCATCATCTCCGGCATGGGCGAGCTCCACCTGGACGTCATCCTGGAGCGCATGCGCAGGGAATACGGCATCTCGCCGCGTTCCGGCAAGCCCCAGGTGCTCCTGCGCGAAACGGTGGCCGCCGAAGGCGCAGGCACCGGGCTCTTCGACAGGGAGCTGGGCGCGGCCCGCCATGCGGGCGAGGTGGCCCTCACCATTGCGCCCCGGGAAAGGGATTCCGGGAACCGGGTGGAGCTTGCGCCCGCCCTTGCGTCCCCGGAAGACCCCCGCGCCGCCGTGCCCAGGGCCCTGGCCGACGAAGTGCTGCAGGGGATCTCCGACAGCCTCCTTTCCGGGCAGAAGACCGGCTATCCCGTCCAGGACGTGCATGTCACCGTGACGCATATCCGGCGCGAAGGGGCCACCCCCGCCGGCTGCCGCATGGCGGCATCCCTGGCCGTGCGCGACGCCATGGAAAAGGCGCGGACCATCGTCCTGGAGCCCCTCATGGATGTGGAGATCGTCACGCCCGAAGAATCCCTGGGCGCGAGCATAAGCCTCTTCCAGAACTGCGGGGGCAAGGTGGAGCGCATGGGCGAACGCGGCGGCATGCGCTACCTGGGCGGCATAGCGCCCATGCGGGGGCTCTTCGGCTTTTCCACGGCGCTCCGCTCCGCGACGCAGGGGCGGGCGGGCTTCACCATGCGCTTCCGCCACTTCGATTCCCTGCAGGGGCACGCATGAGCGCACCGGGGATCATGCCCGAAAGGCGCGCCAAGAAGAGCCTCGGGCAGCACTTCCTGCGCGACGCCGGGGTGACCGGCCGCATCGCGGGCCTGCTGGACGTGCGGCCGGGCGACCAGGTCATCGAGATCGGCCCCGGACCGGGAGCCCTGACGGCCCTGCTGCGCCCCCTGCCGTGGAGCAGGCTCCTGCTGCTGGAAAAAGACGACGAATATGCCCGGGGGCACGCTTCCCTGCCCATGCCGGGGCTGGAAGTCTTCCATGGCGACGCGCTCGGCTTTCCCTGGCAGGACCTGGAAGGTCCCTGGAAGATCGCCGGGAACCTGCCCTACAATGTCGCGTCGCCGCTGATGTGGGACGTGTGCAGCCGCGTCCCGGCGCTCGAGCGCGCCGTCTTCATGGTGCAGAAGGAGGTGGCCGAACGCCTGCTCGCCGCTCCCGGCAGCAGGCAGTACGGCGCCCTTTCGGCGTGGATCCAGAGCTTTTGCGTGCCCGGCAAGGGCTTCCCGGTCCCTCCGTCATGCTTCGCCCCGCCGCCCAAGGTGGATTCCGCCGTCGTGGTCCTCACCCCCGTCTCCGGCCCGCGGCCCGCCCGGCCGGACCACCTGGCCGCCCTGCTCAAGCTCTGCTTCCAGCAGCGGCGCAAGCAGCTGCAGTCCATTCTAAGGCGCGCCTTCCCCCCGGAAAAGGCCCTGGAAGCCCTGGAAAGGGAAGGCATCGCGCCCGGGCAGAGGCCGGAGACCCTCTCCCCCCTGCAGTTCCAGGCTCTCGCGGCCAGGCTTTTTTCATGAATTTTGCCCAAATCCCGGGCTTGCGTATTGACTATCCCCACAAAACATGTTCCTAAAGGCATACATTCAAACATTCTGCACCATGCAGGAAGGAGCCAGTCATGACGAAAGCAGACTTTGTGGCCAAGATCGCTGAAAACGGCGGGATCAGCAAATCCGCTGCCGACGCCTCCCTTAAGGCGTTCATCGCCTCCCTCCAGGATGTCCTCGCCTCCGAAGGCAAGCTCGTCCTTCCCGGGTTCGGCACCTTCTCCGTCGAAGAACGCGCCGCACGCCAGGGCAGGAACCCCCAGACGGGTGAAGCCATCGCCATCCCCGCCAGCAAGTCCGTCAAGTTCAAGGCCGGTGCCAAGCTCAGGGAAGCCGTCAAGTGATCTTGCGCTCCATCCGCATTGCAATGGCATAAGGAGATCGAATGCTTATCCCCGGTGAAAACGGACACAGCCCCCTGCCCTGGGACCTTCCCCTCTGGCAGCCCGACTACGCCATCTTCTTCGGAGCCCTGTATTCTGTGCTGCTGGTCCTGGGCATCGGCCTGGCGCTCGTGTTCGCGCGCGCCATCAAGGATGCCAAGGCAGACAGCCACCACGAGCATTGACCGGCTTCTTTTTTGCAGAAGCTGTTTTTGCGCTTGCGTTCCGGCGTGATCTGTATTATTGACTTTTTTCTGCCATCGCCCCCAGGGGCGCATGCGCATATTCCCCGAAAAAGGTGGTGATTTCCGTGCCCGGTGTTTTTCTCAACGAAGACGACAACTTTGACATAGCCCTCCGCCGCTTCAAGAAGCAGGTCGAAAAAGCTGGCATCCTTTCCGAAATGAAGAAGCGCCAGCACTATGAAAAGCCGAGCGTCATGCGCAAGAAAAAGAAGGCCGCCGCGCGCAAGCGCCTGGTCAAGAAAATGCGCAAGACCACTGTAGCGTAGATCTTCTTTCCTTTTACTTCATGGATGCGCCTCAAGGCGCATCTGGGCAGGGTCGGCAAGGAGCCGGAAAAACTCCGTTCAGGTTTTCCGGCTCCTCTTCATGCGTAGGGCAGGAAGCCGCGGCCCCCGCCCCTGACCGCCGGGAACGGCCTTGCCTGTTCCCTGCATCGCCACCTTCCGCCCTGCGGCGGGAGCTTCTTGGGTTGCCCCATGGACGAACGCAGCTTCCGTGCGCTGGAATTTGACAGGGTCCTGAAGGCCCTTGCCGACCGCTGCCATTCCGATGCCGGCAGGCAGGCTGCCCTTTCCCTGCGCCCCCTGGACAGCCCGGCTGAGATCCTGCGGCGCCAGCACCTGTACGAAGAAGCGCGCTCCTGGCTCGCCGAAGCCGACCGTCCGGCGCTGTCCTTCCCCGATCTTTCCGGAGCGATGCGCTACCTCGGGGACCATGCCTCCCCCCTGCTCGACCTGGAAGCCCTCTGGATGTTCCGGGAGACCCTGCTCCTTGCCCGCAGGATAGCCGACGGCATCCACGAAGGCGCATCGCGGCGCCCGCTGCTCGACGCCCTTGCCTGCGGGTCCCCGCTCCCCGAGCGCTCCCTCTCCGCCCTGCTGCGCTGCGTCAGCGACGACGCCCTGCTGAAGGACGACAGCTCCCCCGGCCTGCTCCTGGTGCGGGGCGAACTGCGCTCCATCCACCAGAGCTGCCTGCACAAGGTCCGCGACTACGCCGAAAAGTACAACATCGCCCACTGCCTGCGCGACGAGTACATGACCTTGTCCTCGGACCGCTACGTCCTGCCCGTCAAGAGCAATTTCAAGGGGCGCCTGCAGGGCATCATCCACGACTATTCGGGCACCGGCGAAACGCTCTACTTCGAGCCCCTCTTCCTCATCGAGCAGAACAACAGGCTGCAGGAACTCAAGCGCCAGGAGCGCGACGAAGAGCAGAAAGTCCTGCGCATGATCAGCAGCCTGCTCAGCCAGGAGCTCCCCCTCATCCGTTCCGCATGGGACCTGCTCGTCGAGCTGGACCTGCTCCAGGCCTGCTGCGCCCTCGGGACAGAGCTCGACGGCAGGTGCGTGGCCATGGAGGAAGGGAACGGCGTCCACCTGCCGGGGGCGCGGCATCCCCTGCTCGTGCTGGACGCCGCGCGCCGCAAGGGCGGCGCCCCCCGCCGCGTCGAGCCCGTGGACATCTTTTTCAGGGAGGGGGACCGGGCGCTCGTCATCAGCGGCGGCAATGCCGGCGGCAAGACCGTCGCCCTCAAGACCCTGGGGGTCATCACGCTCATGACCCTTTCCGGGCTGCCTGCGCCCGCGGGCCACGGCGCCCGCCTGCCCTTCTGGAACGATGTGCTGGCCTTCATCGGCGATGAGCAGAGCCTCGACGACCATGTCTCCACGTTCACCGGGCAGATACGCCATCTTGCCGAAGCCTGGGACGGCCTCGGCAGCCACGCGCTCGCCCTCCTGGACGAATTCGGATCGGGCACCGACCCGGCCCAGGGCGCTGCGCTGGCCCAGGCCGTGCTCGACGGGCTCATCGGCAAGGGCGTCACCACGGTGGCGGCGACGCATTTCCCCGCGCTCAAAAGCTATGCCCTCACGCGCGAGGGCGTGCGCGCGGCCTCCATGCTGTTCGATCCTTCCACCCGGAAGCCCCTCTTCCGCATCGCCTACGACCAGGTCGGCGCCAGCCGGGCCCTGGATGTGGCGCGCGAGCACGGTCTCCCGGCATCCGTCCTGGCCCGGGCGGAGCAGTACCTCCTCATGGACGGCAGCGGCGAAGAGCGCATCATGGACCGCCTGAACGACCTCGCCCGGCAGCGCGAGGCCGAGCTGGACCGCCTGCGCGCGCAGGAGAAGCAGCTGGACGAACGCCGCAAGGCGCTCCAGGAAAAGATGGAGAAGTCCAGGGCCCTGCTGGAGGAAGACCTGCGGCGGATGTCCCTCGAACTCATGCAGGAATACAAAAAGGGCCGGCTCACCACGCGCCAGGCCCAGAAGGACCTGGCCAGGCTGCGCGCACGCATCACGCCGGGGCCGGAGGCCGGGGCGGGCGGTCCGCCGCCAGCCCCCGAAATGTTCACCGTGGGGTGCGAAGCCACGCACAAGCTGTGGAACAAGAAGGTCGTGGTCCGCCAGGTGGACGCCAAAAACGGCAAGATCAAGATCGACATGGGCGGGGTCACGCTCTGGGTGAAGCCGGCCGACCTCGAACCGGGGAGCAGCGCCCCCCCGCAGCAAAAAGTTTCCGCCAGCGCAAAAATTTCCGACCCTGGCTCCATGCTGAGCCTTGACTTGCGGGGCATGCGTGCTGATTTAGCATTGATGGAACTGGAACGCTTCCTCGACCGCGCCCTCATGTCCGGCATGGACGGCGCCGACATCATCCATGGGCGCGGCACAGGGGCCCTGCGCCGGGCCATCCATGGATCCCTCGGGACGTTCCCCTTCGTGGCGTCATTCCATCCTGCCCCGGAAGACCAGGGCGGCGACGGCGTGACCCAGGTCGTTTTCCGCTGATCCCGGTGTGCCCATGAGCAACGAAGACGCCATACAAGCCATCAAATCGCGCATCAGGCTTTCCGACCTGGCGAGGCGCTATGTGGACCTCCGCCATGCCGGGGCCCGGCTCGTCGCACCCTGCCCCTTCCACCAGGAGACCAAGCCCTCGTTCTCCATCAACGACGAGCAGGGGCTTTTCTACTGCTTCGGCTGCCAGGCTTCCGGCGACATCTTCGATTTCTACGGGCGCATCAACGGGCTGGATTTCCGCGAGACGCTCCATGCCCTCGCCGAAGAGGCCGGCGTGCGCCTGGAGGACCGCCCCGCCGATCCCCGGCAGAAGCGCGAACGCTCCAAAAAGCTGGACATGATGCGCATGCACGAGCTGGCAGCGGCGCATTTCCGCAGCAACCTCGCCTCCCCGCAGGCCAGGGCCTGCCGGGAATACGCGGACTCGCGGGGCATATCCCCCGAGCTCCGGGAGCGCTTCGGCATCGGCTGGAGCATGGACGGGTGGCAGGACCTTTGCGGGGCCCTCGCCCGCGGGGGATTCGACACGGCCGCGGCCGTAGAATGCGGCCTGCTCTCCCGGAGCCAGTCCGGCCGCGTGTTCGACCGCTTCCGCAGCCGGCTCATGTTCCCCATCCGCAGCCTTTCGGGGCAGGCCGTGGCCTTCGGCGGAAGGATCCTCCCTGCCCTTGCGAAGGAAGACGACGCCAAGTACATCAACAGCAGCGATTCCCCCATCTACAGGAAAGGCGAGCATCTTTACGGACTGTTCCAGGCCCGGCCCTCCATCGCGGCGCAGAAGGCCATCATGCTGACGGAAGGGTACATGGACGTCATCACGCTGCACCAGTACGGCTACACGCAGGCAGCGGGCATCCTGGGGACGTCCCTCACTCCGGACCAGGTCAAAAGGATCTCCGGCCTGTGTTCCCATGTCGAGCTCATGCTCGACGGCGACGAGCCCGGCATGAAGGCGGCGCAGCGCTCCTGCGAGATGCTGCTGGCGCGCGGGCTCTCCTGCAAAGTCGTCCTCTTCCCCGGCGGCAACGACGTGGACTCCATGCTGCATTCCTACGGCAGGGATGCCGTGGAAGAGCTGCGCGCGCACGCGGCCGACGGGCTCGACTACTGCATTTCCCGCCTGCGCTCCATGGCCCCGCGGGACGCCGTGGAATGGGCGCGCTCCTTCCTGTCCCAGGTGGAGCTGCCGGAGCTTTTCCACCGCTATGCGGCCAGGCTGTCTGCGGGGCTGGGGATCTCGGAATCCACGTTCCGGGAAGGGGTCCTCGACCGGCGCAGGACGTCCCCTGCCCGGCATGACGCCCCTTCCGCCCCGAAGCATCCCCGGGCAGGCAGCATCGACCGGGAGATCATGACATTTGCCGTGCGCCATCCCCGGCGCGTGAAGGACCTCCAGGACGCAGGAGCCGACCTGGTCCTTTCCGCACCCTGGGCCATCAGGCTCTGGGGCAAGCTTTCCGCCCTGGGAGCCGGCGCCTTTGACCATCTGGACGAAAAGGAAAAATCATTCTGGACCCGCTGCCAAAGCGGCGACGCCCCTCCCCTGGACAATGAGGCCGCAGAATTCGACGCCATCAGCATCCTCCTGGAAAACCACAGGAAGGACGCCTTTGCCTCGTCCGTGCAGGCTGCGTTGCAGCAAAACGGCGGAACAGCTTCACAACGGGAATACTTGATCGCACTCAAAGAAGCGCAAGGGAGACACCGTGACCAGCAATCTTAAAGAAATGCCCCAGTTCAAGCCGCTCATCGCCAAGGGCAAGTCGACGGGATACCTGACCATCGAGGAAGTGAGCAAGTCCATGCCTGCCGAGATGCATACGGAAGACTGCATCGAAGAGATCATGACCATGTTCGACCAGCTCGACATCGCCATCGTGGACACCGAAAAGGAAGGGAAATCCATCGCCAGCAGCCATGCGGATGCCGACGCCGACCCTGCCGATGTCGCCTTCGAGACCGTGGACGACGGCCCATCGGAGATCGCCGCCCTGGAAGGCGCCCTGGACGACGACGCCGACTTTGCCGCGCGCAATTCCGATCCCGTGCGCATGTACCTGCGCGAGATGGGGGCCGTCCCCCTGCTGGACCGCGACGGAGAGGTGCTGATCGCCAAGAAGATCGAAGCCGGCGAAGATGAGGTCCTGTGCGCCCTGGTCGAAGTGCCCGTGGCGGTGGAAGAACTCATCAACGTGGGCAACGACCTGATCCAGAACCGGGCCAAGCTGAAGGACGTGGTGAAGACCATCGAGGAAGACGACCCCGACGAAGACGAGATCGGCCAGCGCCAGAGGGTCATCAACCTCCTCGAGGAGATCAGGGGCATCTACAAGAAGAAGCAGAAGGTCTACCTGAAGCTGGACGCCTGCTGCAATACGGAACGCCGCGTCGCCTCCATCCAGAAGGAGATCATGCAGTACAAGGAGGACGTGGTCTCACGGCTGCGCGAGATCAAGCTGGAGAAAACGCTCATCGACCGCATCATCGAGACCGTGGAAGACTACGTGCGCCAGATGAAGAACTACCAGCGCGAGCTGAACGCCTATGCCGAGACCACCGGGAAGTCCCAGGAAGAGCTCCTCGCCCTGTTCACCGCCCTCGACAAGCGCACGCGCCCCATCCAGGAGGTCGCGGCGGAACTGAACATGCCCATCGACAACATGTTCTCCTACAAGGAGCTCATCATGGGCAAGATCGAGATCCTCGCCCGCCTGCGGGAAAAATGCTGCCAGGACGAAACGGACCTCGAAGATGTGCTCTGGCGCGTGCGCAGGGGCATGGACATCTCCACCATGGCCAAGCAGGAGCTCATCCGCTCCAACCTCAGGCTCGTGGTGAGCATCGCCAAGAAATACACCAACCGCGGGCTCCAGTTCCTCGACCTCATCCAGGAGGGGAACATCGGGCTGATGAAGGCCGTGGACAAATTCGAGTACCAGCGCGGGTACAAGTTCTCCACCTATGCCACCTGGTGGATACGCCAGGCCATAACCCGCGCCATCGCCGACCAGGCGCGCACCATACGCATCCCCGTGCACATGATCGAGACCATCAACAAGCTCATCCGCACCTCCCGCTACCTCGTGCAGGAGCTGGGGCGCGACCCCAGCCCCGAAGAGATCGCCGAACGCATGGACTATCCCGTGGACAAGGTCAAGAAGGTGCTCAAGATCGCCAAGGAGCCCATCTCCCTCGAAACGCCCATCGGCGACGAAGAGGATTCCAACCTCGGCGACTTCATCGAAGACAAGAAGGCCGCGGCCCCTGCGGAGGAGGTGGTCAGCACCAAGCTGCGCGACCTCATCGCCACGGTGCTCGCCGACCTCACCCCGCGCGAGGAGCAGGTGCTGCGCAAGCGCTTCGGCATCGGGGAAAAATCCGACCACACCCTCGAAGAAGTGGGCAAGCTGTTCAACGTCACCCGCGAACGCATCCGCCAGATCGAAGCCAAGGCCCTGCGCAAGCTGCGGCATCCCGTGCGCAGCCAGGCCCTGCGCTCGTTCTACGAAAACTGACCGCAGCGGAGATCATGGGGAGCGGCGCCCCTGCGGCGCCGCTTTTTTTTTTGCCGGGGATGGGGCGCGGGAGCCCCGGGGCAGGCGCGGCGCATCACGGCCGGGCGGCGGCGCCCTTCCCGTAGGCGTACATCGCCAGGACGCTTGCCGCGTAATGGGGGTTCATCGCCCCGTTGTACCAGGTGAGGGCACGGACGTAATCCCCGCCGGACCCCAGGATGCACTCGATGAGGACGCTGCAGCCGGCATGCACGCCTTGCTCGATGGTCCTGAGGTCTTCGATGGCGATGCCCATGCGCTTCAGCCTTTCCTTGTGCACGGTGATGTTGACCTGCATCGGCCCCGCATTGCCGAGGTAGTAGGAGTCTTCCCGGAACCTGGATTCCACGTGGATCACGGCCGCCACCAGGAGCGGAGGCAGCTTGTAATGCTGCGCCCACGTGAGGATGTGCCTGCGGTATGCCTCGATGGTCTCGGGAGGTATGCCGGGATTGCTCCGGCGGATGATGCTTTCGATGCCCTTTCCGTCAAAGGCATAGGCATCCTTGTAGTAGTTGGCGCCGCCCAGGGCGGCGGCTCCGGCGGCCGCGCCGGGCACAAACAGCCCAGCCTTGGCGAGCCGCGCATGGCGCTGGCGGGCCAGGAGGAACTTGTCCACATATTTCCTGGGCTGCCGCTGCGCATGGCGCGTTGCCGGAGCGGCATGGGCAGGACCTCCTGCCGGAGCCGGAAGGGCCATGGCGGCCGCAAGCAGCAGGGCTGCCAGCCAGGATCGCTTGAACAGGGATGAAGGACGCATGCCCCCTTATACCCCGTGCGGCGGATTTTCTCAACTGCCCTGCACGGGGGCAGAGCCCGGAGGGATGCCGCTGCAGGGATCGCTCCGGGGGCCTTCCGGCGCCAGCGCCTGCTCGAGGCGGCTGTGCAGGCTGGCGAACAACGCCGGCAGGTCTTCCGGGCCCAGTGCGCCGGGATCCCTGCCGCCGTCCTGCCCGGCACGGCGCAGGCATTCCATGAGGCCGTGCAGGGACTGTGCGCCGGCGGCGTAATTTTCGGCATTGAACGCCAGGGAGCAGCGGATGGACCGGTCGGGCGCGATCTGGCAGGACATCCCGAACTTCTGGTCACCGCCGTACGTGAACTCCAGCCTGCAGGAGGTGAGCCCGGCCTGCCCCCAGTCCTTCACCTTGTCGGAAACGCAGTGCGTCCTGCCGGAAAACTGCCTGTAGTCGCGGATCCATCCGGGGAAGACCCTCTGGAACATCGCATTCGACCAGGGCTTGGTCTCCCTGCCGATGAAATGCACGATCTTCGTCCGTGCCGTGGCCTGCAGCGGAGGCGTATTGTAGACCTCCGGATCCAGGACGGCCAGGCGCAGCCCCATGCTCAGCACGGCGGCGGCAAAGACGATCTCGTCTATGGTTCCGTTGAAGTACTCGGCATACCGGCAGAAAAGATCCCGGGCAAAGGCATAGGCCTCTTCATAGGGCATCGTGTCATTGACGAGGATGAATCCGCCGTTGGGCGCAGGCGTCCTCCTGTCCGCGTCCTTCAGGCAGGGTATGCCCGCGGCATCGAGGCCGCTCCTGCTGAACTTGGCCAGGAGGGGGACGCCGTTCTTCCAGGCGATGTCGCAGTCCAGGGAGAAGACCTCGTCGAAATTCGCCGTGACATGCATGTCCAGGTCCATGAAGAGGACGTGCCTGAACCGGGCGAGCAGCTCCAGGATCTTGAATTTGACGTAGCACAGGTGCGTGTACCTGTTCATGTACAGGCGGATGTTCGGCTTCGACGCGTCCAGGCCGAACTCCCTGAGGAACGCCTCCCGGGGATAGTGGATGAATTCGATGCCCCTGCAGATGCCGCGCAGGGCATCGAACACGGCGTCATCCCGGAAGTCCGTGTACACGATGATCCGGCTGCACGACACGGCATGCCCGGCGAGGCCCTGCAGCATGGCGCCCAGGGCGAAGACATAGTCCCTGGTGCAGTGGAAGACGATGGCAGACTCTTCTTTCATGCCCTGCTCCGGTGCAAAAGGATAAGGACGGGCAGGCACCGTGCCGCATCCGGCGCCCGGAGGCCTTCCCCTGGGCGCCTGGAAAGGCGGCCCCCGTCATCCCGGGGGCATCCTTTGCGCCGCGCCCGGGCCAGTGCCGCACGCCGCGCCGCCTCAGAACTGCCGGCCGCACCAGCGCACCCTGCCGTGCACGCGGAAGGATTCCAGGTCGTGCCCCGTGACCGGGACGTCGGAGTAGGCGGGGTTCTCGGAATGCAGGATGTAGCCGCTCACGCCCCTGAGGATGCGCTTGACGCGGAGCTCCTCGCCCAGCGTGACCACGTAGATCTTCCCGTCCCGGACCGTGGTGTCGCGCCTGTCGATGAGCAGGGTGTCGCCTTCGCGGAACAGGGGCTCCATGCTGTCGCCGGAAACGTCGAGCAGGACGGCGCTGCTGGCATAGATGCCCCGGGCCGCCAGCCAGTCCTTGCGGAAGGGGAAAAAGCCCTCGACATCCTCCGAAGTCTCCAGGGATGCCCCGGCGCCGGCCCGCGCCGCATGCTTGGGGACGAAATCGTAATCCATGATCTGCGCGTCCGCATAGGAAAATTCGATGCCGACGGCATCCATGAGGGGGGCGAACTCGGAGATGCGGGGGATGCGCTCCTGCTTGAGCCAGCGGCTTATGTTGGCCGGCGTGCATCCGGAACGGCGGGCGAGCTCGGCGGCGGAACCGTAGCGCTCTATGCCCTCCCTGATGATGGGGACGATCTGCCTGGCAAGGTTTTTCATGGCTGTCCTGCTTTGCCGCCGGGTGGCGGCACGGGTAGGGTTGAACACACATTGGCAACATAGCATCCCGGGACGGAGTTGTCAAAAAGAAATCCATGCCCGGGCCGCAGGACTGCCATTTCCAGGGATGTCCAGCTGATTCCATGGAATGTTCCCAGGCCAGCGCCCCAAAAAAAATGGTCCATGTTGGCGATCGGCGCTTGACATTTTGTTTCCAAAAGGAAATAATGTATGTGACAAAAGGCAAAACAAACAAGGAAAGGCCCCCATGGAAGACAAGAAGATACGCTGCGGCATGGCGCTGCTCCTCGCACAGGTGCTCCTCCTGGCGGTGACGCTGGGCTTCAACAATGCGTGCGACAGGCAGCTGGAGAGCGACGGCATCTGCATCGCGGACATGCTCAAAAAAGGATCCATGGACGGCTCCTCAAGCCGGAAGACGGCCCTGGCCAGCCTGCACGCCGGGCGCTGAGCGCCCCCGCCCTGCCCCGGCAATGGGTCGTCCGGCACGCCCGGTCCCGCGCGTGCGGGAGCAGGGATTTACCTTTGGACAGCGCAGGCGATTTGGGCTACACAGGCAGAGCGGCTGAACGGCAGCCGCGCCTTCCTGCCACCCCATGCAGCCGGTGCTTCGATGAGGATACCAAGCAGTACGATACGCCCTTTCCTTTGCGGCCTTGCCATGGGCGCCGCAGACGTGGTGCCCGGCGTTTCCGGCGGCACCATCGCCTATATGTCCGGCATCTACGAGACCCTGCTGGACTCCATCCGCGCTTTCGACGCCGGCTTCATCCGCCTCCTCCTGGACAGGCGCTGGAAGGAAGCCCTGCAGCATGTCCGCTGGGGGTTCCTGCTCCCCCTCGCCTGCGGCGTGCTCATTTCCATCTTCAGCCTTGCCCGGGTCATCCTGTGGCTCCTTGCCGGATGGCCGGACATCCTCTGGGGCTTTTTTTCCGGGCTCATCCTCGCCTCCATCGCCGCCATGGCCAGGAAGCTCCCCCTGCGCGCATCCCCCATGCTCTTCCTCCTGGCTGGGGCGGCAGCCGCCTGGTCCATCGCCGGGATGGGCTCCCTACAGGCCGCCCATGGCCCGGCGCACATCTTTGCCGCGGGCTTCATCGCCCTGTGCGCCATGATCCTCCCGGGCATATCCGGATCCTTCCTGCTCGTGCTCATGGGACAGTACGCCTAT
>JAEEGF010166671.1_pt1 | contig 29684 bp, 19 predicted proteins | sample 9134171 | NCBI WGS metagenome assembly JAEEGF01 (sample SAMN16246542, study PRJNA631951) | gut metagenome | biome: gut microbiome; feature: rumen; material: AP-attached | host: Bos | place: Iran: Karaj | collected 2018-10 | reverse complement strand
GTATCCACCCTAACTATCAACCGGTCGTGTTCGTCGATGCGAATACGGGTAAAGAATACATCACCCGCTCCACGAAGTCTTCCGCCGAAAAGAAGACTATCGATGGTGTTGAATATAGCGTAATTTCCCTGGAAATTACGGCTGATACCCATCCGTTCTGGACGGGTAAGCAGCATCGCGTGGATACGGCAGGCCGTATCGACCGCTTCAACAAGCGTTTTGCTGGCAACATCACTGGCGCCAAGCGCAAGACCCGCAAGGTTGTGCCCGCCAAGGCTGAAGAAGCATAATTTTTGCAAATTTGGCCCTCCCGTAACGGGGAGGGCTTTTGCGCATTTTAACTACGAGGAAATAAAATGAAGAAATACCTTACTCTGTGTGCCGCAGGCCTCATTGCCCTCGCCATGACTGCTTGCGAAAAGACCGGTACCATCGAAGGTGAAGTCCGTGATGCTTTCACAGACAAAGCACTTGAAATGCCCACTGTGTGGATGGACTCTACGATTTTCTCCACCCTCAAGGAAAAGTACAAGTACAAACAGGAACTCCGCAAGGGCCAGTTCAAGTTCGAAAAGGTCCCTGTGGGCAACTACAGGATTATTGCTGGCCGCTCCAAGTACATCAAGAGCCGCAACTCGGTCTCTACGACCGAAGAGAATCCGAACGCCAAGCTGACGCTCTACATCTATAGCGACCAGATTGACCCGGGCATGTATGTCCCCGGTGGCGACCTCGGTCCCAAGAAGATCTCGAACGAATGGGTAATCTGGTCAACTCAGTGCGACCAGTCCATTGCCGGCTACCGCCTCGCCTTCCCTCAGCAGGATGGTTCCATGAAGGTTCCGCCCAAGGCCGACAAGAAGAAGGGCAAGAAGGGTAAGAAGGGCAAGAAGGCCGCCGCTGCTGCCGCTCCGGCTGGCAAGATGACTCCGCTTCCGGCTCCGCGCGTGATCGAAGGCAAGTTCGAAGTGTTCTACCGCAACGCCGCCTCCGTGACGACTCCGCTCGTTGCCAAGACCTTCCCGGCCAAGGAAGACAAGGTTGCCAACCATAAGGACTGCAAGGGCTTTGACGCTGACGAACGCGGTATCTTTGCCGACAAGGACAACGGCAAGGACCTGACGGTGACCTACATTGCCGAGAACCTGTTCAAGATCAGCGGCGAACTCCTCAAGGGCAAGCAGATCATTCAGTTCTCCCAGGATGGCAAGACCCTCCAGACTTACTACTTTGAAAGCAAGTAATTGCTGAACGAATTTGAAACCCGGTGGCCAGATGGCTGCCGGGCTTTTTTATGCCGTAAAACAGCTTTTTTTTCCGGATCGGTCCCGGTTTTGCTCGTGGAAGTGCTAATTTAAAAAGAAACATAAAAGGATAAGCGAAAGACATGAATAAGATCAAAGGCTTCTTCTCTTTCTTCGGGTTGACCTTTACTCAGGTAGCTGTTGCGACTATTGTGATGGGCTACATGGAGCTCTCCCTTTCCCGCATGGGTTTCACGGCTACCGATTCTTGGCAGTTCTACCTGCTTCACCTGCTGTTCCTGTTGCCTTGCATCTTTTTGATGACTCCGGCGGGATTCTTCTCGGACAAGTACCCCAAGGAACGCGTTTTGCTTTGGACTACAGTGCTCTCGATACCTGTGGTGGGCCTCTTTGGTTTTGGCGCCTATACGGCAAACATGCCGGTCCTTTTTACGTCTATAGGGTTGTTCTTTGTATTGCAGGCGTTCCAGGGGCCTGCCCGAAACGGCTACATGAAGGAACTCATGGGCGTGCGCTACTTGGCGAGCGGTACGGGCATTTTGATGATTGTGTCGTTTGTTGCCCTGGTGCTCTCGGGAGCGTGGCTTGCCTTTGCGAGCCTCAAGGAGTTCGTGATTCCCGTGATTTCGGTCGTGGGTGCTATGCAACTCTTTGGCCTAGTCTTTGCACTTCGCTTGCCGGCGATTGGCGCCTACGACATGGACCTCCACTTCCCGTGGGACCGCTACTGGAACTTCAAGTTTGCCCGTCGTAAGGTAGCCAAGGCGTGGAACAACCATGCTCTGCGCCAGTCCATTATTGGCCTCAGCATGTTCTGGGTGATGATCTTCCTCATGGTCTTTGTCATCCAGGACCAGTTCGGCTCCGGTAGTCTTTTCCACCAGGACTCCCTGGTGAACTACGCCATCATCGGTACGGCAATCGGTCTCATTCTGGGCTTTGTCTACGCCATGCGCATGTCCAAGAACTTTATCGAGACGGGTCTTGTTCCCATGGGCACGGCGGGTTCCGCCATCTTGATTTTCTTGATTCCCTTGATCCCGCGCCCGTATAACGCGATAGCCTTTACACTCCTCGGTTTTTGCGGCGGTATTTACGCCCTTCCGATGTTCGCGATGCTTTTGTACCACACCAAGCCGCGTTCGGCGGGCCACGTGCTGGCGTTGAACAGCACCACGCAGAACCTTTGCATTATCGCTTTCGACATTTTGGCGATTGCAGCCATCCGATTCCTTGGCGTTGACAGGATGGACCTGTTCTTTATTTTGGGCGTGGTCTGCTTGGCCGGTACCATATGGGCGCTCTGTGTGATGCCGCAGTCCTTGTTGCGTCAGATTTTCCGCACCACGCTTTCGCTTCACTACAAGTTCCTGGTGAACGGTGTCAAGAACCTGCCGTGGGAAGGTCCCGTCCTTTTGGTTGGTAACCACATCTCTTATATTGACTGGGCGCTTATCCAGATGGCGTCCCCCAGACCGCTCCGCTTTGTGCTGAGTCGCCGTTCTTACGAAAAGTGGTACATTCGCCTGATCCTCACGCAAATGAACGTGATTAACCTGGACTTGGAACACCCCGAAAAGGCGATGGAAGAAGCCCGCGAGGCTCTTTTGCGCGGAGAAGCTGTGGTGGTGTTCCCCGAGAACTGCCTCACGCAGACGGGTAACGTTTGCAAATTCCGCATGGACTACAGCGCGGCGACTAAGGACGTGCCGAACCTCAAGCTGGTCCCGATTTACACGCAGGGCCTGTGGGGGAGTAGCTACTCCATGGCCGACGCCGGTTACCGCGAGATGGTGCACAGCGGCGGGAACCGCGTGGTCTCCGTGGCGTTTGGGGAACCGCTCCCGGTGGATTCCAGCAATGTGCAGGTGATGCGCGCTATCCAGGAACTCTCGATTACGGCTTGGACCAACTACATTCGCAGGCTAAAGCCGGTGGCCTCGGCCTGGATTCGTACCGCCAAGCGCAAAAAGTTCTCCCCGATGATTTTTAGCCCCGACGGCAAGCACTTCTCCGGTTTTTCGCTTGCGACGGCGGCATTGACCTTCAGTCATGTTTTTGCAAAGCTTTTGGGCAACGAAAAGTGCGTGGGCGTACTTATCCCGCCCTCGGGCCCGGGCATCATGGTGAACCTCGCGCTCCTCATCAAGGGCAAAACGGTTTGCAACCTGAACTACTCCAGCACACCCGAGAGCATGGACTACTGTTGCAAGGTGGCTGGAGTCCAGACGATCATCACGGCGCACGCTTTTGTAGACAAACTCAAGCAGAAGGGCGTGCCTCTGGAACAGCTTTTGGACAACTACCAGGTCTACTATATGGAGGACGAGGCCAAGGCGGTCAAGAAGCCGACCCTGATTTTGAACTTGCTCCGTGCCATTGTTCTCCCGGCCTGGTACCTGGAACTTAGATTCTTCAAGAAGGTCTCGCTCGACGATGTGGCGACGATCATCTTTAGCTCGGGTTCCGAGGGGCGTCCCAAAGGCGTTGAACTCACGCACATGAACCTGATGGGCAATATCAAACAGTGCGGCAGCGTTTTGCATGTGCGTCCCGACGACGTGTTCCTTGGACTTTTACCGCTGTTCCACGCCTTTGGCTTTAGCATCACGACCATGCTTTGCATGGTGGAGGGCATCCCGGTGGCGACCTGCCCCGACCCGACCGATATCCGCCTCATTGGCCGTGTTTGCGCCGAGTTCAAGGTGTCTATCATGGTGGCAACGGGCACGTTCCTTCGCATGTGGGGCACGAGCCGCTACATTCACCCGCTCATGTTCTCGCACGTGCGCAGCATTTTTGCCGGCGCCGAGAAAATTCGCGAGGACGTACGCAACCTTTACCGCACCAAGTTCAAACTCGATATTTTCGAGGGCTTTGGCTGCACCGAAACCACGCCGGTTTCGGCCGTGAATACCGAGGACTTTTTGCTCGACGACTTCAAGACGGTCGTGGTGGGCAACAAGCCGGGCACCGTAGGGCGTCCGCTTCCGGGAAGCCAGTTCCGCGTGGTGGACCCCGATACCATGGAAGAACTCCCGCTGGGTGAAGACGGCCTTTTGCTGGTGGGCGGCGCGCAGATTATGCGAGGTTACCTGAATGACCCAGAACGCACCGAGAAAGCGATTGCGATTATCGATGGCAAACGCTGGTACAAGACGGGCGACAAGGGCCATGTGGACGAAGACGGCTTTATTACGATTGTGGACCGCTACAGTCGCTTTGCCAAGATCGGTGGCGAAATGATTAGCCTTGGCGCCGTGGACTTCAAGATTTCGGAGAACGCGGACTTTGATTCGATCAACCATTTTGCTGTGTCGGTTCCCGACGGTTCCAAGGGCGAAAAGATCGTCCTCATTTATGCGGGCGAACAGAGCGAGGAGGAGGTCAAGGGCATGCTCCGCCAGATTGGCCTCCCGCCTTTGATGGTGCCGGGTGCGGTTGTGAAAGTCGATGAACTCCCGAGGCTTGGGAGCGGCAAGTCCGACGTACAGACCGGCAAAAAAATCGCGATGGAAAGGCTTGGCATTAGCGCCAACTAGTTGATTGAAAAAAGGCTAAAATCTATCTTTTTTGTGTATGAAGAATTCAAATAAAAAGAAAACGGCAGAGATGCCTGCAGAGGCGAAACAGCCAAAGAAATCTGTGGTTGAACTTGTTAAAGATTGGGTGGCGTCGCTGCACCTGGGCAAGCCCCAGGCGGTGATGGCTGCAGTCACGTTTACGATTCTTGTGGCCTCGTTCCTCATCTTTAACAACCTCTCGGTATCGTATGCCCGCCGCTGGGACATTGACTGGGGCTACTACAGCATATTGTTGACCTTTGTTCTGCTCATTGCAGGCGTTGTTATCAATATGCCTTTTGTGGCGAAGAACTTCCGCGGGTATTTGCCGCGGGGCAAGGGGCTCTGCGGGCTTGCCATCCTCCTCATTGTTTTTTCGGTGTTCATGTTCGACAACATCGGCAACACCCACCGCGTGCTCTCTGACGAGACCAGCTGGGAGTCGATGGGCCTCCAAATGTACTTTGAACACACGGGTGGTATTTGCAACGAGGGCGTTTGGGTTGACGGCGTACTCGACTGCAAAACGGAAGTGAACAACTTCAAGGGCAAGGCGCTTGGCTTTGTGTATTCGCTGGTGTTCAATTTTATGGAACCCAATCGCGATACCGCCCTCCTGGTGAACTACCCGTTTTACATATTGAGCCTCATCGCGTTCTTCTTTGCGCTTACGCGGTGGTTCAAGAGCGACAAAATCGCGCTTGCAGCTGTGGCGTTTTTGGGCGGCATGCCCATTTACCTTTTGCAGGCGCGATCGGCCTCCACCGAGGTCCTTTACATATTCCTTTTGGCGGCGCTCATGGCGTGGTATGCCTTTGTGCCCACGAACAAGGTGACGTGGAAGCATTTTGTACTCACGGTGCCGCTGCTCGGCTTTTTTGCCCAGACCCGCCAAGAGACGGTGTTTGCGTTTATCCCGTTTGCCCTCTATTATTACCGCTATTTTCTCGAGAAACCCTACCGTTTGCCCGCCTTTGTGACGGCGGTTGTGGCGGTGAGCTGGCCCTCCATCAACACGATGGCGGCCTACCGCGGTTACGACTTCCAGGGCGGCGAGCATGCGGCGCACTCGTTTGAGAACCTGTGGTTCAACCTCAAGACGAATATCGAGGTCATGATGAACCTGGAACAGGATTCGGCGTTTGGCGGCATTATGCAGAACCCGTTCTACACGACCTTTACCGTGATTTTGCTTGCGGCGACGGCGTGGCTGTTGTTCCGCATGTTCTATTCCCGCCGTTATGTGCGCGGGTTCATTTTGGGGATTTTCTTTTGCATCCAGATTTTTGTGATTTTGCTGAACGTGTCGGGGACCTTTACCATTGACATCAACCAGCGCTATGTGCTGGTGGCGCTCCCGCTGTTTGCCATGCTCATGGCCCTGGGGCTTTACGACGCGCTGCAGTTTGCGACCAAGATGCAGCCCGATGCTGCGGCGAAGATTGTGATGTTTGTCGCCTGCGGCTTGTCTTTGGGCCTCATGCTGTATCACGCCCCCAGTTACAAGAACAACATGCTCTATTACAAGAACAAGTTACTGGGCGAGGAGGACTTCCTCAATACCGAACTCGCGACTTACCCCGAAAACTCGGTGTTCATTTATTCAAGGCCTTGGCAAATGCTTGCGCAGGGGCACAGCGCTTTTAGCGAACGCACTTTTGAAGGCTGGAGCACCGAGGTGTTTGCCGAGTGGATGCAAAAGACGAACGGCAACATTTACCTGGTGCGCGGTCAAGACGGCTACGGCAAGGTGAATCGCGACAGCCGCGTAGTCGGCTTTAAGACGACTGACCAAATTGACCAGATTTTGGACGGCTACAAGAACGAGCGTGTGCTTGTCGAGCCCAAACTCTTTGGCTACCCGCTGGTGATTTACAAGATTATCTCGAAGAGGGGCGTGTCGCAGTACGCGCAGAATTTCATTGTCTCGGAACAGGAGGACGGTCGCTTTGTGTTGAACAAGCGCTTCCCCGAGTCCATTGCCTGCGAATACACGCTGAACGGCGATTCCCAGGCCGAAATGCTCGTGTCCAACGAGGTCGATACGCTCCATTTGGATTCGGCGGACATTCGTTACGGCATGAATCGCGTGCTGTTTAGCTGCTCCATGCCCGACGGCGATACGCTCCCCATTTACAAGGACTTCTTTATCGATGGCGACAAGGTGGCGCTTCTCTCGGCGCTCAAGATGGGCCGCTACTCGCAGGACTGGGGTTCGCCCGAGGTAGACCAGTCGGTGGAACACCACAAGCTGACCTTGGACGGAGAACCGTTCCGCTACGGTATTGGAAGCCATGCGAACTCGATCATTGAATACGAATTGCCTCGCGCCTATGACTTTTTCCACGCGACTGTGGGCCTCGATGACGAGAGCGCCTGCGGTGACGGAGCCTACTTTGTTGTTGAGGCGAACGGTCGTGAACTGGCCCGCTCCAAAAAACTCTATTCCACCGAAAAGCAAAAGCTGGATGTGGAACTCAACGGAGCCATTCATTTGAAACTCCGCATTGAGATGGGTGGCGACAAGGATTGCGACCACGGCGACTGGGCTAACGCCTGGCTGGAGGCCAGGTGAAAATCCTGGTAGCCCCTTTGGATTGGGGGCTGGGGCACGCGACCAGGTGCGTGCCCGTGGTAAGGGAGTTTTTGCGGCAGGGTGCCGAGGTGGAACTGGCGGTGGTCAAGCAGAACGCCAGCCTGTTTCGCGAAATTTTCCCGGAATTGCGCCAACGTATAGCCCCCGGCTACAACGTGGTTTACCCCAGGCATGGATTCAACATGGGTTTGTGGCTGCTCAAGAACAGCGCCCACCTGAACGCGGTGATGCGTTACGAGCGCCGCTATGCCCAAGAGATGGTGGAACGTCACGGCTACGACATTCTGTTCTCCGACAACCGTTTTGCTTTCCATTCGCCCAAGGCCTACAGCATTTACATGACGCACCAGCGCCGTATTGCCTTCCCGCCGGCGCTTGCCGCCTTTGAGGGCGTGGGCATCAAGTGGCACGCGATGCAAATGAAGAAGTTCGATGAGGTGTGGGTGCCCGACTTGGAGCAGGCTCCCGGTTATGCGGGTGCGCTTTCGCATGTGGACGTAGCGCCGCGCCCGGTGACTTTTGTAGGGGCTTTGTCGCGTTTTTCCGAGACGACTTCTGTTGTGGGCACGCCCGCGGGAACCCCCTTGAACGTGGTCGCCATTGTCTCGGGAGTGGAACCCGCACGTACGCAGTTCGAACGGCAGCTTCGCGAAGCCCTGGCGTGCATCCCGGGCCGCCACATGATGATTTTGGGCAAGCCCTCGGCGCCTCAAAAAGGGTGGACCGAAGGCAATATCGAATTCCACAACCACCTGCCCACCGAGGAGTTCAAGCAGGCGGTGCTCCGCGCCAACTGGGTGGTGAGCCGAGGCGGCTACAGCACCGTGATGGACATGGCTGTATTGGGCGCCAAGTGCATTTTTGTGCCCACGCCGGGGCAGTACGAGCAAATCGTTTTGGCACGCGAGCTTTCCAAGGCGGGCTACGCCGTGCAGATTCCCGCCGACGCGCTGAATGCCGACTCCCTTGCAGATGCGTTCAATGCGGATGTGAAGTTGCATCTCCCGTCACAGCAGAACCTGCTTCGCGACGCCGTCACCCGGGTGCTGAGCGCCCGCAAATAAGAGGTTTGATGATGAACAAGTTTGTTTTAGCTTTTCCCATCCCTGTCTTGGAGACGGAGAACTTTATGCTTACCGAGACGGTTTCGGTCACGCCAGAGGCGAAGACTCTGATGGTACCCGGGTGCAGCGTGCAGTTTGGCGTGGTGCGCCACCCGGCCTCTGCAGGCCTCTCGGAGATTTTCAAGGAGCACCAGGAGATTTCGGTCGAGGCGGCCGCGGCCATTGACGCCCACAAGTCCCTGTTGTTCTTGCTGGGCGAGGTCAAGACCGCCGATGACCTGCGCATGGTGAACCTCGCCATACTCAAGTGCTTTGCCGCCGGCGCCACGGGCGTGTACATGCAGCACTCGGGCACGGCGTGGACTGCCGACGCTTTCCGGGAGGAACTGGGCGACGCCGAGTTCCCCATGGACCCGTGGATCAATTTCGTGGAGGGTGAAGACGTGCTCTACACGCTGGGCCTCGAGACCTTCCACCTGCCGGACCTCTGCATTTCGGACAAGTCGGCGTCGTCGGATGAAGAATTGCGCGACATTCTGGGCGTTGCCGCCGACAGCCTGTTTGTGGACGGCCTTTCGCCCAAATCGGGTACCGAGGTGGACTGCGGCGACGCGGGCGTCTTCACGCTCCGTGCCGAAGCCAAAAACCCCTTTGCCAAGGATGCTCCCGAGTTCAACCGCCAGGGCATTATGCGTCTGGTGAAAAAAGGGTAGTGGCGACTCGATTCTCTAGGGGTAGCTTATTTTTCCACAATCTGGCCCAGAATGTGCTGGACCTTTTTTTTGCCGAGGATGTCGGGGTTCTCGATGCTGTAGAACATGTGGTCCACCAGCGCCTGCGTGTTGAAGTCGTAGGAGGGAATACGCAGCAGGTAGCTCTCGGCGGAGTTGTCGAAGGCGAATATCTTGCCGTGTAGATTGAGACTCCCTTCGTCTGCCATTTCCAAAAGCACGCCTGCGACCTCGTCGTTCACGCACACCACGGGTAACTGCTCGTAGTCCTTGTTCCTGCTGGTGAGGGCGATAATCTTCTTTTTCAAAAGTTCACGCGCGTAAGCTTCCACCGAGAATTTTTCGACGGTCTTGCGGGCAATTTGCTTGTAGTCCCAGGGGCTGGCGAACTCGTTGTCGGTGTAGTCCAGAACGCTGAGGCCCGATTCCTTGAGGCCCGCCATGCGGTCCACCGACCATGAACTGTCGTGGTATGGCGAAAAGTAGGCAACCTGCGTGATGCCTCCCAGCTGCAACTGCCTGCCCATCTCGATTCCGGGAATGGGCCCGAATGTGGAATTGAAGAATGTCCAGTTGGGCTTGTGTAAAAAGCGCTGGGGAAGGCTTGCTTCGGGGTGCTCCCACCACACGGCCACGGGGTACTTGACTCCTGCAAAAATTTGGAGCAGTTGCTGGGGCGTGCTCACCAAAAGCGTAGAGAGTATGGCTCCCACGGCGTTTTTGAAGTCGGAAAGTTTGCAGACCTTGCCGCTCCGGTCAATGAGTTTGCCGCCGTTCTCGGTGATGCCCAGCAGGGTGAGCTTGTAATGGTCGGCACCCGCCTTTTTGTAGACCATGCGCAAAAAGTCCATTTCTCGTTCGCTCTCGGCGGTAAAGCCGCCCCAGCTGTTGCAGCGGGTCACGAACAGGAGTTCACTGAGCGGGTTTTGGACGGGGGTCTGCTTCCTTTGCGTGAACATGAACTGCCGCCCAGAGCGGGTGAGCAACCCTTGCCGCACCGAGTTGCCGAGGAAGCGCCGCAACACGGCTTGGGAAACGTTGTAGCGCTGGGCGAGTTCCTTCATGAGGGGGAGCGGCTCATCGGTCTTTAGGAAGCCGCGTTCCCAGTCCTCGCGAAACAGCCGTGAAATCTTTTCGCTTGCCGATTCGCGGGGGAGCGGTAAATCCTCTACGGGCAGGATTCCCGACGACGCCCAGAAGGTTCCTTTGCCCTGGATGCTGCAAATTTTGGACTGCCCTTCGAGAATCCGCAGGGCCGCCTGCACCGTGCTTGACGAGACCCCGTAGGCCTTCATGAGTGCGCGGACGCTGGGGAGGCGGTCGCCGTCCTTGTGTGGGAATTCCAAAAGTTTGTTTGCGAGTTCCTTGCGCATGTTTTAAATATATATAAAAGGGGCGAAGCGCAAAAAAAAACTCACGCGGCATAAAGTCGCGTGAGCTTTGTTGTTTGGGGAGTGATAATTAGAATTTGAAATTGACGCGGTAGCGTTCGTTGCCCTTGACGCGGGCGCCCTTGGCATTCACCGTATGGTGGTACACCTTGGCGGGGGCCGGCTGTGCATATGCCTGCGGAATCGCGGTGGTCGAACTCGACGATACGGGCGGGAACACCTGCTGGCTGCTGGAGCTTGCCGGAGCCTGGCTGGAGCTGCTCACGGTGGGCTGCGGCTCGTTGTCCTTGGGAACCTGCCCGTTGAAGCTCTCCTGGCCCTTGCGGGTGAGGGCGAGAATCAGCATGCCATCTTTGGAGTAAATGTTCTTGTCGGTGAGGTCCACGCGGTTGCCGTCAAATGTCCAGTCGCCCTTGCCCCAGCGGGAGCCGTTGAAGGTGTCAAAGTTGTCGGTCCAGTCCAGCGTGAAGTCGCTGCCGTTTTCGCCCTGGCCCGGGGTGTACTTGTAGACCTTGACCCAGTTGATGAACTGGAAAATGGGCAGTTGGTTGGGGTTGAACTGGCCGACCCAATTCGGGTCTTCGGAGGACCAGAGGTTAAAACGGAGTCCCTGCGTGCCCTTGAGGTCGGAAACCTGGCCGCCTTCGGTCTTGCGCACTTCCACGCCGTCCACGGTCCAGCGGACGTAATTCGGGGTCCATTCGAGGCCGTAGGTGTGGAACGCCTGGTCGCATGCCGGGTTCACGTTGTGGTGCTCTTCACTTGTTCTTTGTGCGCCGGCCTTGCCTGTAATGATGTTGGACTGGAAGCTGCTCGGGTTCTTGCCCAAAACCTCGATGTCGACTTCGACCCAGGGCCTACCGTCAGCGATTTCGGAGCCGTTCTGGTAGAGGAACATGGAGCTGACCGTTCCGGAAATGGCTGCCATTTTCATGCGGGCTTCAAATTTGCCGTACTGGAACTCGTCGAGAGTGAAGAGTTCCGCTCCACTGTAATCCTTTGCGCTTGCCAGTGCTGCCATCCCTATAACCATCCCACAGGTTATGATTGATTTGATGTTCATTTTTAAAACTCCTAACAATAACAACAATTAAAATAGGTTGCTGGAGGCTCTCCAACAAGGTTATGTAAAGACAAAATGAATTAAGTGTACCATGTGTTTTATTGTTTTGGGGGATGTCCAAATACAGGCGTCCCCCCGTCAGTTACGCCGGGTTGTCCCATAGACTTCGGTTGTCTTTTCTATCTTTCTCGCTATGGAAATTTCTGACTGGCGCAAACGTATTGACGAGCTGAACGAAGAACTGATCCGCCTTTTGAACAAGAGGGCGGGTTTCGCTGCCGAAATCGGTAAAATCAAAAAGGCCGCCGGTTTGCCGGTGCTCGATTCCGCCCGCGAAGAGTCCGTGCTCGCCGAGGTCGCCGCCAAGGCCGTCGAGGTCGGGGGACCGCTCGGCGAAGAGTCCATCAAGAATATTTTTAAGGCGATAATGCAAGAGACCCGCAAGGTGGAGGAATAATGAAACGCGTTACTCTGGTGGGTTTTGGTCTTTTGGCGAGTTCCATCGCCGCCGCCATAAAGCAGGCGAAACTGCCGACGGTCATCCGTGCGGTGAGTTCCCCTGCGACCCTCAAGCGCGCGGGGGAGCTGGGCCTTGCCGACGAGTTCTTTGAATACGGTGAGACTGAGCAGTGGGCCAAGGACAGCGACCTCATTTTGCTGTGCGCCCCGATCCTCCACATTTTAAAGACCATCGACTCCCTCTCGAAGGTTTCGTGGGCCACCGCAGGCGCTGAACGTACTTGCCTGGTGAGCGATATTGGCAGCACGAAGGTCGAAATATGCAAGGCAGGTGCCAAACTGCCTCCTCCGTTCCAGTTTGTGGGTAGCCACCCCATGGCGGGTTCCGAAAAGCGCACTTGTGAGTTCAATGACCCCGCGATTTTCGAGAACGCCTACTGGTTCGTGTGCCCTCCCGAGGGAACTCCCGAGAGTGTGTACGCCCCGCTCCTTGAACTCGTCAAGTTTTTGGGCGCGAGCGCCGTGGTATTCCCGCCGGAGCACCACGACATGACCATGGGCTGGGTGAGTCATATGCCGCAAATGCTGAGCTCCACCTTGGCGGGGAGCCTGCCCGAATTTTTGCTGAGCCACAACTACCAGCACTACGCCGGACGCGCCTTCCGCGACATGACGCGCATTGCCGCGAGCGGGTGGGGAATGTGGCACGACATTGCCGTGACGAATCGCTCCGAGATGGTGCGCGCCCTGACCGGTGTGCGCGACGGCTTGAACAGGACCATCGATGCGATGAATTCGCTCAAGGTCGTTGAAGACGGCAAGCCCGCTGGCGGCGATTTTACGGGGAAGGACTGTGCCGCCGATAACAGCGCCGCCCTGGCGGGGATTTTCAAGGCCGGGAACGATGGCCGCGCCAGCCTCTTTGTGCCTGGCCGCAACGCCTCGGTCGCTTTCTTCGAGATTACCGTGATGCTCAAGGATAAACCGGGGGCGCTCCTCAGCGTGATGGAGCCCTTGGCGCAAGAGGGCATCAACATTCGCGATATTGAATTGATGAAGGTCCGCGAGAACGTGGCGGGCACGTTGCTGCTCGCGTTCAAAACGCAGGATGAGGCCGTGAGGGCGGTTAAGCTGCTTAACTACCTGGGCTACGAAGTAAAGGAACGTTAATGGATTTTTTGCTGAACCCCGACCGTGAACGCATGAACTTGACGCTGGTGATGGGACTCCTGGTGAACGGGCGTACCGTGCTCGAGGATTTTGCCTGGGCCAGCGGGTCGGAGCGATTTGCCTGCGCCCTCAAGGAATTTGGGCTAAACTACGCGCAGAGCGGGCACCAGCTGGTGCTTGACGGCATGGGCTACCAGTACAGCCTCCCATCCATGCTCCCGTTTGATTTTGACGAATCCGAGAACGTTTTGCTGTGGACGCTCGCGAGCAAGGACACCGAACAGCTTTACACCCTTGCTGCCGAGCCCGACAGGGAAGGCGTCGCCAAGGTGGTCGCAGCCAAGGCGTCGCTGCTCAAGTACTTCAAGGTGAAGGTCGAGACCGATGGGCCGGCGAAGTTCGTGTTCCGTTTTGACGAGGCGGACGTCGCCATCAAAAAGGATTCGCTGGGGGGCATCCCTTATGCCATGCGCAACCGATTGCTGTTGCGTTCGCTCGTCCGCAACGAGTACCTGAGTTTCGAGGAGAAGGTCTCGGTTCATGACCAACTGACCAAGATGCTCATGTACTTTGGCGTGGACCTCAAGTACGAAGGCCGCGGCATGGAACAGCTGAGCGAGTTTGAACGTCGCCTCATGATGGCGCAGGGCAAAAAGATTGAACGCACGCAGTTCACCGAGATGAGCGAGACCCGCGTGATTACCGCCCGCGACTACTATGTGCCGGGCGATACGACCGAGGCCACGGCCCTTGCGGTTTTGACCACGGTGGGGAACATGCCCAAGGAGAACGTGGTCCGCCTTTTAAACGTCGACCTGAATTCGACCCGCGCCGGGGCGCTCACTTGCCTCAAGCGCATGGGCGCCAACGTGGAGACCGTGACCCGCCGCGAAAAGTTCGGCGACGTGTTCGGTGACGTGGAAGTGTTCCCGATGGAAGCGGGCAAACGCCTGCAGGGTCGCCGCTTTGGCGAAGACACCATCGCGACCGGATTCGAGGAATATGCGCTTTTGGCGGTGGCGGCCTGCTTTGCCGAGGGCGAGACCATTTTACGTTTGCCCAAGGAAGTGCGCGAGCGTATGCGCCCCGTTAACGAGTTCTTGGCAGAGAACCTGCGCAAGACCGGTGTGGAAGTGGGCGTGTACGACGACGGCCTGGTGATCCGCGGCATGGAAACCATTGTGAACGGCAGCGACTTTGACGGCGGTGAATGGCCTGCCATTGGGCTTGCCCTCTCGGTGCTTTCGCTCGCTTTGCAGAACGACGAGCCTGTGGGCCACAGCGAACTGGTGGAAGCGAGTTACCCGGGAATCTTGGACAAGCTCAAGCAAGTGCTGGAGACCGAGAAGGAGGCTCAAGAATGACGTTCAAAAAGATTGGCATTGTCGGCTTTAAAGACAAGAGTGCCGACCTCGCTTGTGCCCTGAACCAGATTACGGTATGGGCGATGACTCACCGCGAGGTGACGTTTTTTGCCCTCGAAAGTTTGCGCGAGCTGGTGAACAAGCCCATTCGCGTGGTCAAGGAGGCGGGACTCCACAAGTGCGACTTGCTTTTGGCCATTGGTGGCGACGGCACGGTGTTGACCGCGGCGCATATCGCCCTCGGCTACAAAATACCGATTCTTGGAGTGAACGCGGGACGGGTTGGCTTTTTGGCCGAGACCCGCGTAGAAGATTTGAAGAACACCCTGAACGCGCTTGCCGTCGGCGATTTTTCGACTCGCGACCGTATGATGATTGACGCGAACGTTTTCCATGGCAAAAAGTGCGTTTGCAAGCAGACTGTTTTGAACGAAGTCCACGTGCGTGCCCACGCCCCCGAGCGCATGGTGAACGTGAACGTGGAGTACAACGGCACCGCGCTGACCGAATACTGGGCCGATTCCCTTTTGGTCTCGACTCCTACGGGATCCACCGCCTACAATTTGGCCGCGGGCGGGCCCATTATCCACCCGTCGACTCCGGCGGTAGTGCTGACGCCCGTTGCCCCGAGCAGCCTCTCGATGCGCCCGCTGGTGCTCTCGCTCTCGCCCAAGACTCTCAAAATCGCCTCGGCCATCAAGAGTCCCGTGGACCTGGTGTTTGACGGCCGCATTGCGAGGGTGATGAAACCTGGCGAAAGCGTGGTCCTTGCCGAGAGCAAGGCCGTGACGACCTTTATCCGTATGCGCCACACGGGATTTGTCGGCGCCCTTAAAGAAAAACTTGGCTGGACGGGAAAACCAAGACTCGCATAGAAAACGGATTGTTTCGAGATTTGTGGTATGACCGAAAAAAGAAAAATTAAACCGGTGGTGCCCCTGCTTGCACTCTCCTTCATTGTTCTTTTTATCGCCGTTATGGTCCAACTGCGCAATGCAGGCATTTCGCACTCGCGCGAGATTCTTGATGACGGCTGGAGTCTTGAATACAAGGGCGAAACGCGTACCATTGAATCCATCAAGAATTACAATGTCCCCTTTGAACTGGCGGCAGGCGACACGCTCACGCTTAGCCGTTTCATAAACAAGGCGCCTTTTGACCGTGCGTTTTTGCGGTTCAAGTGCTATCGTGCCGTGGTGGACGTGTTTGCACCGGAACTCATCTATTCATATGGTCATGAACGTATCGACAAGAACTTGTATGTGGGAAGCGGCTTCCACTATGCGTTTTTTGAAATCTCGAGGACTAAAGACCCGGTTCGCATCCAGTTTGTGCTGACGGAGCCAACTTCTTTTTCAAAGCTCCCTCAGTTCGAGTTGCTGCCGGCGGGTGGAGCGGTCAGCGATTACAATGCCCGTAACCTGGTGACGATTATCATTGGCATGTTCCTCGTGTTCGTCGGGCTTATTGCGATTGTCGCGGGTGTGGTCATGGCTTTTTACACGCCGAGCTACTTCAGCATCCTCATGATGGGCATTGTTTCGCTCTTGATGGGCTTCTGGAGCATGTGCTACACCAAAACACTCCAAATGTTCTCTTTGGACCTGACATTCAATTCGCTTTTGGAGTATGCGGCGCTTTATTTGGCGCCTGTCGCATTTTTCTCGTTGCTCGTGTACATGCGAAATGGCTGGGTTTCCCCGTGGAAAATTAACGCGGTCAAGGGCTTTGCCGTGTTCGGGGCGTTGCTCTTTGTGGTGTCGTCTTTGGCGCAGGCCTTTGGCTGTGCCTACTATTCCGATTTCCTCCTGGTGTTCCACTTGTACATATTCATTTCTTTCCTGTTTATTGCGGTTCTTGTTTTGCCGTACAGGCAGCATGGGTTTGACCATTCGTCGCGATACCTCACTTGGGGAGTGGGCTTTTTTGGCTTGTTCGTTTTTGGAGAACTCTTTAGGTACGGCATCTGCGAAATCTTTGACATTCGTGGATTTGTGCAAGATTTTTCGCTTATCCCCTTTGGGGCGCTGTTCTTTGTGCTGGCCCTTTTCGCTTGCTACTTTGTTTATATTCTGGATGGCATTACTGCCAAGGCGGAACATGAGGTCTTGTCGACCATGGTCTACATGGACAATTTGACAGGGCTTTTCAACCGCGCCAAGTGCGAGCAAATCTTTGGGGTACTGGACAGGGGTACGTCTAATTACGCCATCGTGAGCGTCGACATGAACGGCTTGAAATATGTGAACGACCGCTACGGCCATGCCGAGGGAGACATCCTGCTCAAGGCCTTTGGCGAGGTATTCAAAAAGGCGTTTGAAGGATTGGGCACTGCCATCCGCATGGGTGGCGACGAGTACGTGGCGATTGTGAGGAGCGAGCATATGCCCGAATTGGATTCTTGCTTAAAGCGTTTGGAAACGCTCGAAAAGGAATACACGGGTGAACTTCCCGTACCGCTGGAGGCCGCCTATGGCGTGGCTACACGTGAAGAGACCATGGCAAGGCTCTCCAAGACGACCGTTACCGCCGAAGAGGTCTACCGCTTTGCCGATGAGTGTATGTACGCCATGAAGCAGTCCATGCACTCCGAAATCAAGCGCATGTAGAAAGCATGTCGTTCGATCCCTTGGGGCGTTTCCCCTCGGGATGACAACTGGCTTTACCCTTCAGGATGAAGGACTCGCTAAAACAGGCTCGGGTCGCTGTCGTCGGTCGATTCCTCACCGGCGCCGTCGTCAAACGGGTCGGGCGGGGTGACGCGGCTCGTACGTTTGACCTTCTTGGCGGTGAACTTGCTGCCCATTGCCTTGTAGCTCTTGACGTCGGCCACCTCGGTCAAATCCAGTTCCTCTTTCTGAACTTCTCGACCCACCTGGTATTCCATCAGCTGGCGGGCGTCATTGGTAGCGAAGAGCTCGATCATCTGGGAATCCTTGTGGTCGGTAATCAGGTTGAACTCCGTCGTCATGGGGCAGCCTTCCAGGTTGAAGCGCTTGACCATGTAGTTGAAGTTCCCGCCCTCAAAGTAGAGGATGGTGAACACCTGAGCGGGGTCGAATTTGTGGATGTACTTGATGCCGGTACCCACGAGGATCGGGTCCGCCATGTCGTGCACGCGGGCGGTGCCGTTCTCCTTGATGATGAGAATCTTGTCCTTCTCGCCGAATTCGCCGATGCGGTCACCCTTCCTTTGCGTGCTGATGATGCCGCTGGGGGCGTCAAAGTACAGGACGCGTGCGCCGAGTGTGCTCACGCCTTTACGGATGCGCTTTACGGTCTTGACCGGGTACTTTGTCACGATGTTTCCGATGGCACCACGGCCCTTGACCTCAATGGTACTGAAATCCACTTCGAAATTGAGCTTGATGCGTGGGCGCGGCTTCAGCACGACCTCGACAACTTCGGCTTCGCCGTTCAGGTTGCTCGACATGTACAGGAGCCTGCTGCCGGGCTTGTTTTTGCCCATGTAGTAATCCTTGTCGCGAGTGACACCACCCACGTTGAAGCGCTTGATGTAGGCGTTGCCATCCTTGCCGTCCTGGTGGATCACGTTGTAGATGTGACGCTCGTCGTCCTTGTTGAACTTTTCAACGAGCACGATGTCTTTACCTACAAAATCCTTGTCGCTTACGCGCACCACCTTGAAACTGCCGTCGGCCTTGAACACAATGAGGTCGTCGTATTCCGACACGTCAAAGAGGTATTCCTCCTTCTTCATGCCGGTACCTACGAATCCTTCCTTGCGGTTCACATAGAGTTTTTGGTTTGCAAGTGCCACGTGTACGGCGCTCACCGTGCCGAATTCGCCGATTTCCGTTTTGCGGTCGCGGCCTTCGCCGTATTTTTTGAGGATGTTCTTGAAGTAGTTTACGGCGTAGTCGGTGAGGTGTTCCTTGTTGTACTTCACCTCGTCAATCTTTGCGTCCAGTTCCTTCAAAAGTTCGTCCGCCTTTTTGCGGTCAAAACGACTGATGCGGCGTACCGGGATCTCGGCGAGCTTCAAAATCTCTTCGCGGGTTACTTCGCGGCGGAGTTTTTTGATGTGGGGCTTGAGTCCCTCGGCAATGAGTTCCACCATTTCGTCGTGCGATTTCGCTTGCTTAATGACCTCGTAGACTTCCTTCTCAATGAATATCTTCTCGAGGCTTGTCATGTGCCAGCGGTCTTGCAGGTGGCCGAGTTCGTTGTCGAGTTCCCAATCCAAAAGCTTTACCGTATGGTCGGTGCTGAGCTTCAATAGTTCCGTGGTGTTGCTGAACTTCGGCTTTTTGTCGATAATCACGCAGCTGTTCGCGGCCAAGGTCGTTTGGCAGTCGGTAAAGGCGTAGAGGGCGTCGATTGCCACCTGCGGGTCGGTACCCGGCTGCAACAGCACCTGGATTTCCACGTTTTCGGTCGTGTGGTCCACAATCTGCTTGACCTTGATTTTGCCTTTTTCGTTTGCCGCCACGATGGAGTCAATAAGGCTGTCGGTCGTGGTGCCAAAGGGAATTTCGCGGATGACGAGCGTCTTGTTGTCGAGCTTCTCGATGCGGGCTCGCACTTTGAGGCGTCCGCCGCGCTCGCCGTCGTTGTATTCGCTAACGTCGATGATGCCGCCCGTGTAGAAGTCCGGGTACAGCGTGAACTTGCGGCCGCGCAGGTAGTCGATGCTAGCTTGGCAAAGTTCCTTGAAGTTGTGGGGGAGAATCGTCGTCGAAAGACCGACCGCAATGCCGTCCACGCCTTGCGCGAGCAAAATCGGGAATTTCGCAGGGAGCGTCACCGGTTCCTTGGAGCGTCCGTCGTAGTTCGGGATCCATTCCGTGGTCTCGGGGTTGAACATCACATCGAGTGCAAAGTCGCTGAGCTTGCCTTCAATGTAACGCGGGGCAGCGGCTTCGTCGCCCGTGAGAGGGTTGCCCCAGTTGCCCTGCGGCTCGATGAGCAGGTTCTTTTGGCCCATGTTCACGAGGGCGGTGTAGATGGAAGCGTCGCCGTGTGGGTGATAGTGCATGGTGTCGCCAACAATGCCCGCCACCTTGTGAAAACTACCATCATTCATTTCGAACATCGTGTGCAGAATGCGGCGCTGCACGGGCTTGAGGCCGTCTTCAAAATAGGGAACGGCACGGTCCAAAATGGTGTAGCTCGCATAGTCCAGGAACCAGCCGTTGTACAGCTTTTCCAGGTGGTTTACGTTCGAAAGTCCTAAAGTTTTCTGTTCTTCGTCCATAGTTTCTTATCGCTTGTTTTTAAAAATCTAGTAGGCAGAACTTAGAACTTAGTGCTTAGAGGTTGCAATTTTAGGTCTGCAGCGAAGCGAACTAAGTTCTAAGAGGGGCCTAGGTCCCGGTTTAAGCTCTATAGCTCCTCTACTGCCTCGGTTCTCAGGTTCTCCACGATGTAGTCCTGGCGCGCCTGCGTGTTTTTGCCCATGTAGTACTCGAGCATCTTGCCCAGAGAGGCGTCCGTAGGCATGGTGACAGTTTCCAGGTGCATGTTCTCGCCAATAAGCAGCTTGAAGTCCTCGGAGTCCATTTCGCCAAGGCCTTTGAATCGGGTGATTTCCAGGTCAGTCTTGCCGATTTCCTTTGCCGCCTTGTCGCGCTCCTCCTCGTCGTAGCAGTAGAACGTCTTCTTTTTGTCTTTGCGGTTACGCACGCGGAACAGCGGCGCCTGCAAAATGTACAGGTGCTTTTGCTCCACCAGTTCCGGGAAGTACTGGAGGAAGAACGTCATCACCAAAAGGCGGATGTGCATGCCGTCCACGTCGGCATCGGTCGCGATAATCACCTTGTCGTAGCGCAGGTCGTCGAGCCCGTTCTCTATGTTGAGTGCCGCCTGCAACAGGTTCCATTCCTCGTTCTCGTACACGATTTTTTTGGAGAGACCGTAGCTGTTCTTGGGTTTGCCGCGGAGGCTGAACACTGCCTGCGTCTTGGGGTTACGCGCCGTAGTAATGGTACCGGAGGCGGAATTACCCTCGGTGATAAATATCATGGTCTCGTTCTTGAGCGGGTTCTTGGCGTCGCTCAGGTGGACGCTACAGTCGCGGAGTTTCTTGTTGTTGAGGTTCGCCTTCTTGGCGCGTTCGTTCGCGAGTTTTTTGACGCCCGCAAGTTCCTTCCTCAGTTTTTCGTTCTGGTTGATGCGGTCGAGGATCGCCTTCGCCACCGCCTCGTTCTTGTGCAGGTAGTTGTCGAGTTCCTTCGAGACGCTGTCCACGATCCACGAGCGGAGCGCGGGACCGTTGGGGGCAGTGGTCGTGCTGCCGAGCTTCGTCTTGGTCTGCGATTCAAAAACAGGCTCTTGGATGCGCACCGAGATCGCGCCGATGATGCAATTGCGCACGTCGCTGGCGTCGAATTCCTTTTTGAAGTGGTCGCGAACGCCCTTGACCACCGCCTCGCGGAATGCCGCCAGGTGGGTGCCGCCCTGCGTGGTGTGCTGGCCGTTCACAAAACTGAAGTAATGTTCGCCTTCCTGGTTCGAGTGCGTGAGGGCGAACTCCAAATCCTTGAGTTTGCAGTGGATGATGTCGTAGCGGATGGTTTCGTCCACGCGGCTCTTGAGCAAATCCAAAAGACCGTTCGGGCTCACGTACTGCTTGTCGTTCATCACCATCGTGAGGCCCGTGTTCAGGTACGCGTAGTTCCAGATTTTCTCTTCCATGTAGGCGGGGAGGAACCGGTAGTTCTTGAACAGGTCCGCGTCGGGTTCAAAGTAGATTTCGGTGCCGTTTTTCTCGTTGGTGGCGCATTCGCGATATTCCTTCACCAAAATGCCCTTGCTGAATTCCGCCCTTTTGCAGCGACCGTCACGGAAACTCTGCACGATAAAGGTGGTGGAAAGCGCGTTGACCGCCTTGGTACCCACGCCGTTCATGCCCACAGACTTTTGGAACGCCTCGGAGTCGTACTTGCCGCCGGTGTTCATTTTGGAAACGCAGTCGATGACCTTGCCCAGCGGGATGCCGCGGCCGAAGTCGCGCACGCGGCAGCTCCTGTCCGCCATCTCGATGATGATCTTTTTTCCGGCGCCCATCGCGAATTCGTCAATGGAGTTGTCGATGACTTCCTTCGCCAAGACATAGATACCGTCGTCGGGGCTCTGGCCGTCGCCTAGCTTGCCGATGTACATACCCGGACGCATGCGGATATGCTCGTACCATTCCAAAGTCTTGATGTTCCGTTCGTCGTAATTACTTGCCATAAAACGCTAGATCCTTAACTTGTTCCTAGTCTAAAAAAGCTTCTGATTTGTCCAAAATTGCCCAAATTATGCAAAAATCGGCATTAAACCGGCACTCGTGGTGCAATTTTAGATATTTTCGCGAGTCCTTTCGGGAAACCCCCGCCTGGATTTGCCTTTAAGAACAATATAGCAAAACTTTTTGACAACGAGTGACATTTTGTGCAGTAAATGATGCTGTCCGTATACCCGTTGTGTTTAGTTCGGTTTACCTGGAGCGCCATCTCTGGGAGACGTTCTTTTCGAAGAGCCCGACAAAAATTTTGGGCTCGCCAGTATCCGGTGCGTAGCCGACTTCTATGCGGATGCGGTCCAGTGCCGGTATCAGCAAGTGGATGCCTCCATAGACGGCTCCAGAATACTCGCTCCAGTCCAGGTCCGAATCATCCCACAAAAAAGATCCGTCCAAACCCGCCACCAGCTGGACTCCATAGAAAAAGTTGATTCCGGCGACACTTGCAGGCCTGCGTTCCAGCAGGACAAAACGCTCTTCGAAGTTCAAGAGGCTTTCGTGCTTGCCGTGTCTGGAAGTATCCGCGTCTGCCCCGCGGAAGGTGTTGGCGCCTCCATGGTGAAAACGGTCAAAGAATTCCGCATGGCCGAACCGGTAACGGAAAAGAGCCGACAATCCAGAAATAAACCTGCCCGCTGTGTAGTACCCCCGGAGGTCCGTCAGGATTTCAAAGAAGTTTTCCGGCAAGTCGTGCGCCCCGACTCGGGTCAGCATTATCTCGTCATAGGTGCCGCGTCGGGAATCCAGCGGGGAATCCCTGGTGTCAAAGGAAATCCCGAGCCCTCCCTCGGGAACATGGCCGAATTTCTCCATGTAGCGGTATGCCCCAGAAACAAGAAGGGCGAATCGCTGTGTGAAGTTCCATTCCAAATCTAAGTCGGCAAGCCAGGAGGCGTTGTGAAAATTTCGCAGTTCGTCATAGCTGTCGGTGCGGAGGAGCTCGATGTTCCACCCTACGGGTAGTCCAAAGAGCCAGGGAGACGATGTGTAAACAGCATATTCGTTGTTGTCGAACAGGGGGGCCAGGGAAGTCCTGTATTGGATTTCGCTGCGGATGTCTTCGCCAAAGAGGTTCAGGTAGGCGAGGGCGCCTCCCAGCATCCAGCCGTCCTGATCGGTCTTTTTGCCCGCAGGGGCGGGAATGAACGGAAAAATTTCGGTCAGTTGCAGGACGATGTTCTGTTGGTCGCCCTCTTGGACGCAGCTCAACTTGATATCAGAAAACAGGTCCAGGCTTTCAAGCCGCCGGGCGTCGGCGGTAAACAGGGAGTCCGAATAGGCGACTCCCGACTTCATGGAAAGTTCGCGAAGGACCACATGGGGTTTTGTTCGGGTCATTCCCTCCAGGGATACCGTCCCGATGGGCGTCCCGTCCTTACAGCCCTCGCCGGCATAGCCGAACACTGCCGGCGCAGCAAGGGCTGAAGCCAACAAGAGAAGGGCAAAAGGGCGAAAGAACGACTTGTCCATGGCATAAACTTAGAAATTTACAAGGGTGATGTCAAAACAAGCGCGTGTTGTCGTCATTGGCCTCTTTAGAACCTTAGAAATTCGCCTTGTTTTGGCGAAGAAATCCCATTTTTCGGTCGAATATTTTAAATTATTAACGTACATCGAATGGACTTGATGCCGTTAGGTGTACGCACAACTAGGGGTGAACATGAAATTCAATATCCATGGTCTGGCGTTTAAACAGTCCCTGATGATACTCGTTGGCATTACCATCGTGTTCGGGGGTGTCCTTGGCGTGATGCGTTATCTGTCAAATGAGAAACTTGGTGAAATGCTTACCAAGCGCAGCGAAGAGGTGAGCCAAGCGAACATCGTGCTCTTTGAACGCATTTTTAACGATGCGATAGCCATAGGCGAGGCCGCCGTCAGTACCATTGAAACCGAGACGATGACGCCCGAGGAACAGGGAATGTTCCTCCGCAAGGCCCTTGAGGAGGCCATGTTCAGGCTCCCGCAGGTGGAAGCGATTGTTGTCGCCTATGAACAGGGAATGGCTCCCAATGCGCGTGCCAATGAATATATGCGGCTCGCGATGCGCGAAGGGGATTCCATAGTGGTCAAGGACGGCCACAGCTACCAAGAAAAACTTTGGTACACAAGCACCAAGAATAAGCAAAAGGCGTTGTGGCAGGAGCCGTTCATTGGGCAGTTTGTGCCGGGACCCATCGCGGTCTACACAATTCCTATTTTCAAGACCGACAAGGCTGGCGAGAAAAAATTCGCGGGCGTCCTCTGCGTCGACATTTCGCTCAAGTTCTTGAACGAGGCGTTGGAAAGCATTCCCATCGCGAATTCCGGGTTCGCCTTTATCCTTTCCTCTGGCAATTTTGCCATTGGGGCCGAAGGACACAGGGAGGCCGGTAAAAATTACAGACCTCAGTTCTTTGAACTGGAAAAGAACTTCCGCAGTCGTGACCAGGGCCTCTTTGTCGCATCCGTATTAGACGAAACGGATGCCGTCGTCTATTTCCGCCGCATGACCGTTAATGGCTGGACCTACATGGTCGTGTGGCCTTCGCAAAAATTCTTCGAGGAACAGCGTTCCCTTGGGCGCACATTCATTATACTCAGTGCTTGCGGCTACATTTTAATCATCGTTATTCTCCTTCTCGTTTCGCTCCGTGTGACGCGACCGCTCGTGACGCTCTCCAATGTTGCCGATAGGCTAGGCCAGGGGGATTTTGACGCAGAAATCCCGAACCTCGAAGGCAAGGACGAAATTTCGCATTTTGCGGCGGCGTTCGGGAAGATGCGCTCCTCGTTGCAGGAATACATCCAGACGCAAAAGGGTCTTGAACGCATCGAGAGCGAGCTTGGGTTTGCCCGGGGCATCCAGATGGGCATGCTCCCCAAGAGCGAAATGGACGAGAAGATGGACGATTGCCGCCACAAACTGGCTCCCTTCCTGTTGCCGGCGAAGGAAATCGGCGGCGACTTCTACGACTTCTTTAAGCTGGACGACAACCGCCTTTGCGTGCTTGTCGCAGACGTTTCGGGCAAGGGCGTGCCGGCGGCGCTGTTCATGATGGCGGCGCTTATTGTCGTGAAGACGATGATCGCGACTCTGGATTCTATATCGGACGCGTTCGACTCCGCAAACCAGAAGATGTTCTTGAAGAACAAGCTGGAAATGTTCGTCACCGTATGGGCGGGCATACTGGATTTGCGCACGGGGCAGCTGCATTTCGCCTCGGCCGGGCATAATCCGCCCGCCATCTTGCGAAAGGACGGGACGACCGAATTCTTGAAGGTAAAGCCGGGAATCGCCATGGCGGCGATGGGAGATGTCCATTACACGGAACATACGGCGCAACTGGATCCGGGCGATATGCTTTTGCTTTATACCGACGGCGTGACGGAAGCGACGAACGCCCAGAACGAACTCTTTGGTGACGACCGCCTGCTTTCGTCACTCGCTGCTTGCAACGAGTGCGATCCCGAAGAAGTCTGCGCTCGCGTAAAGAAGGACGTGGATGCCTTTGTTGGCTCGGCCCCGCAGTTCGACGACATCACGATGCTCGCGGTGAAGTTTATTTGCGGCGGTACGTCAATCTCGGTGAAGGTGTTCCCGAAGGTCGAAAACCTGGAAAGGCTCACCGCGTTCGTGGAGGGTGTTCTTGGGAATACGGATACGCCCATGAAGACCATAACGCAGATGGACGTGGCAATTGACGAGGTGTTCAGCAACATTGTAAGTTACTCCGGTGCCACGGAGGTGACGCTGACGATTTACATTATGGACAACCCGTCGGCAATAAAATTGACGTTTGTGGACGACGGCAAGCCCTATAACCCGCTCGAAAAGGACGATCCGGATGTGACGCTTTCTGCGGAAGAGCGCGGCGTGGGCGGGCTCGGCATCTTTATTGTGAAAAAGATGATGGATTCGCTTGAGTATGAGCGCAATGGCGAAAAGAACCAGCTCACGCTCACAAAGATCATTACAAAAAAAGTTTGATAAAAAAAAGAGGTCAATATGAAAATTGAAAAGATACAAGAAAACGATACACTGACAGTGAGCCTCGAAGGTCGCCTTGATACGCTTACCGCGCCCGAACTCGGCAACGAGATCCAGGGAAAGCTCGATGGCGTCAAGAACCTTGTGTTCGATTTCGCGAAACTCGCCTACATTTCGTCGGCGGGCCTTCGCATTTTGCTTTCGGCACAGAAGGTGATGAACAAGCAGGGTTCCATGGTCATCAAGAACGCCGGACCCGAAGTGAAGGAGATCTTTGACGTCACAGGCTTCAGCGATATCTTGACGCTCGCATAGTCCCAAATGAAAATAAACGACACGTTTTGCGGCAGGCGCTTCAAGTCGATGCTCTTTACGGCGTCGGTTTCTGCGTGTGTAGAAATCGCGAACGTGCTCGTAGACAAGGTGGTCTCGGCACAGGTGTTGGGCGAGAAGGCGCTTGCCGCCGTTTCCATGTTTACACCCATGTTTTCGTTCGTGTTCTTTGTGAGCGCGATCGTGATGGTCGGAAGCCGCGTGTGCTATTCGATTGAAATTGGGCGCTTGTGCCGGGTCCGCGCCAATGGGTTCTTTGGCCAGGGGCTCATCCTTTCGACGGTGATTGGTCTTGCCCTCCTTGCCTTGTTCTTCATGGCCCGCGTTGCCATATTGAGCTTTGTGGGGGTGGACCCGGATTTAGGCAACTATGTCAACGAGTTCTACCGTTATTTTGTGTGGGTGGCCTTTGCCATCCCGGTGAATTGCTTTTTGCAGCAGATGGTGTATGCCGACGGCGACGTGAAAATCTGTAATGCGTCTTATACGGTGCTGCTCGGCTCAAACGCTGCGCTCTCGTTTTTGCTGGGCCGTCAAATGGGCATGGAGGGCATTGCGCTCGGTACGCTCCTTGCGAATGTCCTGAGCACGCTTGTGCTTGCCGTGCATTTTTTCAAGAAGACGAATACCCTCAAGTTTATATGGCACGTGACCGCCCGCGATAGCGCTTCGGTAGTGCGGTTCAGCATGGCGGAATCGCTCGAGTTCCTCTTTTTTACGTTGTTTACTGCTGTAACGAACCATTACTTTATCACAGTGCACGGTACGGGGCCGTTGCCCGTACTCTCGATGATGTACGAACTCATCGAAATGGGCGTGCTGTTTAACGGGGTATGGCTTGCGGCGGAACCGCTCATCAATATTTACCGCGGCGAGAAGAACGGGAACGGCGTTGCGCAGGCGATGCGGTTTGTGAATTACACACTTTTTAAGGAAGGCGTTCTCGTATCGGTCGCCCTCTTTTTGTTTGCCCCGTGGGTGGTGCACCTGTTTCACATCCATTCGGGTGAACTGGTGGGCACAGCGGTGCTTGCTGTGCGTGCCGCCGCCGTGGGCATGTTGCCGATGGCGATCGTAAAGGTATATGCCGCCTACTATGAGCATGAGCAACCGGTGCTTTCGATATCGATGATTGTTATGATCGTCTTTTTGAGTCCTGTCGTCTGTGCGTTCGGGCTGCAAACGCTTATTCCGGACGGATTTTGGATGGGCTTTGCCGTGGCGCCGTTTTTGGCGTTAGCTTTGTCAATCGTTTTGCACCTGCTGCTTTACGGACGCAAGGGGTTCCCTCTTTTGCTGGACGAGTTCAAGGCCTCGGGTGATTGGCATATGCGAAACGTGCTGCTTTTCCCAGAGAGTCTGTTGGCTTTCCGCGATGACGTGGGGACGCTTTTGGAATCGAGGGGCTTTGATACAGCAATGCGCACGAAGGTGATGCTCCTTGTTGAGGAACTTGGCATGACGATTTACGAACGCAACCACGGCCGCAAAATCTACATGGAGTTCAGCGTCATTGTAAAGAAAAGCGGAATTACGCTTATTGTGAAGGACAACGGTGTCATCATGGACGTGACGGACTTGGAGCGCGCGGTGACGGACCTTCGCGCTTACCTTGTGAACATGTTCATGTCGACGCATGTGGACAAGGTTTACCTGCTCACATCGAGCTACAACCGCCACGTATTCAACTTCGGCTCTTGCTAGGTCTATTTTTTTTGTTTCGCATACGACACATTTTGTTTATATTATAAACATCTGTGGAGGTTGTATGGCAAAGAGGTTCTTTTTTGCGCTAGGGCTCGCCCTCGCGGCGGTGCAATCCTTCGGTGCCGTGTATTACGTGGCACCCGATGGCAACGATGCCAGCGCGGGCACAAAGGACAAGCCCTTCGCGACGCTCAACAAGGCGAACTCCGTGGTGCACGCGGGCGATACCGTGTGGGTACGCGGAGGCATCTACGACCTGCGCGATACCGTCTTTTTCGCACGGTACAAAATGACTGCGGCAATAGTCTTGACGGCAAGCGGCGAGAGCGACAACAACCGCATCCATTACCTCGCTTACCCGGGCGAGCGCCCGATTTTTGACGGTGCGAACCTCCCCGTGGCTGCTGGCACGGACCATAGCGACGGCACGCCCGAGGGAGCGATGTATACCTCGCCGATTGTGATTTCGGCAAAGTATTTGCACTTGAAGGGTTTCGAGGTGCGGAACACGCCCATGAAGCACAACTCGAATTCCGGAGTTTTCCTGTACGCGAGCAAGCATATTTTCTTGGAGCAGATTGACAGCCACCATAATGCGGGTCCCGGATTCTTCGCGAACGACGGCGCGCCAGATGGCGGCGGACACATCTTCTTGAACTGCGACGCGCACGACAACTACGATCCTTTGGGCTGGCAGGGCGATGGAGAAAATGCCGACGGTTTCGGTGCGCATTACCAGAAGCCGGGCGAGGGCGATACCACGAAGTTCATCGGGTGCCGCTCCTGGTGGAACAGCGACGATGGCTTCGACTTCATCAACCAGGAATTTCCCGTGGTGCTGGAGAACTGCTATGCCATGGGGAACGGCTACAGCGATTACGGACTTGGAAACCCGAAGAACGGCAACGGGCACGGCATCAAGATGGGCGAAAGCACTCTCGGTGGCGGGCGGCATACCATCAAGTTCTGCGCTGCCTGGAAAAACAAGGCGACGGGCTTTTATGCAAACTATACCGGCGTGGGCAGCAAGTGGCTCAACAATACTTCGTACATGAATGTGGACCGGGCCTTCAGCATGGCTTCGACACTCTTTGATTCCGAAGGCAACCGTCTTGCCGAGGTGGCTCCGCTTACGGGCGACAACGCGCACGTGCTCAAGAACAACATCGCCTTCCCGAACAGAAATTCTCAAGTCGGGGAATGCTGGGAGTATATACCGAGCCAGGGCATCGACCACTACGTGGAATGCCCCGCCGGCGAAAACAACACTTGGAACCTGAAACTCGACCTGACCGAAGACGATTTTGAGAGTCTCGACGACCCGAGCATGACCGTCACCGGCAAGGACCTCTCGACGATTCCGGGAATCTTGGGCCCGCGTAACGCTGACGGTAGCTTGCCCGACGTGGGTTTCTTGAAACTCAAGAAGGGGAGCCGCGCCATTGACAAGGGCGAAGATCTGGGGTTCCCGTTTGTGGGCGAAGCGCCCGACTTGGGTGCGTTCGAATACGGGATGAGCTCGGGTAGCACGACGCCGATTTTCAGGAAAGTTGCCCGCAATTCTCGTGACCTCAAAACGTCGCGCTTGGTGAAGGCTTTCGATTTGCAGGGGCGTTTCCTTGGAAAGGTGCCGGTTGAGTATGGCGTAGACTTTGTCCCCAACAAGAATGTATATTTAAAATACTAAACGCTTTAACATAGGGAGTTACAGATGAAATTTTATCCTTTATTTGCCGCTTGCTCCATTTTGGCCGTTACC
>JAEEGF011816180.1_pt1 | contig 29703 bp, 12 predicted proteins | sample 9134171 | NCBI WGS metagenome assembly JAEEGF01 (sample SAMN16246542, study PRJNA631951) | gut metagenome | biome: gut microbiome; feature: rumen; material: AP-attached | host: Bos | place: Iran: Karaj | collected 2018-10 | reverse complement strand
TGTCGATGGCGGGGCGAAGTGCGCCGTGGTCGTCTACGACGACGTGACGTCCGCGCTCGATGCGAACGGCTACACGCGCCAGGATTTCGATAGCGGCATCGTGGAATTCCTGAACACGGCCAAGGTGGACCCGTTTGTCATCTTCGATGCGAACACCCATGAAATCTACATGGTCAGTGCATCGGTGGACCACATCTGGGAACCCGTGAAGGCCTTCGACTCGGGAATCCGGCTCGAAGACTACTTCTTCAGGGAAGACGAACTTTCGCTGCTGTCGGCAGTCAACGGGATTCTCGAAAGGGGCGAGTCGATCATCCGTAGCCCGCGTACGGGCAAGTATATAATCTTGAACGTGTCGCAGATTTCGTGGAAGGGCAAGAGCTCCATATTCCTGAGCGTGAGCGAGCATGCCGATCGCTACTTCGATCCCCTGACGGGGCTTGCGAATATGGAATACGCCCGCCTGTGCGGCGAGAATTACATCGACGATATCAGGGAGGCCGGCGGCGAGCCGGTGCTTGTGTTCTTTGATATCGTGGGGATGAAGCTCTACAACAGCGCGAACGGATTCCGCAGGGGCGACGAGCTCCTGGTGAACTTCGCGGAATGCCTCAAGGAACAGTTCGGGGACAACCTGATTTGCCGCCTCGCGAACGACCACTTCGCCGTTGTCGCGGACATCTGCGGTATCGAGGAAAAGCTTGCCGAACTCCGCAAGTGCGTCAAGGGCGCGGTCTCGAAGATATCGATGGACCTCTATGTCGGCATCTGCAGGATCGAGGAACTCGGCGAATTCCTGGACGCGAGCGAGAAGGCGAAACTCGCCTGCAGCATCCAGAAGAAGCAGGGCGAAAACTTTATCCGCTATTACGACGAAGACCTGCACAAGGACCTGTTGCTGCAGAACTACGTGGTGAGCCATATCGACGAGGCCATCGCGAACGGCTATATCAAGATTTACTACCAGCCGGTCGTCCGCACGATTACGGAAACGTTCTGCGGCATGGAGGCGCTTGCCCGCTGGATAGACCCGCAGTACGGATTCCTGAATCCGGGAGTGTTCATCGGCGCGCTCGAGGATTCCCGCCAGATCCACAAGCTCGACAGCCACGTCATAGAGCTTGTCTGCAGGGAACTGCGCGACGAACTGGAACACGGCCGCCCGGTGGTCCCCGTGTCGTTCAACCTTTCGCGCCTGGATTTTACCGGCTGCGACATCTTCGAGGTGGTCGAAGAGACGCTCAGGAGGTTCGGAATAGGCCACGAACTCATCCGTGTCGAAATCACCGAGAGCATCATGGCGTCGGACCCTTACGTGCAGCGCGAAATCGAGCGCTTCCGCCTGGCGGGTTTCGAGGTCTGGATGGACGATTTCGGGAGCGGGTATTCCTCGCTCAACACGCTCAAGGATTACAAGTTCGACGAACTCAAGATCGATATGGCGTTCCTCTCGAACCTGAACGATGTTTCGCGCATCATCATCAGTTCGATGGTCCGCATGGCGAAACGCCTTGGCCTGAAGACTTTGGCCGAGGGCGTCGAGACCGAGGAACAGATGAATTTCCTGAAGGAAATCGGTTGCGAGAAGGCGCAGGGCTACTACTACGGCAAGCCGCAGCCCCTTGCCGACACCATGAAACACATGGAGTCCACGGGGATTGCTATCGAGGACAGCAACATGCGCATCGTCTATTCGAAACTGGGAAGCCTCGATTACCTGGTGGATACGCCCAAGTCGATTATGTCCTACGAGGATGGCGTGTTCAAGTTCCTGTTCATGAACAAGCAGTACGAGGAACAGCTCCGGAGTCTCGGGTTCACGAGCAAGAAGGAAGTGGAGGATGCTTCCAACAATCCCCAGAACCCGGTGTACTACACGCTTCGCGAAGGGGAGAAGATGGCCTTTATGTCCCCGTGCGAGATGACGTATGCGACCCGCGGGGTGTATGTCTTTGTGAGGGGAACCCTCGTTGCCGATATCAACGGCTGCCACATATACGACCTGATGCTTCGCAATACGCACGTGAGCGCGTTTGACGGATTGCCCAACAACGAGAGCGTGACTGCTCCCGTGCGGACGAAGACGGTGCTGCTTGCCGACAGCAACCCGCAGAACCGGGCGTTCCTCGAAAGCGTCCTGCGGGCGGATTACAACATGCTGATCGCAAGCGACGGCGCGCAGGCGCACGAACTGTTGCTGACGCACGGCAAGAATATCGCCCTCGTGCTGCTCGACGCAAGTCTCCCGAAGATGGACGGGTTTAGGCTCGTCCAGGAATTCCAAGGAAACAGGCGCGATCTCCAGATTCCGTTCGTCATGATGACGGACAACCTGGAACTTGCAAAGGAGAGTATCCGCCTGGGCGCCTACCAGTTCATCCTCAAGCCCATCAAGGACAAGGGCATGATCAAGGCAAAGGTGGCGGGCGCGATCAGGCATGCGGAAATGCAGCACCAGATGGCGCTCAATTACATGGAGTATGTCCCGGGTGGCGTCATCCTCATCAACGTCATGACGGGGAAGATCCTTTACGTGAATGCCCGTGCGCTCGATATCTTCGAATGCGGGAGCCCCGAGGAGTTCCGCGATTTTGTCGGCGCGAATTTCAGGAACGCCATCCTTCCGGAAGATTACGAGAAGGTAGGCAACGAACTCAAGGAACAGTTCAAGGCCGATGACGGCTCAACGAAGCAGATTTCCTACCGCACCAGGACGGGCAAGGGCAATGTCAAGCGCATCTACCATGTGGGCCGCGTCTACAAGGATACGCCCTACGGTCATGTATTCTCGGCGTTCATTTCCGAGGACGACGTGGCGATGAAGAATTTCTTTACCCGCAAGGATGCGTTCGCCAAGTTCATGGAGTCGGGCGAGGCGACGCACACGAAGTCCTACGACAAGGGCTACAAGGGGTTCCTGTTCTGGAACCTGACGAAGAATTCCCCGGTACTCAGGATGGACGGCATATCGTATATTCCCAGGGAACTTGCCGAGGAATACACCTACGACCTCCATTACAGCTACCTGAGCTCCCTGATGCTCAAGAGCGAGGAAAACATCCTGAAATCGATGGACTACACCCGCGAGCGTCTGATCCTCGATTACCTGAACAAGTGCATTGTGCCGCCGCTCGATATCAGCTACGACATCGACGGCTACTGCTTTGCCATGCGTTCGACCTTCGACATGATGATGGACCCGGATTCGGGCGACATTGTCCTGAAGCTCGTGAACGAATGTATCAAGACGACGAAAACGTGAGAACGGCTAGTGTTTCGTGCCGAAAACGCGCCGTAAAATGATGAAGGGCTGCCTACCGTAGGCAGCTTTTTTTATACTTTGCATGAAAATAGAAAAGGAGGAACGAATGATGAAAAAATTCTTGATGGCGGGTCTTGCTGCGTTCTTGTTTGCGGCATGTGATGATTCGTCCTCGTCGCAGGCCCCGGAACAACCCGAAACGGCAACCGAAAGCTCTTCTTCTGAAACATCCGTGGAAAGTTCCTCGGCCGAGGATCCCGTCGAAAGCTCGTCTTCTGAGGAAGCCGAGGAGAGTTCTTCTTCTGAAGAAATCAAGGAAAGTTCTTCTTCCGATGCGTCCCATTACGACAAGCTGCCTTTCGATACCACGGGAGTAAAACCCGACGTTTACGAGTTCCTGCCCGTTGACGAAGGTTACTATAGTCAATTCGGCGACAGTGCAAAGATTATTCATTGGCTGTTCCCGGTAGATTTTGAAGGATACTGCTACACCATAGATGAACCGAATGGCGAGTTTGGTGGTGGCTTCCAGATGGGCGCCGGCCCTCTGGAAATGCTGATTATCGCTCGGGAAGATTCGCTGATGTGTGCCGATTTTCGTGAATGCTCCGGTCTAGGGTGGGATGACTGCCGCCGTGAAAAACATGCCTATACGCAAAAAATTACGGTCGGTGAAGATGTCTTTTACTATGGGGAATTTGACGACAAGTTTTTGCTTATCCAGATGACGGACTCGTTGCTTTCGCAGTGGTCCGTTGCGAACCCCAGCTATGTTCCTGTTAAAGATACGTCTAAGCATACCGGCTGGCCAAAGAAGATGTTCGAGGGGGATTCCCTGGTGACGTTTGTCGGTGACGATTCCAGCTCGGCCTATGTCGATACGATTTATATCGCGAAGTACAATGTGAAAATCACGAATGTCGAGAATACATGGATTTTTGAAAACGATACATGCTCTGCCATGGGTTATGAGCGCCCGGCCGGTATGGAAAAGAAAGAATCGTGCTATGCGTACATAGACTACCATAACGAATCGAAGGCTTGCATCAAGCGCAATCTGGGTACAGAGTCCTTTGTCAGGCTGTGTCGCCCGCAAAAGGACGTGTATGCAAGCTGGAAAGTCTGGTGCATCCTGGATCAAGAAAAACCGGACTAAAGTTTAATATAAAATAAATCTGGATTAAAACAAAGAAAAACCTCGGTTCATCACCGAGGCTTTTTAATTTCGCGTTGTCGCTTTAGTGAAAATTACTTCTTGTAATTTTCGACCTGCGCCACATCCAGGCTCTTGACCAGGTTGTAGTGTTTGGCGACTTCGGCTTCGGCCATGTTCAGGTACACCTTCATGCTCTTTTCGAACAGTTCAGGAGACTTGGTGGCGTCGCGGAGGAGCAACTGTGCCATGACGCAGTTTGCGGCCATCTTTGTGTTCCTGGAATACAAATTTTGTGTTCTAGAATGTTGAAATTTGAATTTTTTGATAAAAATTGTTAAAAATTGAGCAAAAATAAAGATTTTGTGTTCTAGATGCTTGAAAATAAGTTATATTTGGAAACGTGAAAGAGATTGTAGAATACACGGACTACCGCGAGTTCATCAGGGACTACTACGACGAGCGCAAGCGCTGCTCGGCATTCACGTGGCGTGAATTCGCGAAGGCTGCCGGCTTTTCGTCGGCCGTGTATCTGAAGTATGTTAGCGAGGGGAAGAAAAACCTGAGTATTGGCGCTGCGGGGTCAGTCGCGGGAGCGATGGGGCTCGCCGGATTCGAGTACGCCTACTTTGTGCTGATGGTCTCCTATGCCCATGCGAAGGGCGACGAGGCGAAGCGGGCCGCATTTGAGGAGAGATGCGCGCTTGCGAGGGCACACAAGGTACGCGTGCTAGGAAAGGAGGAGTTCGACTATTTCAAGTCGTGGAAGAATCCGGTCATCCGTGAACTGGCCCCGCATATGCCCGGCGCCAAGCCTCTCGAAATGGCGCATGCCTGCAGGCAGGAAATCTCGGCGGCGGAAGTTGCCGAGACGCTCGACTTTCTGGTGAAGGCGGATCTCCTGAAGAAGGACGGGAGAGGAAACTACAGCCAGACGGACAAGTCCGTTTCGATGGGCTCCGTGGATGCCGTCCCCGTGGCGGCCCGCGATATGCAGCGGCAGATGGGGGAGTTCGCGCTGAAGGCGCTGGACCTGCCGCTTTCGGAACGCGACATGTCGGGACTTACCCTGGGGCTTACGCGCCAGGCCTACGAGCGCGTGAGGAAGGAGCTCGCGGAATGCCGCCGCCGCATCGTGGCGATTGCCACGGAAGACGAGGCGACGGAGCGCGTGTACCGCCTGAACCTGCAGCTGTTCCCGATGAGCGAGGATCTCAGGGCGGGCGGAAGCGCCCAGGATGAACCCTTAGCGGACAGGAAGAACTAGGATGTTTAGCTTGTATGAAATAAAGAAAGGTGGCCTGTTTGTTGTAACCATTGCGGCAGGCCTGCTTGCGGCCTGTTCCGGATCCGAAGGCAAGGATGTCGCGGGCGGATCTTCCGAGGATGCGGGCATTACCGCTATGGACGTGATGGGTGTCGCGCAGAAGGGCCCGTTTGTCGAGGGCGCTGCCGTCGCGCTCCGGGGTGTCGACTGCAAGACTCTCGAGTCAACGGGCGAAACTTTCGAAGGTAGCGTCGAGAGCGACCGCGGCGAATTCAAGGTCGAAGGCGTGACGCTCAAGTCGTCGTGCGCTGTGCTCGAGGTGACGGGTAAATACCTGAATGAAGTGAGCGGTTCCGTGACGGACGACGAAATCAGTCTCCGAGTTCTCACGAACCTGAAGGACCGCAAGGCGGTGAACGTCAACATGCTGACGCACCTGGAATACGAGCGCGTGAAGACTCTCGTGTCCACGAAAAAGCTGCCCTTTGCGGAAGCTAAGGTGCAGGCGCAGCGCGAGGTGCTGGCCGCGTTCGATATCGGGGAAGCGTCGACCGAGTTCGAGAGCATGGATATCCTGGAACCGGGTAGCGACAATGCGGCGCTGCTGGCCGTGAGCGTGTTGCTGCAGGGAAATGCGGAAGTGCCGGAAGTGGCCGCACGCGCGGACAGGATTGCGTTTGCCATCGCTTCGAACGGCCTGTGGGACGATGTCGGGACGAAGAAGGAAATCGCGGTCTGGGCGCAGGGTGCCGAGGCCAGCGGCCAGATGGATGCGATCCGCAGGAATGTCGAGGGCTGGAGCGACGGTGAGGTCGCCGCGTTCGAGAAGCTCGTGGAAGAATTCAGCGAGTCCGCCTCCAAGAACCCCTATCTGGATGCGGAAACGGAATACGACACCCTCGTGGATGCGCGCGACGGTCAGGTCTACAGGACGCTGAAAATCGGGGGACAGACGTGGATGGCCGAGAACATGAACTACTACGACACCGTGGCGGTGCCGGGGCTCAGGGACAGCAGCTGGTGCTACGACAAGAACCCTGCGACATGCGCGACGAAAGGTCGCCTCTACGCCTGGGTCGTGGCCATGAAATCGGTCTGCCCCGACGGCTGGCATCTGCCCGATACGACGGAATGGAACGCCCTGATTGCCGCGGTGGACGGCGATGCCGCTGCGCTCAAGTCGCAGGGAAGCTGGGACGACGGGAGCGGCACGAACAGCTCGGGATTCTCGGTAGTCGCGGGCGGGGAACGCTACCGTAGCGGCTCGTTCGATTCCGAGGGGCTCAAGGCCTATTTCTGGAGTTCCGCCGAAGCGCAGGACGAAAGCGGCTTTGCGGGCTACGCGGTGCTTTTCGGGAGCGGAAATTCGGTCACTTTGAGGAGTTCTCCCGGCAACAACGGGCATTCGGTACGTTGCGTCAAGGACTAGGATAATATATATTGATTAAAAGGGTTGAGGCGAGAAGTATCATGAAGAGGTTCATTTCTACAGTAATCCTGTCGCTGCTTGCGGCTTACTCGTTTGCGGCGAACGGTACCATGAAGGGTGAAGGTACCATCGAAAGCCCGTTCCAGATCGAAGATTACGAAGACCTGAAGGCGATTGGCAAGGGCGCCTACCTGTATTCTTCGGCCTATGAGCTCACGGCCGATATCGACGCTTCGGCCTCGTATGGCGAATTGTGCAGTGAAGGCGTGTGCAACGGGTTCATTCCCTTGGGACTTGAGAAGGATGCTGCGGGCGCTTCCGTTTTTACGGGCTATTTTTGGGGGCACGGATTTACGATCAGGAATATGCGCATATGGACGCCCTGTGCGCACAACGTGGGTTTTTTCGCGAACCTGGGTGGACTGGTCTCAAATTTGTACTTTGATTCCCTTGTGGTGTGGGGCGGCCTGGATGATATCTATGCACCCCATTCGAAATATGTCGGTGCCGTTGCGGGCGCGGCTACCGGGTATATCCTCGATGTGCACGTTACAAAAGGCGAAGTGCAGGGCCGTGAGTATGTGGGCGGCATCGTGGGCAACATGGAAAAGACGACGGCCAATTTGGATAAAGTCTCGTATGAGGGCGTTGTCCGGGGCGGATCCGTCGTAGGGGGGCTGTCCGGAAGATCCTATGGTACGATTGCCGAAAGCTCTGCGGATGTCAAGATATATGCGAAGGGAAGCGATATTGGAGGTCTGGTTGGCTCAAATAAAGGAAATATTAAAAGAAGCGAAGCGACAGGTTCGATCCACCCCATCGGAAGTTCAATCTCCGATGTTGGCGGGCTTGTGGGGTATAACATAAATGGTGGCTACATCTTCGCGTCCAGGGCATCCGTGGATATTTTGCCTTTGACCACTGGGATTCCCGGAACTGATTTGGGCGGCCTGGTTGGAGACAACTATGGTACAATCGAACAGTCGTATGCTACGGGAAACGTGATTGGCAAAAATGGTGTCGGCGGCCTGGTTGGTAGCATCTATGGTGGGACTATCCGTAATTGCTTTGCCACGGGAGCGGTGAAGGGAAATAGGTATGTGGGCGGACTCGTTGGCGATGTAGAGGGATCGGTAAGTACATCGTACTCGGTCGGGCCTGTCGAAATTCTGGATACAACGGAAGTCGTGGATGTGGGTGGCTTGGTCGGTTGGGGAGAAGCGGATAGTTCCTACTGGAACGTGGAATTCTCCGGATTGGATACAAGCAGCGGCGGGACGGGGCTTTCCGATGCCGCCATGAAAAAGTTCGAAAGCTTTTTCGGATGGGACACCGAAATCTGGACTATCGACGAGGGGGAATCGTACCCCTACCTGGCTGTGTTCGGCAAGAAGCCCGATGCTGTCGTCTATGCGATTCCCACGGCGGCATCAAAGTGGCAGGAGAATCCGGTTGTCGCCGCGAACGTCGATACCGGCCGTGAATTGTTCGGCAAATGGACTGGCGCGAACTACCTGAATGCGGCGCGCGATTCCATCTACTATGGCTACAAGATCGGCTACGTCAAGGAATCCGATACCGTCTGGAGCACTTCGAGCTACATGGCTGTCCCGAACCGGATCGAGATTGCGACCCTCGAAGACCTGCAGAAGATCGGCAGGCATGTCGGCTTCCCGCTGTTTGCAAATTACGAGCTGACGGCCGATATCGATGCGTCCGGGGTTGATTTCGAACCTATCGGTGACGAGCGTGTCTTGTTTACGGGTGGCTTCGACGGCAAGAACCATACCATTAGTGGATTCAGGATTGATGGCCGCAAGAAGGATTATTCCGGACTCTTCGGGAAGGCGGAAAAGGCTGTCTTCAGGAACATTGTTTTCAGGAACGCAAATGTCAATGGTAAGAAAATAGTTGGCGTGCTTGCAGGCCGGATCGATAAGTCGATTGTGAGCAACGTTGTCTCATACAACGCGACGGTCAAGGGCCATAGCAATGTCGGTGGACTTATCGGTATAGCGTACACGAACGTCATGGATCGTCTCGCGAGTACGGGCGCCGTCACGGGCGATACCTGTGTTGGAGGTCTTTTCGGGGCGTTCGCGTCGAAGTTGACAGATGCCTATTCCGTGAATGTCGTCAAGGGTCATTATTGGGTTGGGGGCGTTATGGGCGGTGCGAATTTGGATTTCCATAATGCCGATACCGTCCTCAATGTTTACTCCGCGAGCCTTGTGAAGGGCCCCCGCAATCGTATCGAGGGAATTGCCGGATCCGTGGAGAATTCCTACTACGACGAGAAGTATGCGGACATATACTTCGACAGCACGCTTATGCCTTCCGAATGGCAGGTCGATCGGTACGAGTTGGGTGAAGCGCTCCCGACCGATTCCCTGCTGAAGCAGGCCACGTTCAAGGGGTTCGACTTTGAGTCCGTGTGGACTATCCAGGAAGGCGTGTCGTATCCTTATTTCAAGGGAATGGACCCCTCGCTTCCGGGAACATTGGTCGATGACGGAACGAGCTATGCCCTGGTGGGCGAAGGTACGGCGGAAAAACCGTTCCAGATTACCAGCTACGACGATCTCAAGAATGTCGGCAAGCATGAATTCGGCCTGGACGCCCATTACGAATTGCAGGGCTTCTATGCAAGCGAATCCGCGACGGACAACTGCGTCGACGGCGTGTGCGCCGGTTTTGAGCCTATCGGCGGAACCGAAGGTTTCAGCGGGACGTTTACCGGAAACAGGGCCGGCATTTTCAATCTGACCATCAACCGCCCCGACGAGGATTATGTCGGCCTGTTCACGAAACTCAATCCCGGTGCCAAGGTTTCGGGAATAGGGTTGGCCCAGAGCACCATTGTCGGCAGGAACTATGTGGGTAGCATTGCCGGACTGGACAAGGGTGCCGACCTTGAGCGCGTGGGTGCGGAAAAAGACCTGGTCGTTCGCGGCAACAACTATGTCGGCATGGTTGTCGGGGCGAAGGAAGGTGGCTCTGCGAAATACAACCATGTCAACGGTACGGTCGAAGGCAACGATTATGTCGGATCCTTTGCCGGAAGCTCCAAGAACGCTTCCTATACAGACAACCTTTCCTGGGCGAGTGTTCAGGGCAATGCCAATGTCGGCGGCTTTGTCGGTATCGATTCCGCTTCGGCGTACACGAACATCTACAGCATAAGCCAAGTGCGCGGAAACGAAAATGTCGGGAACCTGGCGGGATCGAGCGAGAAGTCGACCTACAAGTCGGTCTACTACGATGGCGAAGTGTGGCTGTTCGACAACAGCAGTGTCGGAAAGTCGCTCACGACGGCCGAAATGCTGGATTCGGCTTCTTACGAGGGCTGGGATTTCGGGACGGTGTGGCTGAAACATGCCGCAGATGCCTATCCCATCCTCGCATGGACAGACGGTGTCAAGTTGATTTACCCTGTCAGGACACACGATGTGAAATTCCAGATGGAAGGTTCCGGCACCGAGGAAGACCCGTTCCTCGTCAAGACATACGACGATCTCAAGGCGATCGGCTACGGGAAATACAAGCTGTCGGCAGTCTACCGTCTTGCAAACGATATCGATGCGTCGGCCTCCTCGGATGAATTGTATTATGTGGATTCTGCCGAGAGCTATCCGCAGCTGAATTTCACCATCGGTTTCCCGTCTATCGGGAAGTATCGCGAAAATTCCAAGGGCCTATTCGGAGGCTCCTACGAACACGGGACGGATACGACCTTTACGGGCAAATTCCACGGGAACGGCCACGTGATACATGACCTGTATATCGGTACGCTCCAAGCGTACCACAATTCGGGATTCTTCCTTGCTATCGATTCTTCGGCAATCGTGGACAGCCTTGAAATAAAGCTCGTGAAGTTTTCCAATGCTACGGCAGGCCTTGCCTATGTGAACAGGGGGACTGTAGACAACGTAAATGTCAAGTGCGACAATCTGGAGGCCGATGTGGGACTTGTCTACCGGAACGAGGGTACCATCCGGCAGAGTTCCTTTGAAGGTTTCTTTGGCGGTTATGGGCGTTTCGGCCCTCGCGGGGGTGGCCTGGTCTATATCAACGAGGGAACCATATCGGAATGCCACGTCAATGCGGATGTCGAACGGGACATGCCGTACGTCATAGCCGGCTTTGCTGTGGAGAACCACGGGATAATCGAAAATTCGTTCACGATGGGTGATGTGTTTGGAATGAACGATTCCGCCTATTCGGCTGTTTATCTGAATACGGGTGTCATCAGCAAGTCTTATTCTGTCGGAAAGGGCTATCGTGCCTTTGCATACAAGAACCAGGGTACCATCGAAAATTCGTACGCTCTCAAGACGAGGTATTTTGTGGAAACGTCCGACTACGGGAATCTTGTCGACGGTACGAATTACCATACGCCCCAGGGTCCTACCATGGGCTCCATGTACATGCAGGATGAGTACCGCGGTTTTGATTTTGATTCCGTGTGGTACATCAGGGAAGGCTTCTCGACACCGATGCTGCGCGGCATGCCGAACATGCCTGTGCCTATGAGCGTGACTCTGCGGTTCGAAGGGAACGAGTCGCTCGAAAATAGGATCTGCGAGAAAATTATCGATGATACGTTCGTGATGGATTCGTCGGCGACGAAACTGGTCAAGCTGAATGTCGCGACCATCGTCCGACTTGATTCCTTGGAAAAGGCGGAGAACCCCTCCGGAACGTTGGACGTCCTGTATAGCGTGGGGATGGTGCTCGGGAACGATACGCTCTGGAGCGACGAGGCCCTTGCGGTTCTGGAGCTCGAGAAATCCGTTGGCCTGCGCAAGGTTGCTACCCCGTCGGGAGCCCGCTTTGGTGCCGCCTTCCGTGGCCAGCATGTGGCGCTCCGCTTCGAGATTCCTGCCGCGGGTGCCGTGAAGTTTACGCTCATGGACATGCAGGGCCGTGCCGTTTACGCGGCTGACCTTGGAAACCGTGCGGCGGGCACCCATTCCGAAACGATTGCCGCCGAAGGAATCGCCCGTGGCCGCTACGTCGGCGTGTTGCAGGTGAACGGCAAGGTGACTGAAAAAGTCTTGATGGCTAGAAATTAGGAGAGAGAAAGATGAAGTTGCGGTTTGTTTTCGCTGCCGTTCTGTCGCTGCTTGCGATCCATTCGTTCGCGGCGAACGGCACCATGAAGGGTGAGGGTTCTGCCGAAAAGCCTTTCCAGATCGAGGATTACGAAGACCTGAAGGCGATAGGCAAGGGCGCCTACCTGTATTCTTCGAACTACGTGCTGACTGCCGATATCGACGCTTCGGCCTCGGCGCACGAGATGTGCAGTGACGATGGCGGCTGCAACGGCTTTATCCCTATCGGCAAGAAGAAGGACGCCGCCGACAGTACTGTGTTCTGGGGTACCATCGACGGCCAGAACCATACGATCAGCAACTTGAAAATCTGGATGCCCTGCGAAGACAACGTCGGCTTTTTCTACGCCCTTGTCGGAACGGTCAAGAACTTGAATTTTGACCGTCTGGAAGTGACCGGGGATTCGAAGGAAACGGCTCATGTAGGTGGCGTTGCCGCGAGGCTCATCGGTACAATTGAGAACGTGCACGTGACGAACGGCTTTGTGCAGGGCGAAAAGCGCATCGGCGGTATCGCGGGTGCCGCGATGAGGGCTATCGGGTATTCCGGTTTCAAGGCGTCCATAAAGAATGTCTCGTTCCAGGGCGAGGTCAAGGGTTCTGTAAGGATTGGTGGAATTGTGGGCGAAACAGACGAAGCTACAATCGATTCTGCCTTTGCCGATGTGGATATTATTGTTGCGGATGGGTATGCCGGCGGCATTGTCGGATACAATGACGGTGTTATCGCGAGGTCGCGAACGAGCGGTTCCATAAAGCCTTCTGGCGAGTCGGTTGGCAACGCGGGCGGAATTGCGGGCTATTCCGAGGGGTCGGTTTCCCGGTGCGTCTCGATGATGGATTTGGTGAATGTGTCGAATTCCTATGTGGATTTCCTCCTGGACAACGATATTGGCGGTATCGTCGGCGATAACAAAGGAACGGTCTCGGAATGTCTTGCCGTCGGGACGATTGAAGGTGTCGAAGATGTCGGCGGCCTTGTCGGCCACAATGGCTCGGTAATCAACAACTCCTATGCGATAGGGAGCGTACGGGGTGAGTCGCATGTTGGCGGCCTTGTCGGCGGGAGCAATTCGTCCGGTACCATTATGTCGAGCTATGCGGCGAATACGGTCGCTGGCGATTCGCTCGTTGGCGGCCTTGTCGGGTGGAACGACGGCCAGGTCGAGACATCCTATTGGAATACCGAGATCTCGGGCCTCGATACGAGTGCGGGCGGTACGGGACTGTCTTCCGTAAAGATGATGAAATTCTCCTCGTTCGCGGGTTGGGATACCCTCGGCTATGACGAATACATTCAGGTCGACCTGGATACGTGCGACTATTACCAGTACATGGGATTCTGCTATCACGCTGCCGGGCATGTCGATATCTGGAAAATAGACGAAGACAAGTCCTTCCCGTACCTCGGCATGTTTACGGACGTGCCTACTGCCTTGATCCCGATTGCGCTTCCCACGTCTGCCGCCAAGTGGCAGGAAAGTCCGGTTGTCGCCTCCCTGGTGGATGTCGGCGGGGAACTGTTTGGCAAGTGGCTCGGGTGGTCGAAAACGAACGCGGCGAAGGACTCGCTCTATTTCGGATACCGGATTGGGTATGTGGTGCACTCCGATACGGTTTGGGGCTCGACGAGCTATATGGCGGTCCCGAACAGGATCGAGATTTCGAGCTATGAAGAACTCAAGAAAATCGGAAACGATATCGCGTATCCGCTTGTGGCGAATTACGAGCTGACGAAGGATATCGATGCGTCTTCCTCGAAGTTCAAGCCCATTGGCGACAGCGCGCATGTGTTCGCGGGAACCTTCGACGGCAAGAACCATACCGTCAGCAATGTGGTCATCGACGAGCCGGGCCGTGACTTTGCGGGATTCTTCGGCGTGGCGGATGGCGCTGACATCAGGAACCTGAAACTTGTCAACACGAAGGTGAAGGGAAACTGGTACGTCGGCGCGCTTGCGGGCGAAATCGATTCCTCCCGTGTCGCGAATGTCGTTTCGCTCAATGGCGATGTCTACGGCGAATCGTTTGTCGGTGGCCTGATGGGCGCGAGCCGATCGACGTACATCAACGCTGTCGGGAGCACCGGAAACGTGAGGGGTACGGAAATCGTGGGCGGACTTTTCGGGGCTTTTGCATCCTCGCTGGAAGACGCCTTCTCCATGAACATGATCAAGGGTGTCGAGACGGTTGCGGGCATTATCGGCCATGCGCAGGAATTCTACTTCAAGGTGAAAGTGAACCGCGTGTATTCGGCGAGCATGATCAAGGCGCCCGAGGCGGAAGGCCTTGTAGATGATGATTTCTGGTGGGCTGGTCATGGGGAATATTCCTATTTCGACAGTACGGTTTCGGGCCTCTCCGATGGTGGCCTCAAGACGGAGGACATGCTGAAGCAGGCGACCTACGAAACCTACGATTTCGATTCCGTGTGGACTATCCAGGAGGGTGTTTCCTATCCATATTTCAAGGGCATGGATCCGCTCCTGCCGGGAACAATCGTGGATGACGGTACGGTGAATGCCCTTGCGGGCCTCGGCACGGCGGAAAAGCCGTACAGGATTTCGCGCTACAGGGATCTCAAGTATGTGGGCAAGTACGAATACGCGACGAATCTCCACTACAAGCTCACGGCAAATATCAACGCTTACCCCTCGTTCACCGAGAACTGCAACGCCGACAGCACGCTGTGCAAGGGCTTCGAACCGATTCCTGTGTTCAGCGGCGTATTCCAGAGCAACGGCAAGATTATCGCGAACCTGAACATCAACCGTCCGGACGAGGATTCCGTGGGCCTGTTCCGCGCGCTCGCGCCGACGGCGCAGGTATCGTCGATTGTCATCGATACCTCCTCGCAGTTTACCGGTGATGACTGGGATTACCAGAGAAATACAAGGAAGCCGTTCATCCGCGGCAGGAACTACGTGGGCGCCCTCGTCGGCGTCGATTCCGGGCTCGACCTCGACAAGGTCTTCGTGAATGCGGATGTCTCCGGTGCGGATTACGTCGGCGGTATCGTCGGGAAGAAGAGTTCGGGCTCGATCGCGCGTAGCGCCTCGATGGGCTCCGTTTCCGGTAGCAACTATGTCGGCGGTCTCGCGGGTAGCATGAGCTCGGTGGCCGTGTCGGATTGCTATTCCATTTCGGGTGTCGCGGGTGAGACGGATGTCGGTGGCCTTGTGGGGTATTCGTACAAGTCGACCGTGCAGAACGTGTATGCTTCCAACTCGATAGAGGCGAAGTCCAAGTGGGGCGGCCTTGCGGGCGAAGTGGTCAGTTCCACTTTCGCTACGGCATACTTCGACAGTACACAGTGGGCCGTCGATTTCTCTCCGGTCGGCACGGCGCGTTCGACGCAGGACATGCTCAAGCAGGGAACCTTCGAAGGCTTCGATTTCGACAACACCTGGCGAATCGTGGCAGACTCGACGTATCCTTATTTCGCATGGAAGTCGAGGGCGGTCTATCCGAACGCGCATGTGGATGCAACCATGATGCGGATGGCAGGTTCCGGTACCGACAGCGACCCGTTCCTGATCAAGACCTATGGCGACCTCAAGTCCATTGGCTACGGCAAATACAAGCTTTCGGCCGTGTATCGCCTTGCTAACAATATCGACGCTTCCGCTTCCAAGACGGATTACCATGTCGACAACTGGAGGCTGGGCTTCAAGCCCATCGGTAGGAAGGAATGGGTGCGCAAGGTCGCTTTGAGTGGCTACGCGGCCCAGCAGGATACTGGCGCGTTTACCGGCAAGTTCCATGGCGGCGGTTACAGCATCGACAGCCTGTTCACGGGGTACGAGGAACGCAACCCGGCTGGGTTTATCGATACGATCGCGGAATCCGCAATTGTGGATAGCCTGTCGTTCAGGGGCTATACTGTCCAGGGCAATTCCAGGATACAGATTGGTGGTATTGCCGGGATAAACAACGGGACAATCCGGAATGTGAATGTCGAGGTGCAGATGGACAGCGTCATTAGTAGCGCGGGTATTACGTACAAGAACAATGGCACCATCGAGAACGTGTCGGTCAAGGGTAAGTTTAATAATGGTTATACCGTCACGGGAATTGCATACGCGAATTATGGAAACATTTCCGATGCCAAGGTCGACATGCAGTGGATTAGAGGGAGTGGCGCTTCCGGTGTCTCTACGGTGAACAAGGGCGTCATCAAGAATGCTTCGGTCGTGGCGACGGTAAAGGACAACAGCGTCTTTTTTGGCGGTATTGCCGGGCTCAATGCGCCGGGCGGGAACATTAGCGAATCTGTCGCGCGGGTCGATGTGTCGGGACAGACGCCGTTGATGGGCTCGGTCTCAATCGAAAACGTGGACGGCTATATACCCGAGTATTTCATTGTCGAGGGCGCTGGCGGCATTGCTGCGGTAGATAGCGGAACTATCAAGAACTCTACGGCGTCCGGCGCCATTGCGGGGGACGACCTTGTCTACGTGGGTGGCCTGGTCGGCAGGGCCTATAGCCCCCTGGACAGCCTTCATGCTTCTGTCGATGTGACCGGCCGCTCAAGTATCGGTGGCCTGATCGGTGAAAACAACACGGAAGTGACGAACTGCTATGCAACGGGAAGTGTCAAGTCGTTGTATGGAGTAGGTGATAATGGCGGCTTTGCCGGACAGAACCATGGACAGATCGATTTCAGCTTTGCAACAGGCGACGTGGAAAGCGCGGCAGGCTTTGTCGGAATGAACGACGGCATTGTCAGGCGTTCCTATTCTACGGGCGATGCTTATAATGTGGATGATACGTATAAGATAATGGCTTCCTTTGCCAAGGTGAACAAGTCCGTTATCGTGGACTGCTATTCGCTCGGCAATGTGTATGGCCTGGAACAAAGGCTACGTACGGGCTTTATCTTCAACTATGATAACGCGGCGACGACGCGCGGACTTTCGATGGGAGCGGTCTACGTCGATGACGGAACGCGCCGGTGTGCTGGCATTGCTCCTGCCTATAATGAAATCAGCGAGCTGTACTACCTTGCCGACGGCTGTGTCGATTCGCTGACGATGGGTATCGGGCTTTCGGGCGAACAGATGACGCAGAAGGAATCCTTCTCCGCGTTCGATTTCAAATCCGTGTGGTACCTGGAAAAGGGAATGAGCTATCCGCAGCTCCGCGGCATGCCGAACCCGCCGATGGTTGCGGATGAGAAGGCCGTGTACAAGGACAACGCAGGGATTACGAAGGATATCCGCGCCAAGCTGCTCGAAGATGCCTTCGTGATGGATACGGCGGCAACGAAGGTTCTCGCGTTTGATTCTGCAAGCGAGGCGCTGCTCGATTCCCTCGAGAATGCAAAGTCTCCATCCGGAAAGTTCGATCTCTCCTACCGCGTGGGCATCCTGCTCGATTCCGACACGCTCTGGAGCAAGCCTGCCACGATGCAGCTTGAAATCGAGAAACCGGAAGGCGTTCGCGAAATCGCGCTTGCGCAGGGCGAACGGTTCGGTGCCGCCTTCCGTGGCCCGCACGTGGAACTCCGCTTCGAGATTCCGGCCGCGCACTCCGTGAAGTTTGCGCTCATGGACATGCAGGGCCGCGTCGTCTATGCGAAGGACCTCGGCGGCCGTGCGGCAGGTTCCTACTTCGAGACGCTCGCCGCCGACGGTATCGCCCGCGGCCGCTACATCGGCGTGCTGCAGGCGGATGGCCGCATCGCCGGAAAGTCGCTGCTGCTCAAGAAATAGGCCACATTTAATAAGCCGCATTCAATAAACTGCATTCCGGGCCCCCTAAGGCCCGTTTTGTTTTATAGTTTTTTGATTTTGTTTTATGAAATCGAAATTTCTTTAAAATTTTATAAAAACCTTCGAAATTTGCTTAAAAACGCAAATTCTGTTTTTTAGAAAATGTTGCATGGCCGACATGGATTAGGTATATTTGTGGTATGATGAAACCGATTGTTGAATACAAGGACTACCGCCAGTACATCCTGGACTACTACAGCGAACGCAAGCGTAGTTCCGCATTTACCTGGCGCGAATTTGCGAGGCTCGCGGGGTTTGCCTCGGGGTCGTACTTGAAGCTCGTTTGCGACGGCAAGACTCGCCTCTTGGAGGAGGGGGCGAAAAAGACCGCGCTTGCCATGGGGTTGCTGGGCTTCGAGTACGACTATTTTGTCTTGATGGTGCGTTACGAGAACGCGAAGACGGACGTGCAGAAGAAAAAGTGCTTCGAGGAGATGCAGGCGCTGAGCGAGGCTCACCACGTGAAGATTCTCGGGAGCGACCTGTACGCCTTCTACGAGACGTGGAAGCATTCCGTGGTGCGCGAACTTGCCGTTGCCATGCCGGGGGCCAAACCGCACGAGATTGCCAAGGCCTGCAAGCCGGCGATTTCTGCAGCCGACGTGAGCGCGAGCCTGAGTTTCCTTACGAAGTCGGGGCTCCTCACGCGTGACATCAAGGGCAATTACCACCAGACGAACCGCTCGCTTACGACAGGCCGCCTGAACGTGGTCGCCGTCGCCGTGCATTCGCTGCTGCGCCAGATGGGCGAGTTCGCGCTCGAGGCTCTCGACAAGCTGCCGATTTCGGAACGCCACTTCAGCGGGATTACGATGGGTGTCACTGCCGAGACCTACGCGAAGGTCGTGGAGGAACTCGCGCAGTGCCGCAAGCGCATCGTGTCGATGGTCGCCGACGAGCAGCATCCGGATAAGGTATGCAGGCTCAATTTCCAGTTTTTCCCGCTTACGGAGAATTTAAATCGTGTCCAGGTAACGCCGGGCAAAGGAGAATAAAGTATGTTTAATAAAAAGGACTTGAATATGAAGAAATGGATTCTGCCGGCGTTTGCGCTCGGATCGATTTTTATGGCCGCCTGTTCCGACGGCCGGCAAACCACCGGGACGAGCGAGGAGGCCGAGGGCATCACCGCGGTCAAGGACTGGGAAGTGGCGGGCGTGTCGCAGAAGGGCCCGTTCGTTACGGGTTCTGCCGTGACGGTGCAGGAACTTGACGGCATCACGCTCAAGCAGACGGGCAAGAGCTTCAAGGGATCTATCAAGAGCGACAAGGGCGACTTTGCCATCAAGGATATCAATCTGCAGTCGCAGTACGCTATCCTCGAGGCTTCGGGCTACTACCGCGACGAGATCACGGGCAAGAAGTCTACGGGCACGGTGACGCTCCGCGCGCTGACCGATCTCACCGACCGCAAGACGGTGAACATCAACCTGCTCACGCACCTGGAATACGAGCGCGTGATGTACCTCGTGACCGAGAAGAAGAAACCCATTGCCAAGGCGAAGGCGCAGGCAGACGAAGAAATCCTCGCGGCGTTCGGTATCGAGGGCGACTTCGGGAATTCCGAAGACCTGAACATCTTCGAGTCGGGCGACGGAAACGCGGCGCTGCTCGCCATCAGTGTGCTGATGCATGCGGATGCCGACGTGGCTGGTCTCACCGAACGCATGGGCGAGTTCAGTATCGCGATGGCGGAAGGCGGCGACTGGGAAGATGCCGATACCAAGGCCGTGATTGCGGACTGGGCTTGCGATGCCGACCTCAAGGGGACTCTCGCGAATGTGCGGGAGAATATCGAGAGCTGGAAGTATTCGGATTCCGTGCCCGCCTTCGAAAAGTACGTGACGAACTTCTGGTGGGATAACTACGGGCTCGGCCAGTGCACCGAGAAGCGCGAGGGCGATACCAAGCGCAACGTGAACAAGCTGAGCAAGCTCTACAACGAGTACTTCGTGTGCGAAAGCGGGCGCTGGGTCATCCCGGGTTATGAACCGCGTTCGAGCAGCAGCTCGGACCAGGATCCGTCCGGAACATCCTATGGCGTCATGAAGGACACCCGTGACGGGCAGGAATATAAGACTGTCCGTATCGGCAATCAGGTCTGGATGGCTGAAAACCTGAACTATGCCATCGAAGGTAGCCGCTGCTATGGCGACGACAAGAAAAACTGTGAAAAGTATGGCCGCCTGTATAACTGGGACATTGCCTTGGATACGATAAGCGAAGGGTGCGGCGTAAATTTCGATAAATGTACCTTGAAGGAAGATTTCTATCCCCGTCAAGGCGTGTGCCCCGATGGATGGCATTTGCCGGATGCAGGAGAATGGGATGACCTTTTGGAATATGCTGGAAATAACGATGGTGTAGATGAAGTCGGATTTAGTTTGCAGTCGTATTACTGGGACGATGATTGGGAAAAGCAGTACGGTACGGACAAGTTTGGCTTCAATGCGATGGCTGCAGGTATGTTTGATGGCGAAGAATACGTGGGGCTGGATTCTACGGCTGTATTCTGGACGTCGAGGGTAAGTAATATGAGCTTTATCATGGGAGGATCCTTCAGTACCTTGGACTATGTGATGTTCGAGAAAAAGGACACCGATATAACGACGTATCGAAGTGGCAATGTCGAATGGGCTCTCTCCGTCCGCTGTGTCAAGGGGACGGGCAACAAGAGGCCGGAATCCTCCTCCAGCGTCTCCTCTTCGAGTTCCTACGTGAATCCGTTCAGTTCCTCTAGCCAGCCTGTCACATACGATTCCATCCCGAGACTGCCGGAAGAGATGTCTTTCCTGGAACAGTTCTTTGACAAATACAAGGGATACATGGAATTCGAGGGCAGCAGCCAGAAGGACTGGTTTGTGACAAAGCAAAGTGCCGGTGCTTACTATGCGGACACGCGGGATTCCCTGCTTGCAGTCTTGGCGGATACCCTTGTTTTAAGAGGGTTTGCGTATAAGGGCAAAGTGGCGTGTGATTCTGTAAATACTGTAGACACGGTCTATGAGGATTCGGCATATACCTACGAGAAAAAGTCGAATGGCCAGGTATACAGGGTGTCCATTACAAAATGGTGGGAGAGCAATATGTATGTGGGTACTCTTTGGTACGATTTAAAAATCGTTATCCTTGAAGACGGCGCTGAGGAAATTTCGAGCGTAGACCGTAGCTCGCTCCGGTTTGAAACGGAATTGCCCGAAGAGGTCGGCTTCCTTGACGGATATGGAAGCAATGTGCAACATGGGGCTTGGAACGATGATTCCCTGACATCGGTTTGGACCATAGGGCATGATATATCGTCGATGAGTAAAGATGTCGCTACCTGCGATTCCTTGGGGAGGCCAGCACTGGAAGCGCTTGCGGATTCTATCGGGCAGCTCTTTGCGGATAACGGCTTTGCCCTTGTGGAGAAGGATACCGTGCCTGTGTATCATGATTACCGGGGAATCTCGGCTGCGAAGGCTACAGATGGCATGTTCCGCCGGACTATCTACGAGAAAGAAACGGAGAAGGCCAAGTACAGCGTGATTACCTACGGGTATGTAAGCCCTAGGGGGGATGTCTTTAACACGTGGTATATCTACGTGCTCGAATTCGAGGTCCACATCTACTACAAGAGCAAACCCGAGTAGAGATTTGTAAGGAGGAATGGAATGCCCCGCCAGCGATGGCGGGGTATTTTCGTATTCTGGGGCATGTCCTCTGGGGCATGTTCTCAGAACATAGCGCCATGTTCCGAAATGCTTAATTTTTAAGAATTTAGCCAAAAGTGGTAAAATTTGCTTAAAAACGCCATGTTTATGTCCTAAAATCATGGAAAGTAGGTATATTTGTACCTATGAAGGAAATCGTTGAATACACGGATTACCGCAAGTATATCCGGGACTACTACGAAGAACGCAAGCGCAGTTCCGTATTCTCGTGGCAGAAGTTTGCTCAGGATGCCGGATTCTCGTCGGCGGTGTTCCTGAAGTATGTTTGTGAGGGAAAGAAGAACCTGAGCGTCGGTTCCGCGGGCTCTGTCGCGAGCGCCATGGGGCTCGCCGGTTACGAACAGACTTACTTTGTGCTGATGGTCTCGTATGCGCACGCGAAAAGCGACAAGGCCAAGCGTGCCGCTTTCGAGGAACGCTGTGCGCTCGCGAAGGCGCACAAGATGCGTGTGCTGGGCAATGACGAATTCGATTATTTCAAGTCGTGGGAGAACCCGGTGCTGCGTGAACTCGCCCCGCACATGCCGGGAGCCAAGCCCCTCGAGATGGCACGCGCCTGCAGCCCGTCGATTACCGCGGCCGAGGTGACCGAAACGCTTAACTTTTTGGTGAAGCTGAAACTCCTGAAGAGAGACAGGGACGGAAACTACCACCAGACGGACAAGACGATTACGATGGGCGACATGGACGTAGTGCCCGTGGCGGCGCGCGAACTGCAACGCCAGATGGGGGAATTCGCGATCAAGGCCATTGACTTGCCGCTTTCCGAACGTACCATGTCCGGATTTGTGCTCGGCCTTACGGAACGTTCGTACGAACGCATCCGCAAGGAGATGGCGGATTTTTACCGCCGCGTCGTGGCGATTGCGACCGAAGACGACGAGACGGAGCGCGTCTATCGCATGAACATGCAACTGTTCCCGCTGAGCAAGCGGATTGAAACAAAAAAAGATTTGAAGAATAAAAAGGGATAAAGAAATGAAGGGAGCGATGAACAAAATTTTGGGGGCTGCCGCCATGGCTATTTTGACGGTGGCGTGTTCCAGTTCTGACGACAAGGATGTCGCGGGCGGTGCTTCGGGGGACATGGGCATTGTCGCGAGCGCCATTACGGGTGATGCGCAGAAGGGCCCGTTCGTGAAGGGTTCCGCGGTGACAGTGCAGGGCATCGATTGCAAGACGTTGCAATTGACGGATGAACACTTCGAAGGAGAAGTCAAGAGCGACAAGGGCGACTTTAGCGTCAAGGATGTTTCGCTCAAGTCTACGTGCGCGTTGTTCGAGGTTACAGGCCTGTACCGCAGCGAAATTACTGGCAAGACGTCTTCGAAGGAGTTGACGCTGCGCGCGCTGACCGACTTGAAGGACCGCGAGAGCGTGAACATCAATATCCTCACGAACCTGGAATACGAACGCCTGGTGCACCTCGTGACCGAGAAAGGGAAGACGTTCGCGGAAGCGAAGGCGCAGGCCGAGCAGGAAGTGCTCGCGGCGTTCGACATCGCGGGAAGTTTCGAGGAATTCGAGAACCTGAACATCTTTGAGTCGGGTGACGGCAATGCGGCTCTGCTTGCCGTAAGCGTGATGATGCAGGCCAAGACGGATGATGCGGGGCTTGCAAAGCGCATCGAGAAGTTCGAAGACTCGTTCGCGGAAACCGGCATGTGGAAGGATTCTGCCGCGAAGGCTACGATTTCAGACTGGGCTGCAGGAGCCATTGCCGGCAACGGCCTTGATTCCATCCGCAAGAACATCGAGACCTGGGACATCGGGGATACCGTGGCCGCCTTCGAGAAGTACATTACCGCTGAATTCCCGGACACCCTCATCTTGAGCAGCGATAGCCGCGAAGGATCCAGCAGCAGTTCTGCAAAGGAGACAGGCAGCGAATATGATGCCACCGCAAATACGCTGAAGGACCTGCGCGATGGCAAGGTCTATAAGACAGTGAAAATCGGTAGTCAGGTCTGGATGGCGGAGAACCTGGACTATGAAACCGAAAAGAGCTATTGCTACAACGATTCGTCAAAATACTGCGACAAGTATGGCCGGCTGTACACGTGGGCCACGGCAGTAGATGCCTGCCCTACGGGTTGGCACTTGCCGGCAAGCGCTGAATTCGATACGCTGTTCAAGGCGGTGGGATCGCAGATGGTCGCCGGTAATAGGCTCAAGGCCACAAGCGGCTGGAAAACGAACATCAATCTCGGGGACGAATATGGATTCTCGGCGCTCCCTGCAGGCAGCCGCTACTTCGACGGAACATACAATAGCGAAGGCACGAATGCGGATTTCTGGAGCTCTACCGAAGGCAATGGCGGTTCCAACGCGTATGCGATGTACTTGAATTCCGACGATGCCGGGGCCTTCTTGACGGCGCAATCCAGGAACCTCGGTAAATCTGTCCGCTGCGTCAAGGACGACACGACATCTTCGGTGTCTTCGGGGTCTGGCGCATCTTCGAGTTCGGTGAGGGTGAATACTGATGCCGGAAGCGAATACAATGTAGCGGCAGGCACGCTCAAGGACCTGCGTGACGGCAAGACCTACAAGGCGGTGAAAATCGGCAAGCAGACATGGATGGCCGAAAATCTGAACTACGAAACGGAAAATAGCTGGTGCTACAACGATTCGTCAAAATACTGCGACAAGTATGGCCGCCTTTACACCTGGGCTGCGGCCATTGACTCGATTGCGCTTGCAAACGACAGGACGAATCCGCAGAATTGCGGTAATGGAAAAACATGCCTTTTCTCAAAAAAGTTGCAGGGGAGTTGCCCTAGCGGGTGGCACCTGCCGTCGCGTGCGGAATGGCTGACGCTGTTCGTCGCGGTAGGCGGAAAGTCGGTAGCCGGTCAGAAACTGATGTCCAAGAATGGTTGGGAACGGGGAATAGGAACCGATGACTACGGCTTTTCTGCACTGTCCGCAGGCAGTACAAGGTTTGACGACTTGGGCTTCTTCGCCTATTTCTGGAGCTCTACGATGGATTCTAATTATACCCGCGGTGACACGATCTTTGATGTTAGTTCCAATGCGTATGCGATGCACATGTATTATGGTACCGAGAAAGCTGATGTAGAATACCAGGGTAAGAACATCGGCGTTTCTATCCGCTGTGTCATGGACGATACGGAACCCCTAGATAGTCTTTACAGGTGGAGCTGGGATGTGCCTAAGGAAGTCCGCCGCAATCCGGATATCGCCTACGACAGCATTACGGATACGCGCGACAACAAGGTCTACAAGACTGTGAAAATCGGTAGCCAGACATGGATGGCCGACAATCTGAACTACTCCGATAGCGTGACGACGCCGAGCCTGGTAGGCAATAGCGTGTGCTTCGGTAACGATGCTGCCAAGTGCGAAGTTGCGGGTCGCCTTTATACCTGGAACGTGGCGAACGAGGTTTGCCCGAGCGGCTGGCATTTGCCCGATTCTACGGAATGGCAGACCTTGATAACGACGGTGGGCGAAAAGCATGCGGGTGAAGTTCTCAAGTCGCAGACGGGGTGGAAGTTGCATACGGATAGCCGTGGGAGCGGTACGGATGCTGTTGGCTTCTTTGCCTTGCCCGTGGGCCACACGAATGAAAATGGTGTATTTGGCGATGAAGAACTGTATGCGACTTTCTGGACCGCCTCGGATCATGGTGGCAATAGCGGTGTGTTTGTGTACATGTGGTATATGTATGATACCGTGGAGTTCAAGAATGTAGACAAGAAATGGCGCGTGCCTGTCCGCTGTTTGAAGGATTAACGTTAGGGGAAAAGACTTATGTTCATGGAAAAGAGTTCTGTTTTGAAGTGGTGTAATTTCTTTGGGGTGCTTTCGGTGTGTGCCATGTTCTGGGCGTGTTCCAGTTCCAGTGGCGATGATGACGTTGCTGGCGGCGCTTCGGGAGACATGGGTGTCGTTGCGATGAAAATTGCGGGTACCGCGCAGAAGGGCCCGTTTGTCGAAGGTTCTGCCGTGACCGTGCGCGGAATCGATTGCGAGACGATGGAACTGACGGGTGAAGTTTTTGAAAGTGCGGCCAAGAGCGGCAAGGGTGACTTTGTCGTTGACTCCGTGATGCTATCGACTTCGACGTGTGCCATATTCGAGGTGACCGGAAAGTATCTCAATGAACTTACGGGCAAACTGTCGGAAAGCGAGATTACGCTCCATGCGTTGAGCGATTTGAAAAACCGCAAGAAGGTAAACATCAACTTGCTTACCGAATTGGAATACGAGCGCGTGATGTATCTCGTGACCCATACGGAGATGTCGTTTGATGAAGCGAAGTTTAATGCTTCGCAGGAAGTGCTTTGGGCATTCAATATTCCAGGCTCTTCCGAAGCGTTTGAGAACATGAGCATCTTCGATTTGGCTGATCGCGGTTCTATCGTGCTCGCGGTAAGCGTGCTAATGCAGGTGTCGAATGATTCCAATGAGAAGGTTGATGTGGCCGCGCGCATAGACCGCTTCGAAGATTCGTTTGTGGAAACCGGCGTGTGGAGTGATTCCGTCACGAAGGCCTCGATTACGGACTGGGCTATATCTGCCGTTTCGAATGGCGAACTTGATTCCATCCGCAAGAATATCGAAGGCTGGGGTTTCGAATTCACTGTGCCTTCTTTTGAGACGTTCGTGAATATATATGAGTCAAATGCCCGTGCCAAAAGGATGATGGATTCCGTTAGGATTGATGCGGAATATGTAGCGCCCTGCAGGAACGATAGCGTCGACAACTGCGAATACGGCATGCTGACGGATGCGCGCGACGGGCATGTGTACAAGACGGTCAAGATCGGAAAACAGTGGTGGATGGCGGAGAACTTGAACTTCGCGTATCTGCAGGGAACGTCCAGCCGGGATTCCAGCAGCGTCTGCCATAGTACTTATGGGTGCGAGAAGTACGGAAGACTCTATATGTGGAGCGCCGTGATGGATTCTGCGGGCTTGTACTCGGAAGAAGGTTCCGGTTGCGGCAATGGGACGACTTGCAGGTTTACCGATCCAGTTCGTGGCGTTTGCCCCGAGGGGTGGCATGTCCCGACTCGGGTGGAACTCCTGAAATTGACGTCATCTGTTAGGGAGCCTGGGGAGTCTGATTCTTCGTCCAAGTGGCTCAAGGCGACAAGTGGCTGGTGGATTTATACGGGCGAGAATGTCAATGGTACTGATAAATACGGCTTTTCGGCGTTGCCTTCGGGAATGGCGACCACGAACGCTTCTGATGGCAAGATAACTTTCGTTGATCTTGATGCTTATTACTGGACCTCTACGGACGTTGACGATACATACGCGTATGGTATGACGGTTTCTTCTACTGTTGAATATACGCAACACGCGTCGGGTGGCAAGGGCCTTTATTTCGCAGTCCGCTGCGCCAAGGATGATGGTACGGAGGTGGTTCCTTGGTCGTCCAGTTCTGCCAATGATGTAAAATCCAGTTCATCGGCGGATTCTTCTTTAAATTCGGCGGGAGCCTTCAGTTGGTCTGGCCGCGACGGTGAATACTTTGTCGATGCGGGGGTTGACAACGGTAGCGGAACATCAGGTTATTGGTATGCCATCACCGACGCGGAGTTCGATGGAGCCTCTACCTTGACGTGGCCGGTTCCCGTTGCCGACGGAGCTTCACAGGACTCCCTCTCTCCGATTATCGACGAATGTAACGGCATCTGTGCGACATATGCCCTGGATGTAGGGGATTTGGGTGCTACTCCCTATGTTGGCGTTGCTTTCGATGTGGCGGGCAAGGGCTCGGACGGTACGCCGGAACCGGCGGACTTTACCCTCGCGGGAGGTCTCTGCGTCACCTATGTATCCGATGAGAAACTGAAGATCGAGTTGTCTCTCGGCGCCGAGAAGGATAAGGAAATTAGTCACGACTATCCGTATGTTTCTTTGCCTAAGCATGCGGAAGAATACGAAATCTGCACTCAGTGGAAAAACTTCGCACAGGGCGGTTGGGGCGAAGCCAAAGTCACGGGAGAAGAGGCGGCAACGATGGTTGCTACCATAAGGTTCGTGATTCAGGCTAAAAGCGGCTCTACCGGCAGCTTCAAGATCACCAAAATTCGTTCCATGTAAGGGGCGTTCTTGAAAAATGAATGTAGCCCTGCCGAATGGCGGGGCTTTTCTGTATTCTGGGGCGCATTTCTTGTGCTCCAGGAATACAACGTTTGTATTCTATTTTATTGAATTCTTGGAAATTTAGCTAAAAATTGTAAAAACTGCATAAAAATGCCGATTTTGTGTTCTAAAACGCTAAAAACAGCCTATATTTGTGTACATGAAGGAAATCGTTGAATACACAGATTACCGCAAGTTCATCCAGGACTACTACGATGAACGCAAGCGTTGCTCGGCATTCACGTGGCGCGACTTCGCCCGCGATGCCGGGTTTTCGTCGGCGGTGTACTTGAAGTATGTTTGTGAGGGAAAGAAGAACCTGAGCGTAAACGCCGCGGGTTCCGTTGCCGCCGCGATGGGCCTCGCCGGTTACGAACAGACGTACTTTGTCTTGATGGTCTCGTATGCACATGCAAAGAGCGACAAGGCGAAACGTGCCGCATTCGAGGAACGTTGCGCGCTGGCGCATGCCCACAAGGTGCGCGTGCTCGGGAACGAGGAATTCGATTATTTTAAGTCTTGGAGGAACCCGGTGCTGCGCGAGCTTGCCCCGCACATGCCCGGTGCAAGGCCCCTCGAGATGGCGAGGGCTTGCAAACCCGCAATCACGGCAGCCGAAGTGTCAGAAACGCTTGACTTCCTGGTGCGAGCGAAGCTCCTGAAGAAGGACAGGAGCGGGAATTACCGCCAGACGGACAAGTCCGTTTCGATGGGCTCCGTGGATGCGGTCCCCGTGGCGGCCCGCGACATGCAGCGACAAATGGGGGAGTTTGCGGTGAAGGCCTTGGACCTGCCGCTTTCGGAACGCGACATGTCGGGGCTGACCATGGGGCTTACGCGCCGTGCGTATGACCGAATCAAGAAGGAACTGGCGGATTGCCGCCGTCGCATCGTGGCGATTGCCGCAGAAGATGACGGGACGGAGCAGGTGTATCGCCTGAACTTACAATTGTTTCCGATGAGCGAACGCTTGCCGGAAAAAAGGAATATAAATTTAAAGGGGAGGATCGGAAATGAAAACGAATCTCTATAAGGTATTTGGAAAGGGCTCGCTTTTTGTATCGACGTGCGTAGCCATATTTGGCATGCTTGCTGCCTGTTCCGATTCTGGCTCCGATGATATTGCCGGCGGTACTTCGGAAGATGCTGGCATCACCGCAGTCACGGACTGGGAAGTGGCGGGCGTTACGCAGAAGGGTCCGTTCGTCACAGGTTCCGCAGTGACGGTGCAGGAACTTGACGGCATTACGCTCAAGCAGACGGGTAAGAGCTTCAAGGGTTCCATCAAGAGCGACAAGGGCGATTTTGCTATCAAGGATATCGATCTCAAGTCGCAGTATGCCATCCTCGAGGCGTCGGGTTATTATCGCGACGAGATTACGGGCAAAAAATCTTCGGGCACGGTGACGCTCCGCGCGCTGACCGATCTCAGCAACCGCAAGACAGTGAACATCAACCTGCTCACGCATCTGGAATACGAGCGCGTGATGTACCTGGTGACCGAGAAGAAAAAGCCTATTGCCGATGCGAAGGCGCAGGCGGACGAAGAGATCCTTGCAGCGTTCAATATCGAGGGCGACTTCGGGGAATCCGAAGACTTGAACATCTTTGAATCGGGCGACGGGAACGCTGCCTTGCTTGCCATCAGCGTCTTGATGCAGGCGGATGTGGATGTCGCAGGACTCACCGAACGCATTGGCAAGTTCAGCATCGCGGTTGCGGAAGGCGGCGCCTGGGAAGATTCCGACACGAAGGCTGTAATTGCAGATTGGGTATGCGATGCCGACCTCAAGGGAACGCTTGCGAACGTGCGAAAAAATGTTGAGAATTGGAAGTATGCGGATTCCGTGCCCGAGTTCGAGAAGTTC
>JAEEGF011905351.1_pt1 | contig 29715 bp, 20 predicted proteins | sample 9134171 | NCBI WGS metagenome assembly JAEEGF01 (sample SAMN16246542, study PRJNA631951) | gut metagenome | biome: gut microbiome; feature: rumen; material: AP-attached | host: Bos | place: Iran: Karaj | collected 2018-10 | reverse complement strand
ACCTTGCCACGGTCATCATCATCCCCATCACTTCGGCTATCCACGGCTATCCCTATCGAGTGGCCTGTCATGTAGATGGACGAGACGGTGAGATTGTCACCGACCAGATCAGGACAGTAGACAAGAGCAGGTTGAAGAAAAAGATTACTACGCTTTCGCCCGATGAACAAGCCGAACTGCAAGACGTCCTCCGTCAGATGTTCTGCGAATAACGCCACTCCCTTCCCGCTTCCATCCGAGCGGGATTTTCGTTTCTGTATGTCTTGTCGTTGCATCATTTCTTCGGACTTCTATTCCTTTTCCAGCGGCATGTACACGTGCGCCTTTTCAGGTATATATAATCCTCCCACGAATTGATAGTCTGCACTTTTTCCGTAAGTATGTAAGATTGTTTTTGGACCTGTCATATAAAACATAGGATTGGTCAGGTATAAGCGATTGCCAAACACGTTCTTCTTCTGTTTCAGCATCTGCTCTCTCGTCGCCTTCTCGTATGGTGTCACAGTCGTTATCAAACGACGCTCTTGCATGGAGAACTTTGAAACCACAGAACCAGCAGAATAGGTGATGGGTGCCGTTTCCTGATAAATGCCAATAAGCCTGAACGTATGGATGCCCTCATCGTCTGCCGCGTAGGTTATCAAGCCTGGCAGTCCCTGTAGTTTCCAAGGGCCGGCTGCGGTAGGAATGTCCTCGGCATAAAGTACATTCCATGTCTTGCCACGGAACTTTCCGTTTGCTTTCTGGCACAGATAGCCGCAAACAGAGTCGCATCCTTCCACCATCGTCCACGCCGGCGCTTCTGTGTCTTCAGTCACCTCGTACTGAAGTGGCGGAATCAATTCGAGCGCAACGGTCTTACCTTCTGGATAACCAACCGTAGTTGTGGCGATATGCATCAGTGCCTCATTATGCATGAACCAGTAGTGGTCTTCGCCTATCTCCTCGTCTCTCTGCTGTTGAAACAGATAGCGTTCGTAAGTCCATGTCTTCCACACGCCATCGCCCACCTGCAAGGCCAGGCGGATGGAGTCGGTGACAGGCTTTCCGTCTGCGTCCGCTGTGTTGATGGAATACTGATACACTGCTGTAAACTTTGTCTGGCACAAAGTATCCAGTTTTACATTGTCTCGTGTAAGCATCTGTGCCGACATGGTGCTGGCAATCAATGAAAGAATGATTGTTAGTTCCGTTTTCATTGCTCTAATTGTTTTATGGGGTTAATTCCTTCTCCAGCGGTTGATACACGTGTGCCTTCGTCAGCAGCGGATAGCCGTTGGCAAAGAGGTATTGCTGGTCGTTGCGTTTGATAACCTCCATGTGGGAGATATCAGTCTGGAAGTTGACATAGTAGAGGGGATTCTTAGGGTACTGCTTGTTGCCGAAGAGGCGGTTCTTGTGGCGCAGCATCTTGGCGTAGTCCGTGCGCTGCACGTCGGGCCGCTGCTCGGGGGCGGTGATGGGCGTGGGCGTCGGTTGCAGCTTGGCAAGGCGGAAGGTGTGCGCCTCGCTCTTAGCCTCGACGATGAGGCCGGGCAGTCCGCGCAACCGCCAGGGGCCTGCCGACGAAGGGATTTCTTCGGTGTAGCACACCTGCCAGCGAACGCCGCGGTACGTGGCCGTAGCCTGGCGGCAGAGATAGCCCCCGACGGTGAGCGTGTCTTCGCTGAGCATCCACTCAATGGCGGGCGTCGGCTCGTGGCCCTCGAACAGCTGTGGCAGGATGTACTCGCGCACGGTGGTCTGCCCTTCGGGGTAACCCGTCCATACCGTCGGTATATGCATGTAGGCCTCCTGATAGTCCGCAGCTATGTCATCCATGCTTTTCGTCTCCGTGGACTGATAGGCGGAGCGGGGCATCGACTTCGTCACCTTCCTTCCCACCTGCACTACGACCTGCATCCTGTCCGTGGCGTCTTGTCCCTCGTCGTTCTGCGTCCTGCACTCATAGTCGTACACGGCCACAAACTGTGCCGTGTCGACAATCTCTACTTGTCCCTGTGCTGCTATCGTCAGCGCAAGGGTCATCATCGTTGCTAAAATCTTTTTCATTATGTTTGATGCTTTATGTAAGACAATTATCATTTCGCTAATCTTACGTTATAGAGCATAGGAAAGGCTCTCCACCATTAAGATGGATTACAAAGCCATTAATATGTGAATGCTATTTTAGAAATACCTGACAGCTTTTGTCATTTTCACTCGGACGACGCATTCTTCGTCGTCACGACGATGGCCCCGCCTCTTCCTTTTTCCCCATAGAACGTGGTGGCAGACACGCCCTTGAGTACCTCCACATGGTCGATGCTGTCTTCCTGAATATGTGCGAAGCGGTCGCCGCTGATTTCCTCTCCGTCGAGCAGTATCAGAGGCTCGAACACGGGGCGGGCAGAGACAACCAGCGTGATGGCCAGGATGGGCACGACGTAGAGCAGCTTGCTGCGCATCCAGGGATTAGAGGGCGGACGCCGCATCATGTCGATGCGCTTCATCACACTGCTACGGTTGAAGTTGTTGGCAAAGGCCAGCGACGCACCCTGCATGGCCTTTCTGACCAGCAAGGTCTGATAGGCCGACAGCGATACGCCTTGCCGCAGCACATGGTCGTCGGCCTCATACTCATGTACGTCGCGCAGGCTCTTTTCGAGCAGGTACACCACGGGGTTCCACCATTGCAGCACTTTTACAACCGTCAGCAGCAGAATGTCGAAGGAGTGGCCGCAGCAGATGTGCGCCTGTTCATGCAGCAACACCTCACGGGCATTCTGCTCGTAGTCCTGCTGACTGATGACGATACTGTGCATCCAGCTGAACGGCACCTCGCCTGCCGCATGGCAATAGATGGTGGTGCCGTCGGCCTTGCGTTGCTGCCACAGACTGCCGCGCACGATGAAGCGGCGGACGAGCAGCAACAGGTACACACGATAGCAGAGTGCGACGGCCACACCTATTATATATAATAACGAGAGCCACTGCCACACGTCCCAGCGGTTGGCTTCAACAATCATCGCCTCCGCGCGGAACGCCAAGTCCTGCGTCTCGACAATCGACGTGACCGTCTCGTCGGCATTGACGGAATAGGAGACCCTGCACAGCGGCAGCACCACCGACATAAGCACCATGCCGAGCAGTGCCATACGGTTGAGCCGGAAGAAGCGCTCACGCCGCAGCATCAGCACGTAGGGCAGGTAGAGCAGCGTGAGCAGTATGCCCGACTTCAAGGAATAGACCAGCAATTCGTTCATGCTTCAATCTCCTCTAATAGTTTCTGAAGTTCCTCTGCCGTCAGCTGTTCCTCACGCACGAAGAAGCAGAGCATCTTCTTGACGCTGTCGTCGAAGAAGTTGCGCTTCACCTCCTGCATGGCCTGGCGGGTGTACTCTGCCCGCGTCACCCGTGCTATGTATTGGTGGGTCTTGCCCTCGCCCTTGTTCTTGAAGTAGTCTACGAAGCCCTTCTCGCGCAGCACCTTCAGGTAGGTGGCCACGGTGGTGTAGGCGGGCTTCGGCTCCTCCCATCGCTCCAGGATGTCCCAGGCGCAGGCGGCATGGCCTATGTCCCAGAGGATTGTCATCAGCTGGAACTCCGTCCGCGTCAGTGTCTGTTCTTTCTTCTTCATCGTCGTTCAGGTTTTTTCTGGTTGCAAAGAAAGCGCAAAAACTCCAATCTCGCAAATCTCCGATATGGGTTTCTTCGCCGTCCGTACGGATTTTAACCTTTATTCGTAGAAATGCAACACCTATTTACATTCCAGCGGCTGGTAGACGTGCGCCTTGTCGTTCACGTACGTGCCATTGATAATCGAACCCTCGTCGACGTAAACGACGTCGACGGATTGGAGGTTGGCGATGTAATAGTGCGAATCCTTGGGGTAGAGCCTGTTGCCGAAGGTCTTGTTGCGGTTCTTGATAAGCTTTTCTTCCGAGGTCTTCACGGTGATGGCGTTGGTTTCGTAGAAGATGGGGGCAGTGGCGTGCTGAAGTTCGGTGAGCGTGAAGCGGTGGATGCCGTCGTCGCTGACGGCTTCTACAATCAGGCCTGGCAGTCCGCAGAGCTTCCACGGCCCAGCCGTCGTGGGGATGTCCTCTGCATAGCACACCGTCCACTTCCTTCCGTGCAGCTGGCATACGGCTGTCTTGCACAAATAGGAAGCCTCACCCCCGACCCCTCTCCGAGGGGAGAGGGGAGTGATTACTCTTTCCTGCTGTATGGGCATACTACTCCCCTCTCCCCTCGGAGAGGGGCTGGGGGTGAGGCTGAGCGTCCACTTGATGTTCTTCCGCTTCTCCTGCGTCTCATAGATGCTGGGAGGAATGGCGTCGCGCACCGTCACCTGGCCCTCGGGGTAGTCCGTCCACACTTGGGGCATGAAGCAGAACGACTCTGCCCTCAGCAGTGGCAGTTCATCTATGAAGTCGTAGCCCTCCATGTACTCCCGCTTGTTCATTTGCAGGAAATCGGCGGCGAACTGTTTTTTGCCTTCAGCCCATTCCATTTCCTTGCGGAACTTGCGGTAGGGGAAGCTGCGCGTGCAGTGCCGCCCCACCAGCAGGCACAGCTTCATGCGGTCGGTCACAGCCTTGCCATCGGCATCCTGCGTCCGGCATTCGTAGTCGTAGGCCACCACGAGGTTAGCCGTGTCGATACACACCTGATGAACCTTGGCCGCTAGCATCTCCGCCATGATGTCGTCCAGACCGTCGTTTTGCGCCTGCGCTGCTATCGTCAGCGCAAGGGTCGTCATCGTTGCAAGAATCTTTTTCATCTGATTGCTTTATGGGTTTAAAATCGGTGCAAAGATAGGCGAAAAAGTGCGTCGAAGCGCTCGTTTTCAGTTTACAAACGGTTTACAAATGATTTGTAAACTGAGTTTACAAGCAGTTTTCTGGGATTTTTCGTACCTTTGCAGCCGTTATGAGACATATAGCTGTTGTTCTATTGATGGCAATGCTGACCTCCTGCCTGTCGCAGCACGAGCGGCAGGTGCAGATGCTGGATCAGTTGATGGAGGCCACGGACCATTACGACGTGATGCCCAACGATTCTGATGCCCGCGCCGTGCTCTACTACATGGAGCGGCACGGCACACCCCGCGAGCTGCAGCAGGCATGGCGCATGATGGCGAAGATGTACCGCCGCCACGGGGCACTGATATACGAGGGCTTCGCCTACGAGATGGCTGCCGACTGCGTGGACTCGCTGAGTGCAGACTTCGACCCGCGTGCCCTGGCCGAGATTTGCTATGAGTGGAGCATCAACCAGCAGTTCTCCTTTAACGACTGGATAGCGAGGCAAACGGCCCGGCGAGGCATGGAGCTAGCACAGCAGGCGGGCGACACATTATTATACTATAGGTGCATGGGCCAGGAGGCGAATGTGGCACTGACAGTGAATGACGAAGTTCAATTCCTACCTACCGCCTATCGCGCCTTCAGCGAGCTGTGGCAGCGGGGACGGAAGGACTGGGCCGTCGACGCCTTCGCTCCCTACATGTCCTACCTCCTGAGCTACGACCGCAAGAATCTTGAAGCACTCATCAGTTGCGCTGGTGGCACCGAGGCTTTCTTCAATGGCCGCAAAGACGTGGGGCCGATCTTCGATATCAACGATGCCAACTTAGCCGACTCGATGACGATGTGGATGCAGCGATACGAGCGGTACACCCGCGAGGATTTGGAGCATGTGGGATCGTATGCCGCCATCGAATACTGGAAGCTGCGCGGCGACTACCACCTGCGACAGGGCGACTTCGACTCTGCCCACTATTACTACATGAAGCTCGACCATCCGTGGAACTACGTCCGTTTCTATGGCTACCGCAGGCTTTTCGACCTTTACGACAGATTTCCCGACCGCGACCCTGACTACCGCCAGCGTAGCTACTATACCAACCAGGCCGTAACCTATTACTTTGCCGTGAAGAAAGACCGTTTCCTGGAGAACGAGGACGAGTACCGGCAGCGCAACGTGCTCATCAATCACGAGCTGGAGCTGGAACAGGAGCGCACCCTGTTCATTTGTGGACTGTTGCTGCTCTTGGCGGTCATCTCTTTTGCAGCTTACCACCTCTATAAGCTGCGGCGCGAACACCGCGAGACGCTGGAGCAGAACCGCGAATACGCCGACATGCTCCACTCGCTGCGCAGTCAGATGAAGCGGGGAATGCTCGACACCGACATCGCCCGCCGCTTCCACGACCTCTCAGCGCAGGACGCTCACCCCACGGCCGAGGACTGGCAGGCACTCCGCGACGAGATTGATCGTCAGTACCCCCAGCTTTTCACCACGCTGCAGCAGCAATACGCCGAGCACCAGCCCGACCAGACGCTGACCGAGCAAGAACACCATGTCGTCGGTCTCATCGTCATCAAGTGCAGCCCTCTCCAGATGTCCGTCCTCCTCGTCACCTCCAAGTCCAACGTCAGCAACCTGCGCCGTCGCCTCTACAACAAACTGACGGGAAAAGACGGCAGCGGCACCGATCTCGACAAGTACGTCGCAGCCCTGTGCGAGTAGAGATGGCTCGAAAGCAGAGCGTCCGCAATGGTGGTAAAATCTTTTGAAGGAAAGTTCTGGAGGGCGCATCGCTGCGGCCTCCAGAATCACCCGGGTACTATTTACTATCTTTAGCGTTATCTCATTTTGATTTTTCCTTTGCATCCAAATGATAGGTGAACCTGATGCCGACGTGACGGCGAAATTCTGCTCCTCCTTCTTCGTCTCGCTTTCATACGATGGCCGCCAGTGCTTCGCGCCATCTTCGTGGTGTTCCTGCTGGACTTCCTCATACATGCCGACAGGCACGGTGACCTCTCCGAAAAGGAAGGTAGACTTAGACGCACGCAAGCTGCACATATAGGAGAAGTCGTCGTGGGGCAGGGCCCAGAGTGAATCCAGGCACTGATAGACGGCGTCGGTGACCGCCGGCGACGGGGGCGCGTCGAGCTGCCGGGCCGCGAGGGCGGCGGCGTGTTCCAAGGTGCCGAAGTGGTGCAGGTCGAAGGGAGCGCGGAGGAGCACGGTGTAGCCATAGTCGTTGAGCATCGTCAGCAGCCAGCGCGGCTGGTCGGGCGACAGGCGATAGTGCTCTAAGGCCCGGTGCAGGTAGAACTCGGGGTAAGCCGTATTGTGGAAGGGCAGGCGATTGAAGTACTTGTCGTAGGCGCGATAGGCCAGGGCGTGGTCGCCGGTAGTTTCGGCACAGTGGATGGCCAGATGGAAGAGCTGGTTGACCTGCATGGGCACGATGCTGTCGTTCTGACGGCGGCTGAGCACAAAGCAGGCGCGCCCGAAGCGGCGCAGGGCGTCCTCGTCGTCGGTTGTGCCACCAAGGCTCAGCTCTTTATAATAATGGAACATGCGCAGGCGACTGCTGTCATCGGGAGTCAGCGCGTCGTCCGACTTCCGGTCGTCCGACTGGCGGTTGAAGTTCCACGTCTCAGCATCTGACGTCAGGCAGACCGTCGTGTCGGCGTGGCGCAGGTACCATCGCTCTTCGTAGACCATGGCCCGCAGCAGGTCATAGAGCATCAGCGAACTCGCCGTCAGTCGCGTCGTGTCGACCCGTGCCAGCAATGCAGCCGCACTGTCAGCGTCAGCAAACACCACATTCTCAGCCGCCCGGAGCAGGCGCTTCTGAGGTAAGTCACGCAGACTCCATGCTGTACCGCCCACAACGGCCAGCACCAGTAGGGCGACGATGATTCCAACAGTTTTTCTTTTCATGTCCTTTGTTCGTTTTGACGATGCAAAGGTACGGCAATTCAGCGACTTCAGCAAGCGAGAGGGATGGAAAACGCCCTTCCACCCTTTTCCTTCTGACACCCAACGACTTAGTTTCTGTATTTCCACCTCTTTTCCACCTGTTTTAGTGGAAAAGTAAATATAAGAATAACTGGAGGGCGCATCGCTGCGGCCTCCAGCCTTACCCGGGTCTATTTACTAACTTTACTCTTTGGTTGCCTGTTCAGTCTGTACACGACGTGCAGCAGGGCATAGCGGGGCATGACGTTGGTGTAGGTCTCAGTGCGCCCCTGGGCATTGAGGGTGCGGGTGACGTTGCTGAGCTGACCAAGGAGGTCGAAGCCGTCGACGACAACGAGGAGATTGCCCTTGAAGAAAGGTCTCGAGAGGCGTGCATTCCAGACGAGGTCGCTGGTGTTCAGGTTTTCGTCGGCATAGCCTGTGCGGGTGTAGAGGCCGAGGTCGGTGCTGAGATCGAGTTTCCACGGCAGCTTCAGGATGGCGGCGAGGGAGGTGCGACAGGTGAAGGCGTGGAAGTCTTGGAAGTCGGGGCGTGTGCCGGTGAGGCGCTCCCATGTGGGCTGACAGGTGAGTTCGAGGTGGTGATGACCGATGTCGGCCTTGAAGGTGGGAGTGAGGGAGAGGGAGAGGCGGCGGACGGTGGAAGTAGCCCCCCCTACTGCCCCCGAGGGGGCTTCATTACTCTTTAGGACATTAGTATCCCCCTCGGGGGATGAAAGGGGGGCCACCCCTACTAAATCGACGTTCTGGCTGAAGGTAAACTTGAAGGGAATGTCGAGGTTCAGCTTCCTGGCCGTGTCGAGGGCGCAGTGGAAGGTGTAGCCACCGTCGGTGGTCCAGTTGCCATCGACGTTCTCCGGGCGGTAGGTGCGCACGCCAGTCTGCGGGTCGTAGACGTAGCCCATGGCGATGGCGTTGTAGGTGCGCTGGTAGCCCCATTCCAGGTAGTGATAGGAGAGTTTCTTTCTGTAAGAGCCATTGATTTTGAACTCAGGGTTGACGGCTGTGCGCAGGTTGGGGTTACCCAGCCGGATGTTCATTGGGTCGGTATCGTCGCGCATGTCGATGCGTTGCTCCAAGTCGGGCAAGTTCGTCTGCATGCCTAGGGTCAAGCCAATCTGATGGCCGCCTTTGAGGTCGAGATAAGTCCAGTCGGCCATAGAGATAGTGAAGGCGGTGCGGCTGAGGGTGGTGTCGATGCTGCCGCGCTGGTAATCGAGATGTTGGCTGCGCAGGCTGACATTGCCGTTAAGGAGCGTCCATATCTGTCCGTAGCTCTTCTCGTCGAACTTATAGCCGAGGTTGATGTCCAGCTTGTGGCGGTCTTCGGTGGAGCGGCTGTCGAAGCTGTTGCGGCTGTCCATCACCTGCTCGTATTCTCTGACGGAGGGCAGGTCGTCGATGCTGCCGGGCTGGCGGTCGAGACGGTCGAGCAGATAGAGCGACGAGCGGCGGTGGCGCCAGTCGTGGGCAAACTCGTAGGTGGTGAAGAGCGAGCGCCAGCCCTCACCTAAGGGAATGTTGTAGCCCACGGTGAGGCTTGAGTTCATGCTGCGGTCGGGGTGGTTGTCAGTGTACTGGTGGTTGTAGGTGGGGGGCTGCAACGATGTTGCAGCATAGTCGACGGTCTGGCGGTTGAAGAGGTGCTCGTTGCGGTCGTTGTAGGTGATGTAGGCTCCGAGGCGCAGGTTCTCGTTTGAGTGCGGAATCTTGATGGTGGCGCCACCGCCGAACGTGCCCTCCAGCGAATGGCCGTTGCCGACGCCCTGCCGCAGGATGCGGTTGACCAGCGTGTCGCGCAGATTGAGGCGTGAGGACGTGGGGCTGTAGAGCTGGTCGAGCAGCTGGCGGCTGACGTCGGCGACGGGCGCGTTGAAGGTGGCCGATGCCAGGTCGGAGCTATGGTCGAAGCGGTGATACTTCAGGTTGGGGCTGATGTGCCAGCGCACGTTCTTGTGGTTGCGGTAGAAGTCCTGATAGGTAGTGAGCCGCAGGTCGTCGCCAAGTCGGCTGCTGAAGCTGTGGTCGTAGGTGTCGCCCGTCGGCAGGTAGTTCTGTCGCACGGTGCGCGTCTCGCCCTCCGTGTGCTGGTGGTTGACGGCGGCATCGGCATGAAACTCCCACCGCTTGTTGCGGTCGCTGACGTTGAAGTAGATGTCGGCCCTCTCCGTGCGGCGCAGGTTGTTGGACGCGCTGCGCTGCCAGCTGTCGTTGTCTCCAGGTCGGCTGTCGTCGTCCAGGTTGTTGGCATTGGCAATGATGCCCACCTGCGAGAAGTCGGAATGGCGTAGGGCGAAGAGACGTCCTAAATAACGACTGTCAGTGCCGCCACCTACTTCCGCATTGGCTATCCATCCTATCATGTATTCCTTCTTCAACCGCACGTCGATGACATAGCGCTGCGAGTGCTCGTCCTTGATGCCCAGCCATTCGTTCTCGTCGGTCTGCTTGTTATAGATGGCGATGTCTTTCACGGTGTAGGCAGGCAGGTTCTCGAGCATCAGCTTGCGGTCGTGGCTGAAGAACTGCTTGCCGTTGAGCAGCAGGTCGTCGACGAACTTGCCGTTGTGGTAAATGCGGCCGTCGCGCTTCAGCTCCACGCCCGGCAGCTGGCCGATGAGGGCGTCGAGCATCGACCCCTCGGCCAGGATGAAGGCATCGGCATTATATATTAAGGTGTCACCACGGTAGTAGAACTTCACCTTCGAGGCCGTAACCACCACCTCCTGCAGCACGGTGGACTGCGGTGCCAAGTAGAACGGTGGCAGTCCCCGCTCGTGCTCGCGCCTGCCGATGCGCTCCAGCTTATAGTCCACGTATGTAGTCTTGAAACCGACATGGCTGATGCGGAAGATATACTTGGCGGGCATTGCCGGCACCTCGAAAGAGAACTCGCTGGTCTCCCAGTCATATTCTTCAGCATACCAGTGATGACGAGCTTCCTTCTGTGCGATGACTGTACTGTCAGCACTGAGCAACACCACGTTTGCCCCGATAAGGGGCTTGTGGGCGCGGATGTCCTGCACCTCGCCTTTTAGTGTCAGCTTGCGCACGGCCTTTCCTCTTTCGTACTGCACATAGATGCGCTTACCATGCACCTTCACTTTCACGGGCAAACCCTTGCACACCTTACGGACGGCATTCACGGCATTGAGGCCGTCAGTCATTTCCGCAGTGTACAGGCTGTCGAGGCCGTTGCTCTCGATATTGATAGTATATTCCAACTGGCTCTGTTCTATGGCTTTCAAGGCAGAGATAAGTGGGATGACATTCTGTGCTACGACAATCTGCGCTACCCAGAACAAGGCTATGATGATGATTATCCTCTTCATGTTATTTCTTCTTCGGGTTCTTATTGAAGTGATACACCAGATGCGCCATGACGTAGTGCGGCAGGGAGCGATACCAGGTTACGATGCGTCCCTGGGCGTTGATGTCGTACTGTGTGGAGGACAGCTGGTGCAGCAGGTCGAAGGCCTCGACGCGGGCGATGAGCTTGCCCTTGAAGAAGGGCTGGCTCACCGAGGCGTTCAGCACGAAGTCGTCGGTGTTCAGGTCGCTGCTGCCATAGCCGCGACGGCTGTACATAGTGCCATCGGCTGAAAACGAAGTCTTGGTTGGCGACAGCGTGTAGTAGCCTTCTAAGCCATAGTGGTATTCGAGGGCGCTGAGGGTAGATAGATTCATCATGTTGCCCTCACTGCGCCGCCAGTTAATATAGCCTACGGCACGGATGTTGAGGCTTTTGCGGTTGAATCGGATGTTGGCGCCACTGTTGAGTCCGAGGGTGTTCACGGTGTTGACGTGGCTCTCCGTATAGCCCTCCAGCATAGCGTGGTCCTTGGAGTGATCCCACAGGACACCTGCGCTGGCGTGCCATGTCCAGTAGCGCTTCTCGCCGATATTTTGGTGAGTGCTGAACATGACTAAGGCTCCACAGGCTCCACTGACGTTCATCGGTTTGTAGGTATAGACGCCAGTGGCAGGGTTGTAGGTCAACGACTGCGCCACGTCGCGGTGGTGGTAGTTGAAGGATGCAGAGAGGTGATACATCGCTTTGTTCCGCCCCGCGTGGTCGTAGAACTCGGCACTGACTTTGGTGACAGCCGAGGGTTTCAGGTCGGGGTTGCCTAACTTCACGATGAGCGGCTGGCTATTATCGTAGATGTTGATGCGATCCATCAAGAGGGTGCGCTCCTGATGAAATTCGGTATGGAACCTAACGTCGCGCAGTCCGCCTTTCCACACGTTGCGGTAGTCAAAGCTGAAGTTTGGCACAAACACGGTCTGGCGGGCCAACGTGTCGAGCACACCACGCTTATAGTGAAGCCGCTCATATTGCACGGGCAGGCGCAAATAGAGCTGCCACGGCGCATAGTCCACCTTCATGTGAAAGTCAGGGTGCGTATAGTAGGCTTTCTTCACTAGCATGACGACGAGGTTGTTGGTCCAGTCAAAGCCTCGGCTGTCGTAGGAGTTCCTTGGGTCGGTGATGGCCGTAAGGGCATCTATCTGCGAAGGGAGCAGGAGCGAATCGGGGTGGTAGAGGTAATCGCGGTTGTGCTGACTGCGGATGTCGAAGAAGTCGGTGAGGTTGACGTAGAAGTCCTTGGCTATCTCTTTGGCACTGCCCACATGTGCCACGCCCCATGTGCTGCGGTTGAAGAGGTCGTTGGTGTTGTGCTGGGCACTCGACGGGGGAACCGTCGAGCACACTGTCTGGGTGTAGCGGTGGGCTTGTTGGGTTTCGTCGTTGTCGTGCTCTGCCTTGGCGTAGAACGAAATGTTTTGTTTCTTCTCTTTGTTGATGTTGAACGAACCCTGTACCTCTACATAGCCGCTCCAGGCTTTGCCCTCGCTCATTCCTACGGTGCGCTGCGAAACAGTCAGCGAGTCGTTCCATTCGTCGAAGGCTGTGTTGAACGAGCCGTCACGTTTGGCGTAGTCGAAATGGGCAACGGCATACAGATACATCGGCTTGGTCAGCGTGAAGGCGTTGTTCAGCGTCAGCTTCCGGTTGCCCGTGTGGTGGAACGATTCCGAAAGCGACGTAGGCTTGAGGCCTTCGAGAAACCGTTCCCGGCGCTGGCTCATGGTCTGATCGTCGGCGGAGGATGCGTAGTCAGCCCGCAGCGTCTCTTTTATGATGTCGCCTGAGGAGTGGTAGTTGATTTCCGCCCCCACGCTGCGCGTCGTGGTCAGCGACTGAGGCTGGCGGGCTGGACTCCACTGGCCCGACTGCCCTATGTGGCGCTGCTCGTTCACGTTGTTGGCATTGCCCACCAAGGTCAGTCGCAGCCGATCGGTGAAGCCGAGGAGGAAGCCGCGCCCTAACCACCGGTCGTGAGTGCCGGCGGCCCCTTCCACATTGCCGATATAGCCCTGACTGTATTCGTTTTTCAGGTTCACGTCCATGACATAGCTTCGCGGCTCCACGTCATAGCCTAAGGCCGCACTCCTGTCTGTCTGCTTCTCATAGACCTTCAGGTTCTTCACCGTGTAATAGGGCAGATTCTCCATCAGCACCTTTTTGTTGCCGCCGAAAAACGAGCGCGAGCCAAGCAGCAGTTCGTCCACCTTGCGTCCGTTGACGAATATCTCGCCCTGGTCGTTCATCGTCACACCCGGCAGCTGGCGTATCAGGTCGTCGAGCATCGAGCCTTCGGGCAGGTTGAAGGCCGTGGCATCGTAGACCAGTGTGTCGCCTCGCCAGAAGAACTTTACCTTGGTAGCCGTCACCACCACCTCCTTCAGGTTGATGTTCCTCATCTTGTGCATCTTCAGCGTAGGCACGTGTACGTCCTCTCTCTCCGTGGCCGCAACGTTCACCCGCTGCCACACATCGTCGTAGCCCTTCAGCCGAGCACGCACCAAGTACTCACGGCCCGGTGGCACCAGCGCGACGAACTGTGCCATCACGAGGCGCTCGCTGCCATTGTAGAAACGCACCATAGACGCCGAGTCTACAACCACCGTGCTGTCCGTCGTGAATACCGACACCCGTGCGTCGGGCAGCGGCATCTTCAGGAAGCCGTCTTCCACCGGTCCCACGAGGCTTACCTCTTCCGCGGCAGGCCGCCAGCCCCGCCTGGCCTGAACGGTGATAAGGCGTCCTCTCTGCTTCACCTTGACGGGCAGCTTCTTGCAAACCGTCCTCACAGCTTCGGGCACAGTGAGGTTTCTCACCTTAGCCGAGGTCTGCAGCCTGTCAAGACCGTCGGAGAGGATGGTGACGGTGTACTCCTGCTGCCCCAGCTCAATAGTGCGCAGGGCCTCGGTGAGCACGGTGTTGTGGAAATCGTGGCTGACCTGTGCCCGTGCGCCGCTAAACGACAGGTATAAAAGAAGGAATAAGAGTAGCCGTTTCATATACTCTCTTTATCTTCGGTGGTCTCTATATAGATGGTATCGCGCTGCAAGGTCAGGCTAAGTCCGTCGAACAGGTTCAGACCGTCGATGAAGTCGGAGAGCGGCCTGTCAGGATCCCATGTCATGATGAACTTCATGCCTTTGGCCTCCTCGTTGCGGAAGCTGACTGCCTTGCCATAGTGGGCCGAGACGACGGTGAGGATGCTGTCGAGTCGCACGTCGTCGAAACGGACGGACGCCCCACCAACAGCCCCCGTAGGGGTTTCGCTTGTTTCAACAGCCGTCGGCCCAGTAGCATCTTCCGGCGCAGAGCTAGAACTCAGAAAGCGGAGGGTAGCGTACACCAGCCCACTGAAGAAGACGACACCAAGGAAGACAGCGGCTATACGGTATATCCACCCTCGCCTTTGAGCAATTTGCCCGTGACGGCTGGGAAGTGTGGGGGTATGCCGCTTTTCCCTCTGATACACTTTCTTACAGTCGGCCATCACGTCGTAGGCCTTTCGCACTTCTTCGTCCGAGAGCAGTTCCTGCAACTGTGCTTCGGTCATTGCTTCCGGCTCGTCCATCAGCCGCAGCAGCGTCATTAATTTGTCGTTCGTCTCCATGTCGTTAAGGGTTGAAATGGTTTTTGATTCGCGTAATCGCAGCGACAAGATGCTTGTACACCGCCACCTCGCTGATGCCCAGTTCAGCAGCTATCTCACGATACTTCAGTTCCTCGCCGAAGCGCAGCTGGAACACGCGGCGCTGAGCCTCGGTCAGTTCTGTCCGGATGAAAGCCTGCAGACGGTCGAGCCGCTCCTTCTCCTCAACTTCTGTCACCGTCGGCTGGTCGAGGGCATAGAGATGCGTCACCCGCTCCGTCAGCGTCTTGCGGGCGAGTACGTTTCGACAGCGGTTGCGCACGCTCTCACAGAGGTACGCCAGTTCACGACCAGTCTCTACCTCGGGCAGCCGTCGCAGCAGCGCGGCAAAGATTTCGCTCACCACATCCTCCGCTTCGGCGTCGTCGTAAAGCATGCCGCGAGCCTCGGCCAGCAGTCGGCCATGGTGTTGCCGGAACAGCTTTTCCAGTGTACTCTGATTCATCTTCCGTTGCTTACGTTTTATCATAGAGACAAACGAATGCTTCGTTTTCCTAACCAATATAACGCAAAAAGGCGATTATTTGGTATAACAGACCCGTGGAACTATGTCCGTTTCTATGGCTACCGCAAGCATATCTTTCTACAAAAACTGTGCGCAGCCATTCCCCCCCTTGCAAAGGGGGGGCTGGGGGGGATTCACTCTGCGCAGATGAATCCCCCTCTAACTCCCCCTTTGCAAGGGGGAGAATAAGTTACCTCTGCAACGCCTACATGACGGCGCAGCCCTTCCCCTCCTTTTCCAAAGGAGGGGTCAGGGGTGGTTTGTCAGAGATGTCCCAACCGCTTTACAGCCCCGAAGGGGCGATGGAATACAGGCAGGGGCAAACGCCCCTGTATAGCGCAGCACAGCAACAAGCCCTGAAGGGGCGGCAGAATAATCCGTCGTCCCTTCGGGACTTTTGTGTGGTGAGGGGTGCCATGATACAGGGGCGTTGCCCCTGCCTGTAATCCGTCGTCCCTTCGGGACTTTTGTGTGGTGGGGGTGCCATGATACAGGGGCGATGCCCCCTGGTCCCTTCGGGACTATTTGCTGCGCCTTGCCTGCCGCGCAGCTCAATGCGCAGCCATTCCCCCCCTTGCAAAGGGGGGGCAGGGGGGGATTCACTCTGCGCAGATGAATCCCCCTCTAACTCCCCCTTTGCAAGGGGGAGAATTGAGTTACCTCTGCAACAGCTACATGACGGCGCAGCCCTTCCCCTCCTTTTCCAAAGGAGGGGTCAGGGGTGGTTTGTCAGAGATGTATCAACCTCTTTACAGTCCCGAAGGGACGACAGAAGACGATGGTGAGCACCAATCGTCCAGGCAGGGGCAACGCCCCTGTATAGCGCAGCACAACAACAAGCCCCGAAGGGGCGGCAAAAGGCGATGGTGAGCACCAATCGTCTTCCGTCGTCCCTTCGGGACTTAGGGTGGTGGGTGCGCCATGATACAGGGGCGATGCCCCTGCCTGGACGATTGGTGCTCACCATCGTCTTCCGTCGTCCCTTCGGGACTATATGCTGCGCATTGAGCTACGCGGGGGCACAGCGGTGGCAATTGTCCCAAATTACAACATTGTTTTTCTTGTTTTTATTGGTTTTTATTGGTTTTTTCTCAGGCCGCTTCGCGGTATAAACTCACATAGTTCGCGACGTAACTATGTCTTATTCCATCCGCACAGCACGGAAATCCGAAGTTTCCAGCCGAGAAACCTTTGGTTTCCTGCCGAGAAACCGATGGTTTCTCGGCAGGAAACTTTTAAAACCCATGTTGTCTTGAAACTGTAGGATTCTCACCACGGATTTTCTTCAGACAAAAACTATGAAAGGATGCAAAACCTTGCGCTATCTATGTGAGTTGATACCGCGAAGCGGCCTGTGAGTCAAAAAATGTAAGAATTAGGCCATTTTCTTTTGTGGAACGAGAAATATGCATTACCTTTGCAAATGGAAAGAGCAAAGCAATACAGATTATTAACTCGTTAAAAATAAGAAAACCATGAAAAAGATTTTCTCAAGCATTATGATGCTGGCCATGATGATGGCTGCCATGACCACCCTCACCAGCTGTGAGGACGAAGACGATTACATCGCCCAGAAGTTGCGCGACAAGGACTGGCAGGGCACTGTGGATGCCTACTATAGCGACCGATGGGGTTTGAGTGGTAGCACATATGCCACTGTGATGCGCTTTGAGTCCAAGGGAAGTTGGTATACCAGCGGACGCGGCTATGAGGTAGACTACGACACACGTTCACCCTACAACGACTATGCTTACTGTTCCTTTAGCTGGTGCATTGTGAACCGAGACATTTATCTCATTTACGATGATGATGCCTGGAGCGTTCTCTACATCTTGGATTACGGTCTGAACGATAACGCTTTCTGGGGGGACATACGTGATAGCAGCAAGCGTCGCATCCACTTCGACTTTACGAATAGCTCCTTTGATGGCTGGGGTAACTACAACAGAAATGGCGGCTATGGTGACTTCCACAACCAGAATTGGTATCGCTCACGCGCCCAAGTTTCAGAGGATGCTGATGTGCCTTTCATTGACCGCACGGACATAGCACGCCAGCAGAGTGGCGAAACAGCTGCAATAAGTGTAGCCAGCGGTAAGTTTGCCAAGGCTATTCAGGAGAGAGCAGGAAAGTAGGCTTTGAAGGCTTTTGACATTTTTCCTAATAACAATAGGTTTTTCCCTAAAGCTCTTTAGGGGAAAACCTTTTGTGATGCACTGTTTTTGACTTATCTTTGCATCACAAAAAAACACTTAATACCTACGATTATGAAAAAGATTTATACCTACATCACGATGGTGCTGATGCTCAGCATGGCAACCGTCACCTTCACAAGCTGTGAGACTGAAGACCAGTATGAGGCCGATACCCTGGTTACCGGCGACTGGCAGGGTTATTTAGGCACCTACTATTACGACCGTTGGGGATTGACCGGCAATACCTACGAAACCGTCATTCGCTTCGGTAGCAACGGCTACGGCGCCACCAGCGGACGCGGCTACGAGGTGGACTACGACACACGTTCACCCTTCTATGACTACGCCTACTGCGAGTTCTCCTGGTCTATCGTCAATGGCGTCATCACGCTCATCTATGACGACAGCATGTGGTATCCCGTTTACATCAGCCACTACTCGCTGTCGAGCAAATATTTCTCGGGCTACATGGACGACGGTACCAACCGCGAAATCCACTTCCGTCTTGAGAACGTGCGCTTCGGCTACTGGGACAACTACCGCAACGGCTACTACTACGATGACTACTACTATTCACGCGCTACTCGTGCCGCCGAATCAGACAGCATCGCAGCTGCCACCGACAGCATCCCCGTGGTGAACAACGGTAAGAGCATCGTCAGCGGAGCCTTTGCGAAGGCCACGCAGAAATAGTAGGAAATGATGATCCGCCATCAGGTGATGAGGAATGATGCCGTAGGCATCAGATGGTGGTAGCCAGCCATACAGACATGCCGTAGGTATGTCTGTATGGCTGGAATGATGAAAGGAAGTGCAAGGCGCAGCAAAAAGTCCCGAAGGGACGACAGAACGTGTGTATCGTTTCTGTCGTCCCTTCGGGACTGATATTTGCAAGAGCTGTCCCAGCCCTGTTCAGTCAAATTCCCAGCCCGCCCTGAAAAGAAACGTCTACCGCCTTGCTCTGCAGGATGCGCGAGTGAGGCGGCACGTCATGCGTCAGCCAGATGTTGCCGCCGATGACCGAGTCGTGGCCAATGGTGATGCGCCCGAGGATAGAGGCATTGGAATAAACTGTGACGCGGTCTTCAATGACAGGATGGCGCGGCACGTTGAGCATGTTGCCGTTGGCGTCGTACTTGAAGCTCTTCGCACCCAGGGTGACACCCTGATACAGCGTGACGTGGTGGCCGATGATGGTCGTCTCGCCAATGACCACGCCTGTGCCGTGGTCGATGGCGAAATACTCGCCGATGGTGGCGCCGGGGTGGATGTCGATGCCGGTCTTAGAGTGTGCCTGCTCGGTGATGATACGCGGGATGACGGGCACCTGCATCTGGTGAAGCACATGTGCCAGGCGATAGTGCGTCATCGTGTTGACGATAGGGTAGCAGTAGATCACCTCGCCGTAGTTGGGGGCGGCAGGGTCGTTCTGAAACATCGCCTCCACGTCGGTGTAGAGCAGCCGCTTCACCTCTGGCAACTGGTCGATGAAGCGCAGGGCGATGTCCTCGGCCGTGGGCAGCACGTCCTCTTCACTACAATCTTCACAGAACTGCAGGCCGCGGGCTATCTGGCGACGCAGCACGCCATAGAGCTCCTCCATGTTCACACCGATGTAGTGCTGGCGTATCTGCTCGTCGGGCTGGCGTCTGTACAGATAGTCTGAGAAGATGATGTTCTTGGCCAGGCTGACGATGCGGCGCACCTCTTCTACCGAGGGCAGCTGGGCTGAGCCCTTCGGCATCATCGCTATCTCCTTGGCGTCAAGTTTCGAGAGCTTGGCCACGTTGCGCAGCAGCACCTCGTTGATGTTCTTTTGTTCCATAGCTGATAGGTGTAATGAGGATGGTTAGCTGTTGTTTTGGATGTAGAGGGCCATACGTTCCACCTTGCTTTCATCATCGTCACCCACTTGTAGCCAGTCGTTGATGCGCCACTCTCCGTTCTCGTAATAGAGCCCCACCTTCGTCTGCATCCACTCCTCTCCATGAGTCAGCTCAAACGTGGCCTCGGCCATGTCGCCGGTGAGAAGCTGCACCTGTATGTTCTTCGGCTCCACTTTGCCCTCGCCCCAGTAGTTCCACGTGTAGTCTATTCCGCAGGAGTAGCAGCCTCCGGGATAGTCGTTCTCCGCATCAATGGTACGGATCTTGTTCAACAGCTCGTTGAATCCTTCAGTGCAGTACATGGCATAGAGGTCAAGGTTGGGCTCCAGATCGTCTTCCCTCGGGCCATAGACGATGCTCACATCCTTGTAGGCCTTACGCAACATGTTGGCCACGGCCTCCTCCGTCCAGTCCTCATCGGGGGCGGCGGTCACACCGTCGGCCAGTTGCTCGTCGGCCTCTGTCTCTTCTTCGTCTTCATCTTCCACCAGTTCGGTGTCGTCCTTCTCGTCGTTGTCCTTGCTGCTGCCTTTCTTGCCGCAGGCTGCCATCACGCATACCGACAGGGCGGCGATGGCAAACAGAAATAGTTTCCTTTTCATGTTGTTGAGTGTTTTTATTGTTGTGTGTTTTATAGTTGAGCTACAGCTTTAGCTTTCTCCAGATACATCGTGGAATGCGTCGCCACAGCCACGTGATGCAGCGCCAGCGCCAGTCGATGACGCGGACGTGACGTCGTAGGCTGATGGAGCGCACAATGTCGCGAGCCACCTTCTCCTTATGTAATAACAGGGGGTAGCGGTTGCCGTCGTTCAGCAGGTCGGTGTCTACGAAGCCCGGCCTGATGTCGGTGAAGCGGATGCCCAAGCGACGTGCGTTGCTGAGCTGCTCCAACGCCTCGATATAGGTGTTCTGCATGGCTTTCGTGGCCGAGTAGGATGGGGCAGGGCCGAGGCCTTTCGTCCCCGCGATGCTGCTGACGACAGCGATGTGCCCGCCGCCGTGATGGGCCATGTAGCGGAACGCCGTGCCTATCAGCGAGGTGAATCCCAGCCCGTTGGTCTTCACCGTCTGCAGCTCGATGTCCTCATGCAGCTCACGGTTCTGCTTGCCGATGCCCGAGGCATGGAAGTAGAGGTCCATGCCGCCCGTCTGCTCTATCAACTCCAGCAGACGCGCTCTGGCATCCTCGCTGGTGACATCAATCTGCATGGCTGTCTCGAAGTCGGCGAGACGCTCTATGCGGCGGGCTGCCACACCCACCGTCCAGCCCTGCTCCTTGAGCAGCAGCGCCACCTCGCGGCCAATGCCCGACGAGGCTCCCATCACGATAGCTTTCTTCATCAATAATAGCACTTGCATAGAGGCGTCACATGGTAGCGTCTCTCATCGAGGTTGCAAAATTACATTTTTTTTTTGCAAAACAAAGTGAATATCATTTCTTTTTTGTAATTTTGCACACAATCGTACTCAATGTCGATATGGAAATCTATCTCATCATCATTATCATAGCAGTCATATCGATGGCTGCATGGGGTTATCATGTCGGTAACCGCAAGAAGAGAGCATTTGTACAGACCATCATCAAGCTGACCGCTGAGCGTGATGTGCAGAAAGCCCACGCAGACAACTTCTCGCATCAGTTAGACGTGCAGAAGAACGCCTTCGAGAAGCAGTATGCCACATTGAAGGAAGAGCAGAAGTCGTCCTACGAGAGACAGTTGCAGGGGCAGAAAGAACTGTTTGAGCAGCAGATTGCCGACCTGAAAGCATCGTTTGAGCAGCAGCTCGCCCAGACGAAGGAGGCGCATCAGAGCCAGATAGCAGCATTGAAGCAGATGAACGAGGAACAGGTGAAGAGCCAGCTCAACCTCATCCGTGAACAGATGCAGACCACCTCGGAGAAGGTGCTCAAGCACCGCCAGGAGGAGCTGAGCGAGGAGAACATGGAGCAGGTGTCGAAGATTATCGACCCGCTGCAGCGGAGCCTGAAGGATATGCGGGAGGCGCTCGACAAGACCAAGGAACAGCAGGCGGAAGCACTGACACGGCTCGATGAGACCATCAAAATCAACATGCAGAAGAGTCAGGCTATAGGTGAGACGGCCGACCGGCTGACGCGTGCACTGACGGGCGAGGTAAAGGTGCAGGGCAACTTCGGAGAACTGAAACTCAGACAGCTGCTGGAAGACCTGGACCTGAAAGAGGGTGAGCAGTTTGACACACAGGAGACGCTGAAAGACAAAAACGGCAAACTGCTGAAAGGCGACGACGGCCACGGACTGATACCCGACTTCATCTTGCATTTCCCCAACAACCGCCACGTCGTGGTCGACTCGAAGATGTCGCTCACCGACTATGAGCGCTATATGAATACCGAGGACGGCAAGCCCGAGAAGAGCGTCTACCTGAAGGCACACATCGACAGCGTGAGGGCGCAGGTGAGGCGTTTGGCCAGGAAGGAATACACCAAATTTCTGCCCGAGGGCTACAACCGCCTGAACTTCGCCATCATGTATGTGCCCATCGAAGGAGCGCTCAATCTCGCCTTGCTCAACGATGCCACGCTTTGGCGTGAGGCCTACGACGAAGGCGTGATGATACTCGGACCGCAGACTATGTACATGAACCTGCGTGTGCTGGAGATGATGTGGACGCAGGTGCGCCAGCTGAAGAACCAGCAGGCCATGATGGATGCTGCCAACACGGTGATAGAGCGTGTGCAGGATTTCGGCCAGCGTTTTATGGATGTGGAGTCGAGCATGAACGACACGCTCAGGAAAATGTCGAGACTGAAGGTCACCACAGCCGACAGCGGTCCCAGCATCATCACAGCAGCCCGAAACCTCCTGAAGGCCGGGGCACGCGAAAACAAGAAAAAGAAATCGCTGGAAGAGATGGACGACAGCATGTTCATAGAGGCGTAACTTCCCCTTTAACTTCCCCTTTAACTTCCCCTTTAACTTCCCCAAAAATGAAAACAAAGCTTTTTCTGGCCCTGTGCGCTCTGGCCACTACAATGACGGCGCAAACCTATCGAATCCCTGTCAGCGAGGAGCATGAGCAGATGCAGACAGGACAGTATGAACCCACATGGCAGTCGTTGGAGACGCACCAGACACCCGAGTGGTTCCGCGATGCGAAGTTCGGCATCTGGGCACACTGGGGACCCCAGTGCGTGGAGGGCTCGGGCGACTGGATGGCTCGCTCCCTCTACATGGAAGGCACACGTGAGGCCAATTTCCACCGCGAGCACTATGGCCATCCCTCGGAGTTTGGCTTCAAGGATGTGCTGCCCCTTTTCAAGGCCGAGCGTTGGAATCCCGATGAACTTGTAGCACGCTACAAGCGCTGTGGCGCACAGTATTTCTTCGTCTTGGGCAATCACCACGACAACTATGACCTGTGGGACTCGAAGTATCAGCCCTGGAACTCGAAGAACATGGGTCCCAAGCGTGATGTGCTGGCTGAGTGGGCGGCGGCTGCCAAAAAAGCCGGGCTGCCGCTGGGCATCTCCTTCCACGCCGACCATGCCTGGACATGGTATGAGCCGTCGCAGCGCTACGACCTCGAGGGCGACAAGGCCGGCATCTACTACGACGGCAACCTGAAGAAGGAAGACGGCAAGGGCAAGTGGTGGGAAGGCTACGACCCGCAGATGCTCTACCGGCAGCAGCACCCGATGAGCCAAGGCTCGTGGGACAACGGGCGCATACACAGCCAGTGGGACTGGAGCCACGGCGCCTGCCCGCCCAGTCAGGAGTTCGTCACCAATTTCTACGACCGCACGCTCGATGCCATCAACCGCTACAATCCCGACCTCATCTACTTCGACGTCACAGTCCTGCCCTTCTATCCCATCAGCGACTGCGGCTTGCGCATCGCTACACATCTTTATAATAAAAACGCGCGCGCGATAGTGTTCGGCAAAATACTGAACGACGACCAACGCAAGGCACTGACATGGGACGTGGAGCGTGGCGCTCCCAACGAGATCATCCCCATACCTTGGCAAACGTGCAACTGCATCGGCGGCTGGCACTACAACACCAGCATCTACGAGCGCAACGGCTACAAATCCGCAGCGCAGGTGGTGAAACAGCTTGTAGACATCGTCTCGAAGAACGGCAACCTCCTGCTGAGCATCCCCCTGCGCGCCGACGGCACCTACGACGAGAAGGAGGCCAAGATTCTGGACGACCTCGAGGCTTGGATGACGGTGAACGGTGAGAGCATCTTCGCCACAAGACCTTGGGTGAAGTTCGGCGAGGGACCAGTGGCAGAGAAAGACATTAAGATCAATAATCAGGGATTCAACGACGGCCAGTTTGCCAACATGGACTGGCGTGACATCCGTTTCAATCAGACCAAACGCTACCTCTACGTCACAGCGATGGGATGGCCCGAAGACGGCAAACTCACCATCAAGTCATTGGCCAAAGGCAATAAGGACTTCAAGAAAAACATCAGCAGCGCCTATCTCTTGGGCTATGGCAAGGTGAAGGCACGCCAGACCGCCGACGGACTCATCGTCTCATTGCCCGAGCCATGCAACGCCATTGCCCCCGTGCTCCGCATCGCAAAGTGATGAAAAACTCCCAAGAAGTAGCTGTTTTTGCGCCTCTTTTTGCCGTATGGACAGGGATACACCATGAAAAATGAACTTTTTCCTCTTTTTGCGTAAAAAAAATAGAAAAAAATTTGGTCAGTCGATTTTTTCTTCATACCTTTGCACCCGCAAACGAAAGGAAAGCAACCAAATGGTGCCTTAGCTCAGTTGGTAGAGCATCGGACTGAAAATCCGTGTGTCCCCGGTTCGATTCCTGGAGGTACCACTCCTCCTTTCATTATGAACCCCGCGAAAGTCGCAAGACCGAAGCGGGGTTTTCTTATGTATACGTACTCGTCAACGATTTGTGTACCCGCCGTATTCAGTAAACATAACTCACCAAGCCACTATGATGACCACACAGTAGGCAGCAACGAAAAACATCGTATAATTCTCTGAGGGCATCAAACCATTCTAAACGGGGGATTCTATGGGGAATACTTTTCTTTGCGATGAGAAAAAAGCTCTTTTTTAGGCAAAAGTAAATAAAAACTTTTGCAAATCAAAATAATTGTGCTACATTTGCAATCAGAAAGAATAAGAGATGAAAATTGCCTTTTTGATTTCTGCATTTACCGATGCTCCGCACTTGTTGAGATTTGTAAACAGTCTACCCTCCGACAGCGACTGTTATGTACACATTGATGCCAGTTACGATGTCAAGCCGTTTGTTGACCTGTTGCGGAGTTGTGATAATCGCCAAGGGCGTGTTGTCTTCATTGAGAAGCGTACAAAAGTTATGTGGGGTAGTTTTACGCAAGTACGATTTCAAATGGAACTGATACGAGCTGCACTTGGTAGCTGTACACACTATGACTATCTGTTCATGTTGAGCGGACAGGACTATCCTGTTTGGAGCAATCAGCATATTGCCAGTTACCTGACAGAGCATAAGGGACGCAACTTCCTACAGGGAACATGTATGGCAGGACTTCCTGACATTGAGACCTATGAGTACACACGCTATCGTTTTCTGAACAACAAGCCTTGGCAATATGGTACGTTGAAAAGTAAGTTTCGCGTACTGCTGCGAACGGCAGCTCAACCTTTTTTGAGAAAGCCATTGGTGTTTTCGGCCGATGGTAGAGAATACCGTTTGTATAAAGGTTCAGACTACTTCGCCCTTACCGAAGAGCTTGCACACTATCTGCTCGACGTCTATGATCATGGTCCTCAATTGCAACGCTACTTCTATACTAGTTTTGCGCCAAGTGAGACGTTTGCACACACCGTTGCATTTAACTCCCGCTTTGCCGACGCATGTATGTTGGTGAAGGGGCCTGTTAACAAGCTGGAAGAATTGACACCATTAACTTACATTGAATATGGTAGTAAGATAAAAGAATTGACAGAAGACGATTACGAAAAGATTTTGGAAAGCGGAAAGATGTTTTGCAGGAAATGTGTGACAGGCGTCAGCAATCAGCTAATGGACATGATTGACGAGCACCGACTCAAGGGGGAGGCTCTCCCAAAAGAAACGGCAAAATGAATTTGCAGTAATAGATTTAAAGAATGGAAATATCAATAATTATTCCCGTATATAATAAGGAACAATATATCAAACTGTGTCTGACTAGTGCTCTATCGCAGGACTTCGAGGATTATGAAGTCATTGCCGTTGACGATGGGTCAACAGACGGTTCTGGTAACATATGTGATATAATTGCCAACAATGACAGCCGTCTTCGAGTGATTCATACTGAGAATGGAGGCGTCACTGCAGCACGTCGCCGTGGAGTAGTAGAAGCTCGAGGGCGCTTTATCATGTTTTGCGATAGTGACGACCAATTACTACCTCATGCATTGAGGAATTCATACGAAGCTATGATAGCTAATGATGCAGGCGAGGTGATAGCGCCCTACCAGAACCAGCTAGGAAACGTTTTTGACTCCATGCGGAGAGGATTTATTGAGCCGTCTGAAGTTATAAAAGAGTATCTTGCCCAACATAATTGCTTCCCTCCTATTTGGGCAATATTACTACGTCGCAATATCATAATGGATGGTTGTTTAGAAATACCGCGCGAGATTTATATAGGTGAAGACATCTTGTTTCATATACGATATTTGACTAAAGTAACATCTGTTTTTTGTATTGACCAAAGCAACTATATATACTGTGAGGGCATTACATCCTATCCTCAAATAGCTCTTCAGTATGAGCAGAAGTACGATGAGCTGCTAAAGACAGCGTTGCAGCCTGTTTGGCAAGAAATGGAACCCTTTTTCAGATTACGACAACTTAAAACTTATGAGAAATTCATTGATTTGAAACAATTCCAAGTGTATGATGAATATTATTATCAACTTGAGGGCAAACTCAACAAACAGATACCCTTTGCTGACCGTCTGGCATATTCATTACACCCACGACTTGCATATTATTTGGTTCATTGCTATAAATGGTGGTTACATGGTAGGGATAAAACCAGTTAAATGATTACAAATCAACAAAAATCGTAATTGATTATCCGCAATCATGTAAGTAAGATGCCTTCAGTTCTTAATCACATGATTGCAGTTTGTCTTTTTTGTCAATAACCCATTCGCGAAGTGTCCACCTCCTTCTTTTTCTTCTCCTTGAAGTTACCTATACGGGCAATGGCGGTGAGTGAGGCATTGACGTAGTTCATCCAGACGCGCATGGCGTAATGCTGATTGGCAATTGTGGAACGAGTCTTTGCATAGCAGTTGAAGATATTGTTGCCTTTAACAATAAGGCTCCACTTGCCGTTGCCGGATGTCCAGCGAAGCGAGGTGTTCAGATAGAACAGTGGACTGATGTCATAGACGCCCTGGATGGCTTTAGATTGGAAGAACGGATTGAGAATGAACTGGATGTTATGCCGCTGTGACAGTTTGGCAACAGCGGTCCCTCCAAAGATGGCCGAGAGACGAGTGCGGTCGAAAGGCAGATCAAAGAAATCGTCACTCTTATCATGACGGTAAAGTCCAGTAGCTATCACGTTACCATTGAGCCACTGGCCGACGCGGAACTGTGCAGAGACCTGCAGACCGTAGTAGTTGGAATAATCGAAGTTGGTCTCCTTCATAATTACTGCCATACGGTCGGAGGTTTGATAGGGAAGCTGCACAAAGTAGTCGGGCTCAAACTCAGCAAAGGTCGTGAACGTGTACTTATGGTTCAATTGCCACATGAGGTTCAACTCATATTTCGACATGGGCTTCAGGTCGGGATTGCCCCATATTTCGCTGTAGGCTGAGGCATAGTAGATACTGCTCATTGTGCTCCAGTAGCTGGGATAGACGGCCTCGCTGCTGAACGAGAGATTGAGCATGTTCTTCGGATTGATGTTCCACATGGCGTTAAACTGAGGGTAGATGCGCCATTCGTTCCACTTGGTGGCGTGGTATTGCTCCATCGTCAGCGAGGCATCGAGGCTCAGCAACTTACCCATCTGTTTGCTGAATCCTGTGTATGCGCTTAGGATGCGTTCATCGTAATCTACATGGCTGGTGGCATCGGGCAGTTCTTCGTGGCTCTGATTGAGGGTGGTCTGATAGCTGTTATTGTTTGTGAATTGCGCCTTTGCTCCATAGTTCAATTCCCAATTCTTTGGCAGTGTATGTGTCTGGTCAACAGTAAAGAGCCACTTGCCTACTATCTGGCGACTATCTACCGACAGGTTTCGGGTAATGTCGTACTGCATTCCCGACATGCTGTCGCCTGCCCGAAGCATTTCGCCCTCAAGGCTTTGTGTGCGAGGTTCCTGATAGTTGGTATACGACGCGCCTAGTTGCAAACCAAATGGAGCCGCATAGTTGGCATCGATGTTGTGAAGGTAAGTGTGCTGACGGGAATGCTGCATAGATTGGGCAGTGCCTGTCGTGGTATTGGTGGAACGTGTGGAGTTCCACTGACCTGTATAGGCAAGGCCAAGACGATGGTTCTCGGCAATGGCATAGTCCATCCCTATGCGGTACTCATGGTCAATGCCGTCGCTGCGGTTGCGTGTCTTGTCTTTGTAAGCTATGCGCTTGCCGCCCAGAGGATGTTGGGCTTCATGCTCCACTTGACCATAGCCACTACCATTTGTGTAAGTGTAAGACAAGTCCATGCTCAGCTTGCCATGATTATAGATAACACTGGGCATCCAATACCCCTTGCCGTATTTGTCCTGCCCCCATCCCCATACATTCTGTCCTGATAGCTGGTTTGTCCCTGTGTAGTCTTTTGTTATAATATTGATGGCCATCCCTCGTACATGATACTTCGCAGGAGCCGATGGCATCACCTCGGCCTTGGCCAGCATGGCTGCGGGCATTTGCTTCAATCGCCCTACCACTTTGTCGGCATCAAGCGTTGTCGCCTTGCCGTTGATAATAAGGGTAACTTTCTGCCAGCCAAACGTAAGGTTTTCGCCCGTGTCGATTACACCAGGAATACGTGTAAGAGCCTCATAGGCGTTATCGGCAGGATATACTTCAAGGAGCATTGGCATGTTGTAGGTCAGATGTCCGTTTTCCGCCTTTGAGAGAATGCGATCGCCTGTCACCTTCACACCATTCAGCATAATAGTCTCAGGCTTGAGGCAGACATTTCCGGCATTACGTGAATCGAACAAGACATATTCTGTCTTATATCCCACAAATGATATTCGGGCGAAGACGGGACACTGTTCGCATGGAATGACAAATAGACCGCTCTCGTTTGATACGCCACCTGTAATCAGCGTTGAGTCTTGGGGCGATAGCAGGGCGATGTTAGCATAGGCTATGGGCTGGCCTTGCTCGTCGATGATGGTGCCTTTATACCGAGGGGCAATCTTCTGCGGACACTCCACGATGATTTCCTTATCTTCAACGGTCATGCGGATAGGATAGAAGCCTATCATCTGACGGATGGCATCGGGCACGGTCTTGCGATGAACGGAGGTGGTGATGCGGAAGTCCTCTAATTCATTATACAGGAAACTGATGGTGTACTCCTCGCTCTGCTCATTCAGTTGCCGCAGGGCCTCACTGAGTGACACATTGTTATATTCGCCCGTTATCTTCTGGGCCTGCACTCCGGCAAAGACTAGCCAGCAGACAAGTATAATGCAGATTCTTCTCATAGCTTATTCTACTACTATCTTGTCCGACTTCAGTTCTACTGTGATGCTTTCGAAGAGGTTGAGCCTATGCAGTACAACATCAAGCGTTTCTTCCTGTTTCCACACGAAATAGAAACGGAGTTGGCGAGCATCGGCATTCAGGAAATCCACCTCTTTATGATAATAGACAGCTATTTGGCGGAGCATCTTCTCCAATGCCACATTGTCGAATACAATAGTCTTTGCATTGGTTGTTGTATCTGCCTTAATGGTGTCTGCAGACAGTGCCGAGGCAGACTTGGCAGATGTAGTTTGTTCTGCCTGCAGAGCCAGTGGTTTACGATTGCTCACCATACGCACGATGTGGATTGCAGCGACAGCCACTCCCACCGTAAAGAGTATGCCGATAATGCTTGCTGCCACCTTATAAGGGAATATGCCTATCAATTTCCTGCCATCTGGGTAATCCTTCTCACGCTCGGCATAATGGATGGAAGCATCATTGTGCTCTCGCCTAATCGAAGCCTTGATGGTGTCAGTATGCGGCTCTTCGCTGTTTTCTTTATCAAGGGCTTCTAAGTCATCAGCATGTTCGGCTGCGAATTTCTGCCATTCCTCGTCTACGGGAACGGACTCCTCTTCGACTTCGCGCTTCACAAAGGCTTGCTTTGTCAGCGCGA
>JAEEGF012447744.1_pt1 | contig 29719 bp, 20 predicted proteins | sample 9134171 | NCBI WGS metagenome assembly JAEEGF01 (sample SAMN16246542, study PRJNA631951) | gut metagenome | biome: gut microbiome; feature: rumen; material: AP-attached | host: Bos | place: Iran: Karaj | collected 2018-10 | reverse complement strand
TTAGACGAGAATTTATCCAATTTTTCATTTTTGCAAGCGCGACTTGCAAAATTCGTGGTTTCGACTGATAGCGAATTTGTGCAAGCGCCGCTTGCACAATTCATCTGGTACGCATTACTTGGTTTTTCCGACAGCATTGAGATAGGCATCCATAAGACCCTCTTTCACGAAGAGGATTCGGCCCTGTTTGCTGTTTCCTTGCTTGACATGGGGTAGTTTGTCTTTTATCTTTCTCACATAGTCTTCAGACAAATTAAGTGTTTCAGCAGCTTCCTTGACTGTGATAAGCTCAGGCTCCTTTGCCTCATCTTTTACCTTCTGCATCTCCTTCACCATTTCTTTGGCGAGGAGTTTGATAAATTTCTGATCATATTCAAATCGCATCATAGCTTATATCTCCTTTTTTTGTTGCAAAAATAGGAATAAGCTACCAAAACGGTGGTCTTGAAAAATTTAAAGTCATATTTTAACAATTTTACGACTTACCCTGTCGGGAAATGGCTGATTTTTGAGTGTTTTGTCCCCTTTTTGCTTGAATTATTTGGTTATTCGATGCAAAAGCACTACCTTTGCAAAGTGAGATAAGAGATCTTTGATAGAATTAAAACCATTGAGCGTTAAGACAGCGTGACGGCTAAGAAATCTGGCAACTATATTACCCGTCTTATTATACATAGCAGGTGTATTACCAGTGTATTACCTCGTACAATCTGAACCGTTTTGATGGGAAATGCTAAATGATTGGTACTCAATTCATTAAACAACAAATAGATGAGGGACATCTCCTTCTGCGAGAGATACCTCTCTCTCCGCCAAAAACGCTTAAAGGGAATCAATCAGGTTCCCTTTTTTTTGTGCCTGATTGTCAACACTCTGCGGACGCAACTCTCTAATAGTAAAGTTATTAGCGAATTGCATCCCTTTTGTTTTGTGTGTATGTTCATACAAGATAACCCAACAAAAAAGATATGGAATCGTGTTATATTTTTGTTAGAGACAAAAAGAAGACTATGCAGGCAATTAACACTTTTCGCAAGAAGCGGTCGTAAATATGTTATTATGTAACACGTTACATAATAACATATTTACGACCGTCATCTATTGAAAATGGAGGTCTTGGGCTCCAAAAAGTATTAAAAATAGTAAAAGGTGCTTCTATTTACCGACTTATTTATATATTTGCACTCAAATACTGTACACATTATGTCAAACAATGAACAAAGTGAGGCGCTGAATCGTTTGAAAGTTGTCCTCGTAGAACAAGGTAAGACCAGTCGCTGGCTAGCAGAACAGTTAGGCAAAACAGAGCACACCATTTCTCGATGGTGCCAGAACAAAACGCAACCATCTGTGGCACAATTAAAAGAGATTGCAACCATTTTGGATGTTGATATGCGTTCACTTATCGTATCAACAAAATAGAAAAGAGTTACATGGCAAAAAAAGTGATTAAAGAAAAAGCAATAGAGGAAACCCTATGGGAATCGGCGAATAAACTGCGAGGCTCTGTGGAACCATCGGAGTATAAACACGTGGTGCTGAGTCTCATCTTCTTGAAATATGCACACGACCGCTTTACGGAGCGGCGCAATGAATTGGTGGCGGAAGGCAGGGAGGCTTTTGCAGACAACCCCGTGTTCTATAATGCCAAGAACGTCTTTTATCTGGAGCCCGAGAGCCGTTGGGATTTTCTGATTGAGAATGCTAAGCAGAATGATATTGCCATCAAGATAGACAAGGCATTGGCGAAAGTGGAACAGAGCAACCCTACGCTAAAAGGAGCCTTGCCAAGCAATTACTATGCAGGTCTGTCGCTCGACCGTACCAAGCTCGCTGCTCTGCTTGATGAAATCAACAAGATTGACACGCTGAAAGACCCTGAAAACGATCTTATAGGGCGTGTATATGAATACTTCCTCGGTAAGTTTGCCATTGCCGAAGGTAAGGGTAAGGGTGAATACTATACGCCTAAGACCATCGTCAACCTTATTGCTGAGATGATTGAGCCTTATCGTGGTAAGATATATGACCCTTGTTGTGGTTCTGGCGGCATGTTTGTACAGAGTATGAAGTTCATCGAGGCACATCACGGTAACAAGCGCGACATCTCTGTCTATGGACAGGAATATACCAATACCACCTACAAACTGGCAAAGATGAACCTTGCCATTCGTGGCATTGCCTGTAACCTGGGCGAGATGGCAGCCGATACTTTCCATAATGACCAGCACAAAGACCTGAAGGCAGACTTCATCATGGCTAATCCACCATTCAATCAGAAGGCCTGGCGAGCAGAGAACGAACTGAAGGATGACCCACGCTGGGCTGGATACGATGTGCCTCCTACAAGCAACGCCAACTATGGTTGGATTCTTAACATTGTCTCAAAACTATCTGCTAATGGAACAGCAGGTTTCCTTCTTGCCAATGGTGCGTTGAGTGGCGACGGAACTGAGTTGGCTATCCGTAAGCAACTACTTCAGAACCATTTGGTAGAGGCTATTGTCATTCTGCCACGCAACATGTTCTATTCTACGGACATCAGCGTGACGCTATGGATTCTGAACAATAACAAGAAAGCCCGTACGGTGGAGCAGAACGGCAAGATGGTTCGCTATCGCAATCGTGAGAACGAGGTGCTGTTCATCGACCTGCGCCAGTGGGGAGAGCCGTTTGAGAAGAAGTACATACAGTTCTCTACAGAGCAGATACAGCAGATAGCAGAGAACTTCCATAACTGGCAGCGTGTAGGCTATGAAGAGACGTATCACAACGAACCAGAATATTGCTATTCAGCCACCCTCGACGAGATTGACAAGAAAGGCTGGAGCCTCGTGCCAAGCAAATACATCGAGTTCCGCAACCGTGACGAGCAGATAGACTTCGAAACCAAGATGAAACAACTGCAAGCAGATTTGCGCGATCTTTTGCAGAAGGAAGAAGAAAGTAAACAAAAGCTGAAAGACCTCTTTAATTCATTAGGCTATGGACTCGAATAATCAAATCATCATATATCAGACCGAGGACGGGCAGACGCAAGTGGATGTTCGGCTGGAGAACGAGACAGTGTGGCTGTCTACTAGTCAGATGGCAATGCTATTTGACAAAGAAGAATCGAACATTCGTAGGCATGTTATCAATGTTTTTAAAGAAGGAGAATTAGAACGTGAAAATAACGTGCAAAAAATACACGTTAATGGAATCAAGAAGCCTGTTCCATATTACAATCTTGACGTCATTATCTCTGTTGGTTATCGTGTAAAGAGCAAACGCGGTACAGCTTTTCGCATTTGGGCGCGAAAGATACTAAAAGATTATCTCATCAAGGGCTATGCCATCAATGAGCGTATGCGTAAGGAGCAGATTGGTGAGTTACGCCAACTGGTAGGTATGCTTGGGCGCACCATACAGAGCCAGCCGCTACTGTCGAACGATGAGACCAATGCCCTGTTTGAGGTGGTGACAGACTACACCTATGCTCTCGATACCCTCGACAATTACGACTACGAGCGGCTTACTATCAATAAGACCACAAAAGAAGAGCCGTTCCATGCTACCTACGAGAATGCAATGGAAGCTATCAATGGATTGCGAGAGAAATTTGGTGGCTCTGTTCTCTTTGGCAACGAGAAGGATGACTCCTTCAAAAGCAGTATCGGACAAATTTATCAGACTTTTGGTGGCGAAGAACTCTATCCCAGTGTGGAGGAGAAGGCCGCCATGCTGCTCTATCTTGTCACGAAGAACCACTCGTTCAGTGATGGTAACAAACGCATTGCCGCCACGCTGTTCCTCTGGTTCCTTAACAATAATCACATTCTCTATCATCCTGACGGTAGCAAGCGCATTGCCGACAGCACCCTCGTTGCCCTCACGCTGATGATTGCCGAGAGTAGGACGGAGGAAAAGGACGTCATGGTGAAGGTAGTTGTCAATCTGATAAACAAAAACAACGATGAGTAAAGCGGAATATAAACGTTTAGGCGACTATATCAGAGAGGTGAATGTTCGTAATCGGGAGTTGAAGGTTACGAAACTTGTTGGTCTTACGATTGACAAGGCGTTCATTCCATCGGTGGCAAATGTCATCGGCACAGACCTATCTAATTATAAAGTTATCCGGAAGGAGCAATTTGCTTGCAGTTTGATACAGGTAAGCCGTGACGGAAAGATGCCTGTTGCCATGTTTGAAGAAGATGAGGCTATTATGTCGCCTGCCTATCCCATGTTTGAGGTTGTTGATAAGACGGCGTTGATGCCTCAGTATCTGATGATGTGGTTCTCTCGAAGTGAGTTTGACCGTGAAGCCAGTTACTATGCTGTGGGTGGTGTTCGTGGCAGTTTGACTTGGGAAGACTTTTGCAATATGCAACTCCCCATCCCCTCCTTCACTCGTCAACGTGAAATCGAGTCAGAATACGAAACGCTGACCAATCGCATCCGTCTCAACAATCAAATGATTCAGCACCTCGAAGCCACCGCCCAAGCCCTCTACCGCAAAACCTTCGTCGATAACATCGACAAAGAAAACCTCCCCGATGGCTGGAGAATGGGGACGATTGGAGAATTTGGAGTGGTGATAACAGGAAAAACTCCTTCAAGTGATAATCCTGAAGATTTTGGAAATGATATGCCTTTTGTAACCCCTGGAGATTTTGGAAATTATCATAAGTTCGCAATAGGAGCTGAACGTGAGCTTTCTGAGATAGGCGTAAAACGACTAAATGGAAAAGTCTTGCCCAAAGGTTCTGTAATAGTTACATGTATAGGCTCAGATATGGGTAAAGTCACCATTGCCTCTGAAGAGTGTATCACTAATCAACAAATGAATTCTATCATTGTAAACCGTAGAGAATATTCTGATTATCTCTTTTACGTCTTGTCGTTCATGTCAAAAGAATTAAGAGCTATGGCTTTGGGAAGTTCTACTATGCCACTTCTTAACAAAAGTGACTTTGAAAAGATAAGAGTAGTATATCCTCCAAGCGATATACTTGCTGAGTTTTCCCAATTGCTTAGTATTAGCAATGAAATGATATTATTAAAAATGAAAGAGAACGAGAAACTAACCGAATTACAGTCTTTGCTTTTGGCGAAGATGGGGCAATAATAGGAATTGGATATGGAAGAAGAATATAAAGACCTTGATGAATATTGCTACAAGAAAAACAGTTTGAGTGTATTTGAAAAATACAAGCAGTCAGACGACCCACAAGTTCGTGAAAGAGCAAGTAATTGGAGAGGTGCCATCGGCTTGCAAGCTGTTGATGGGCTAACTGTCTCTAACTATCTCATAGAATTGGCTTGTAGGAACATAGAAGGTGAATTGACGTCAGAAGAAGTCGATGAACTTTTAGACAAATACTACAAGGAAAAACATGGTCGATAACATTTTTATCCTGAATAATTGCAAATTTTGTGCAGATTTTACAAATAGCATGATGTTAATTCGGATTTTATCTGTATATTTGCGGCAAAAATAAAAGCATAGGTATGATACAAGAATTGAAAATAAAGAATGTGCTCTCGTTTAAAAATGAAGTGACATTCAGTTTCGTTGCCTCAAACGACCAGTTTGCGGAAAATAGTCAGGTGGTAAAGATTAACGATAGTACACGATTGCTTCGCTTTGGTGTGCTGTATGGATATAATGCATCAGGAAAGTCAAATTTGCTCTATGCTTTTGATTTCCTTCCCCGCTTTTGGAGTTATAAGCCCGAAGGTATGGATGAGCCAACTGGGGTCGTTCCGTTCAAACTTGACGCTGTTTCGCCAAATGAGCCGTCCTGCTTTGAACTGATATTCTTTGTCGGCAATGTGAAGTATTGGTATCAGCTGGAGTTGGACAGGAATCAAGTCTATTTGGAAAAACTTTCGTATTATAAAAGTGCCCAACCCACTATGTTGTTTGAGAGAAAACTGGTGGACGGACATTCGGAGGTGGAGATTAACCCGAAAGGTGATAAAATCAGTGCTTCTGCCAAAGAGTTGATTAATGGATATTGTCTGAAGAATCTTTCTTTCTTTGTGGCTCGTAATCAAGTGAATGCAAGTCTGCCTCTGATTGATGCTGCCAAAAACTGGATGAAGGAGCAGACAATGCCTGCCGTATTTCCATCAACCTATCTTACGGATTATGCACAGCGTAAAACGGCAGAGAATAAAGACTTGACCCATTATCTTGTGAACTTCCTGCATGAAGCAGATTTCAATATCACTAATATTTCTTCAGATATTGTGAATAGGCCAATATCAGATGAAGAAGTGAAGTTCCGAATCTCTGACGAGCGTATTCCTAAGGACGAAAGGGAGCGAATCAAGAAAGAGAGAACCATCTCACTTCATCATACCAGTTTTGAGCATACCGTTGAAAATGAAAACGGGCGAGAGGCATACCAGATGAATAGAGGTGATGAATCGACCGGAACTCTGCGTACTTTCGGTATAGAAACAGTATTGTATGAGTCACTTGAGAAAAACGCTTTTTTGCCAATAGATGAGATAGAGACTTCGCAGCATCCCAATTTGTTTGAAAAGATGCTATTTGAATATTTGAAGACTCATTCAAGGTCTCAACTTCTTGTCACTACACATAATGATGGTTTGCTAGATTTGGTGGATGACCTCATTAGAAAAGATTCCGTGTGGTTTACTGAAAAGGATAAGGCTGGTGTGACGGATTTGTATAAACTGACAGATTTCAAAGGCATAAACCGCTTGTCATCAATCAGAGAGGCTTATCGCAACAAACGTTTTGGGGCTACAATGAAGTAATGTGATGGAAGAAAGAGAATTAGCTGAGGTCGTTGAACAGCAACAATATTTTGAGGCTGTACCTGCTTCCTCACCAGAAGAAGATGAGGGAACAAGGGATATGGGACCGCTGTACCCATTCCTCATCAGTGGCGGAACCAATACCGAGCGCTATTACTTTACACATATAAATGACACGACAGGATATAAGTTCAATATCAGACCGAAGTATTTTGCTGATGAGTCAAACTACACCGAGGCATTTCCCAAAAGAATCAAAGAGATATTAAATGCAAATACTGATCCTAAAATTTTTTGTGTTTTCGATTGGGATACAATTTATGGAATCGATGCGAAGATTAAGAAACACGAGGATTTTGAAAAGCGGTTTCGAACAGAAATTGATAACGGAAATGTTGTGATATGTCCAAGTATGCCAGGAACACGCGAAGAGTTGGGCAAGAAGTTGAGAGGACGAAAGAGCGGCGGCGTGTTCCTGACGACTATACAGAAATTCAGCGAGGATATCAACCTATTGTCTGACCGTGCCAATATTATCTGTATCTCCGACGAAGCCCACCGCTCGCAGACGAATGTGGAACAGAATGTCACCATCACCGAAAAAGGCGTAAAGCGCAGCTATGGCTTTGCCAAATATCTGCACGACTCGCTTCCCAATGCTACCTATGTAGGCTTTACAGGAACACCGATTGATGCCACGATAGATGTATTTGGCGATGTAGTGGACAGCTACACCATGACGGAATCGGTTGCTGACGGCATCACTCGTCGTATCGTTTATGAAGGAAGAGCAGCCAAGGTTTTTGCCGACCACAAACAACTGGAGGCGATAGAGGCATACTATAAGCAATGTGAAGAACAAGGCGCCAATGAATTCCAGATTGAGGAAAGCAAGAAGGCGGTGACACAGATGAATAAGATTCTGGGTGATCCTAACCGTTTGGCTGTGGTGGCAAAGGATTTCATTGAGCACTACGAAAAGCGAATAGAGGAAGGAAGCACCGTTTGCGGTAAGGCAATGTTTGTATGCTCAAGTCGTGAAATAGCCTATGATCTGTATAAACAGATTATTGCCTTGCGCCCCGAATGGGAAGAGAAGATAGGAGCAGAAGACCAGACGCCAGTGGAGCGCATCAAATTGGTGATGACTCGTGAGAAGGATGATGATCCGAAACTGCGCGAACTGATTGGTTCGGACGAAGATCGCAAGGCACTTGATGTGTTGTTTAAGAATCCTGACTCTAATTTCAAGATTGCTATCGTCGTGTCTATGTGGATAACAGGCTTCGACGTGCCTTGTCTCGACACGATGTATATAGACAAGCCTTTACAGAAGCACACGTTGGTACAGACCATTTCGAGGGTGAACCGTGTGTTTGAAGGCAAGGACAAAGGACTGGTGGTTGACTATATCGGCATTAAGAGCAACATGAACAATGCCCTGAAACAGTATGCCGGTGGTGGTGACATGGGTGACAACGTGGAAACCATCGAACAGAGTGTGACGATGGTGAAAGACGAGTTGGACATCCTGCGCCGAATGTTCCATACCTTCGATTACAGCAAGTTTTCTACTGGCACGCCTTTGGAACAATTGGAATGCCTGAAATATGCGGCAGAGTTCGTACAGGCTACGGAGAAATCGCAGAATCTGTTTATGGGTCATGCCAAGAAACTGAAGTCTGCCTTCAATCTCTGTTCCAACCATGAGGCCATCAACGATAAGGATCGTGAAGACATCCACTTCTTTACAGGTGTGCGTTCTATTATATACAAACTGACAAAGGGAGATGCTCCCGATGCCTCGCAGATGAATCGCAAGGTGAGCCAAATGATAGCAGAAGCCCTGAAGTCGGACGGAGTTGAGGAGGTAGCACAGGTGAATACGAATACAAAGGACCTGGACTTGCTGAGTGAAGACTATATGACGAGGCTGGAGAAGCTGAAGTTGCCTAATACGAAGGTGAAACTGATGGAGAAGCTGCTTCGGACAGTTATTACCGATTTCAAGAAGGTCAATAAGATGAAGGGCGTGGATTTCACGAAGCGTCTGAATGCATTGGTGCAGCGATATAATGACCGTAGCGACAATGCTGTGTTTGCTGAGGAGGTGCTCAATGAGGTAGCCAAGCAGATGGCAGAACTGCTGAAGGAGGTAAACAAAGAGAAGAAATCGTTCAAGGACTTAGGCATTACCTACGAGGAAAAAGCTTTCTATGATATTCTGAAAGAAATAGCTCATAAGTTCGGTTTTGAATACCCAGAAGACAAACTGCTGACGCTGGCCGCTGCCGTAAAGAAGATGGTGGATGACAAGTCGAAATACACCGACTGGGCCAATCGTTCTGACATCAAAGCAGAACTGCAGATGGACTTGATTCTGATATTGGCAGAGCATGGTTATCCTCCAGTTCCACAGGACGAGGTGTTCAAGGAAATCTTCGAGCAGGCAGAGAATTTCAAGAAATATGAGCAGGCCGATGAAACGAAGTCTGTGGCTGTTGAAGTGACATTAGCAACAATTCGCAATATCTGTGATGATGAGTCATTGAAGTCGATGGTTGATAATATGATGGCAATGGATGCCGGGACGACACTACTGGCCATCGTCCGTGAGTGCTTCAACCAATTTGGCGAACGCTATTTCGGTATGAAACAAAAGGACTGGTATCACATCGTGGATCAATATGTCAGTGAGACAACCAAGCGATATGACCTCAAACCAGAAGAAACCTTCTATTGGATGGCTGCTGAACCTCCGGTTGAAGAAATATCGGATATTGGAAATGCACATGGCTGATTATCGGGGTTTAGCGCGAGTTTAGGCTCCTTCCGTTGGTCGCTTACTTTAGCTGCTTACCATCGGAGAAAGCGTTGCCCACTGTCTCTCCCAGACGGATATAGGTGTGATGGAGGAACATAAGAAAAAAGACGAATGTCAAACCAAAATAATAGGATATGAACTTTTTAGAACTTGTTACGGAGAGATACAGTTGCAGGGCGTACCGGGCCCTCGACGTGGAGAAAGAGAAACTTGACTATGTCATGGAGTGTGTGCGCTTTGCACCTTCAGCAGTGAACAAACAGCCTTGGCGTTTCCACATCGTCAGCAAGGATGAGGACAAGGCCAGGCTGCAACAATGCTATAACCGCGACTGGTTCAAGACGGCTCCCATGTACATCATTGCCTCTGTCCTGCATGACGAGGAATGGGTGCGTAGCGACGGCAAGCATCATGGCGACATCGACATAGCCATAGCTGTTGAGCATCTTTGTCTGGCTGCCACTGAGCAGGGGCTGGCTACCTGTTGGGTGTGTAATTTCAATGCCGAACAATGCAAAGAAGCGTTTGGGCTCCCTGAGAACGAAGAGCCTGCCGTGGTCATCCCTTTAGGCTATGCTGCCGACGAACCAAAGGAAAAGAAGCGCAAGGCCATCGATGAAATAGTTGGCTGACACCGTGCTCGGCTATAGTACAGGCAAGATAACGAAGCGTATGACAGAAAAAGAGAAAATGCTGGCTGGCGAAGTCTACTCCGCCGTTGACCCCGTGCTGTTGAGTGAGTTGATGGAGACAAGAGAGAAAATCCATGATTACAACTCACTGCGCCCCAGTGAAACTCAGAAGATGAAGGAACTGCTGAAAGAGCTGCTTGGGCATATTGGCGACGACGAGGTGATCATCAACCAGCCATTCCGATGTGACTACGGCAAGCAGATCAGTGTTGGCAAGCGTTTCTTTGCTAATTTCAACTTCACCGTTCTCGATGAAGCCTATGTGACTATTGGCGATGACTGTTTCATAGGTCCCAACGTCTCCATCTATACTGCTTGCCATAGTACGGATGCTGTCCGAAGAAATTCTCGCCAGGAATGGGCAAAGCCTGTCAACATCGGCAACAATGTGTGGATTGGCGGCAGCGTCACCATCCTTCCCGGAGTCTCCATCGGCGACAATGTGAGCATTGGAGCGGGCTCCGTTGTGGTAAATGACATTCCTTCCAATACTGTAGCAGTGGGGAATCCTTGTAAAGTGATCAAGCGGCTATGACGTGAGGCCTTTTTGCACTTTTAACGCTGAAACGCATCATGTTTGCGGAAAAAGTTATACCTTTGCACCAGATTAGCCTCAAAAACGTTAGGACCCCTCGCAGATGAAAAGAGTCCTCAAGTGGATAAGCATCGTGCTGCTCAGCCCTGTTGTGCTGTTCATTGTGCTGGTAGCCCTGCTCTATGTGCCGCCCATTCAGAACTGGGTGGTGCAGCGTGTGGCGTCTGTCGCGTCTGAGAAGATCGGCATGGACATCAGCGTGGAGCATGTGGACCTGAGCTTCCCCTTAGACCTGGTGGCCGAGGGCGTGCGCATCGTGAAAGACAACGACACCATTGCCGACATCCGCCGCTCCGTCGTCGACGTGAAGCTGTGGCCGCTGCTGAGCGGCAGCATCGTGCTTGACGAGCTGCGCATAGACGATGCACATGTCAATACCATCGATTTCATCGGCGATTTACGTTTGAAAGGCTACATCGGCAGCCTCAGTCTCTCCTCTCCCGGCATCGATGCCGCAGCCATGGAAATGCAGCTGCAGCGTCCACGTCTGAGCCGCACCGACCTCACCATCTACATGAGCGACACCGCCGCCGTCGACACCTCTACCGTGGGCTGGCATATCCTGTTCGACCGTTTCGACTTCGACGACACGCGCCTGTGCATCGTGATGGACTCCACCGCCGTGTTTGCCACCGACGCCTCGCCAGCCGACTCTGCCACCACCGTGCCCTTACGCATCACAGCCAGCCTGCCCAAAGCCACGCTGCACCAGGGCGACCTGCACTTAGGCTTTGTGCGCTTTGCCTTCGGAGCCATCGACTGGCACGAGGGCAGCCTCACCACGGGCAGCTATGGGCGCGACAGCTACAACACGGTTGCGCTCAGCGGCATGGAGCTGCAGCTCGACTCGCTCTTCTCTTATAAAGATGAGTTGCGCGTGGGCATTGCCCAGGCATCGTTGCGAGAAGACAGCCTGGGGTTGACGCTGCACCAGCTGCAGGGCGGCCTCGCCAAAAAGGGCGACGACCTCAGCGTGCACCGGCTGAAAGCCAGCGCCTCGACCCAATGGGAGGAGCATCCTGTGACGTTGCACGCCAGCATCGACGGCGACATGCACCAGATGGACATCGAGCGCCTCAGCGTCTCTGTGCCGATGATGGCGCACGCCGAGGTCAGCGGACGGCTGCACAACCTTCTCGACCTGGAGCATCTCACCGGCAACATGTCGCTGGAGGCACAGGTCTTCCAAACCATCAAGGCCGACGACCTGCAACTGCCTGGCGGCACGAGCCTTCAGGCCGACCTTCAGGCCTTGGCCGACCAGACCACCGCCGACATCACCATGCGGCAAGGCAGGGCCCAGGCCACCATGAAGGCCACTGTGGAAGGCCCTCTCACCAACCTGACAGACCATCCCGACGCCCTGAGCTATGACGCCCGGCTCAGCACCCACGCCCTTGACCTGCGCCGCTTCATGCCCTCTATGGGTGTGGGGCCGCTCAGTACCGACATCACCCTGCGCGGCAACGGCATCCCGACCTTCGACGCCGGCAGCGCCAACAGCTGCCTCGTGGCCGACATACGGCTGCACAGCGTCAGCTACGACCAGTGGCAGATAGACAGCGTGGAGGCCACTGCCACCGTCGAAGGCCAACACCTGCAGCTCTGTGCCGAGAGCCACAACAGCCTGGTGGACGGCTCCTTCGATGTCGATGCGCTGATGGGCAAGGGCAACGTCGTGGCCAAGGTGAGCACCAACCTGAAGCACGCCGACCTCTATGCCCTCGGCATCATGGATCATCCCACCGTGGTGGGCCTCAACGGCGACTTCGACATCGACACTGACACGAAGCTGCACCACCGTCTCTCGGCGCTGATGACCGATCTCTACATCCGCGACTCTGTGCAGACCCACCATCCTGAGCGCATCGGCATCCTGCTGAGAACGAGCAGCGACACCACAGTGGTACGCCTGCAAAGTGGCGATTTCATCGTAAAAGGCGACGCGCAGGGCAGCTACGAACAGCTGCTGCCCCAGCTCAGCATGCTGGCCGACAGCATCGCTGACCAACTGAGCCACCACACCATCGACCAGCCGGCCCTGAAGCGCCTCCTGCCCACGGGGCGACTCTACATCACCTGCAAGAAGGGCAACCCCATTGCCACCATCCTCAACGCCCAGGCCGGCATCACCTTTGACCAGCTGGACATCGACCTGCACGCCTCGCCGCTGTCAGGGCTGAACGGCCAGATGGACATGCTGAAGCTGAACACCGGTTCCATGCTCTTAGACAGCATCCGCCTGTCGCTGGTAGAGAAGACACACGGGCTGACGTTCAACGGCTCTATCATCAACGGCAAGCGCAACACCACCGGCACCTTCCGCATTCTCTACGACGGTCTGCTGCAGCAGCATGGCGCCAGCCTCGGCGTGAGATACTTTGACGAGCAGGACCGTCTCAACATCCGCATCGGCTCGAAGGTGGAGATGGTGTCACTGCCGGGGGCTGATGGCGATGCCACCGGGCTCCGTTTCCAGCTCATCCCCAGCCGTCCCACGCTGGGCTACAAGGAGTTTGCCCTGAACGACGACAACTATCTGCTGCTGCACGACAACCTGCGAATAGAGGCCAACGTCGACCTGATGGCCGACGACGGCACAAGGATACAGATTTACTCGGGGGATTCTGAGGATAGGGATGATGGGACTTATGAGTCTTATGAGTCCCATGAGACCCATGAGACCTATGAGTCCCATGAGCTGCTGCAGGACCTCACCATCAGTGTGAGCAGCCTCGACCTGGGCGAGCTCACCAGCGGCCTGGTGATGCTGCCCGCCATCAGCGGCACGCTCAACGGCGACTACCACCTGATGATGGACCAAGACCACAGCATCTCAGTGGCCAGCGACATGAGCGTCACGCAGATGGCCTATGAGGGCAGCCCCATCGGCAACCTCGGCTCGGAGTTCGTCTACCTGCTGCGCGAAGACGGCACCCACGTCGTCGACGCCACGATGATGCTCGACGACGCGCAGATAGGCACCCTGCAGGGCAGCTACCTCGACGGCAAGCGCCTCGACGCCGTCGTAGAGCTGACACACATGCCCCTGGCTATTGTCAACGGCTTCATGCCCGACCAGCTGCTGGGCTTCGAGGGCTTTGCCGACGGCACCTTCAGCGTCAACGGACCCATGTCGAACCTTGACATGGACGGCCGCCTGACGTTCACCGACGGCTATCTGGTCAGCACGCCCTACGGCATGAGGATGCGCTTTGGCGACAAGCCCCTGCAGATGACCGACTCGAAGCTGGTGCTCGACGGCTTCACCCTCTATGCCGACAATGACGCCGCACAGAGCAGCCCCCTCACCTTCAACGGCAATGTGGACTTCTACGGCAAGGGCAGCGATGCCGTCAGCCTGCGTCTCTCTGCCCGCAACTTCCATCTCGTCAATGCCAAGCAGAAGAAAGAGTCGGTGGCCTACGGCCGCATGTTTGTCAACTTTTTTGCCCGTCTCACCGGCAATCTCGACAAGCTCAACCTCCGCGGACGCCTCGACGTGCTGGGCACCACCGATCTGAACTACATCCTCCTCGACTCGCCCCTCTCCACCGACAGCCAGTTGGACGAATTGGTGAAATTCACCGATTTCAGCGATACTACGCAGACCGTCGTCGTGACACCCGAGACCGACGCCCTCGACCTCGACGTGCAGCTGAACATCGACGAGGGAGCCCATGTGCGCTGTGCCCTGAATGCCGACCAGACCAACTATGTTGACCTGCTTGGCGGCGGCGACCTGCGCCTGCGCATGGATGCCGACGGCATGAACCTCACCGGGCGCTACACCATCAACAGCGGCACGATGAAGTATTCGCTGCCCGTCATCCCGCTGAAGACCTTCACCCTGGCACAGGGCAGCTACGTGGAGTTCACGGGGCAGCCCGACAATCCCACGCTGAACATCACGGCCACCGAGCGCCACCGTGCCGCCGTGTCGAATGAGAGCGACGGCCAGAGCCGCAACGTCGTGTTCGACTGCGGCGTTGTCATCACGCAGACCTTGGAGAACATGGGCCTGGCGTTCACCATCAACGCGCCAGAGGACATGCAGGTGCAGAACGAGCTGAACAGCATGAGCCATGAGCAGCGGGGCAAGCTGGCCGTCACCATGCTCACCACGGGCATGTATCTGGCCGACGGCAACACCAGCGCCTTCTCGATGAACTCCGCCCTGAGCTCGTTCCTGCAGAGCGAGATCAACAACATCACGGCCGGCGCCCTGAAGACCGTCGACCTGCAGGTGGGCCTCGGCAGCTCCATCGACGCCGCAGGCCAGTCGCACAACGACTACAGTTTCAGCTTTGCCAAGCGCTTCTGGAACAACCGCCTCAACGTGCAGATAGGCGGCAAGGTGTCGTCGGGCGCCGAGGTGGAAGGGATGCAGCAGTCGTTCTTCGACAATGTCACCATGGAGTACCGCCTGTCGGCAACGAGTAACAAATACTTGAAGCTGTTCTACAACCAGAACGTCTACGACTGGTTAGAGGGCTACACCGGCGAGTACGGCGGCGGCTTCGTCTGGAAGCGCAAGCTGGACAGGCTCATCGACATCTTCAAGAAGACAAGAAACGTGAGGATGAGGACCGGCTCCTATTCCTCCCGTACGGGAATGGGCTTGAACAGAACCTATGGCAGCGGCTCACAGCGTGACAGCATCAACGGCTCACCGCGCGACAGCATCAACGGCTCACCGCGTGACAGCATCAACGGCTCACCGCGTGACAGCATCAACGGCTCACCCCAAGAAAGCATTATTAATAATGAGAGCATCAAGTAACCTTATTCATTTCGTTACCCGACGGGCAAGAGTAGTCGTGTTCCCCTCTCGCATGCTATTGGCAAGGGGTGGGCTGTTGTGGCTCTGCTTTCTCCTCCTTTTCCTTTCATCGTGCTCTACCACCAAACACATACCCGACGACGACCAGCTGTTCGTCGGCCTGAAGACCATCGCCTATACCGACTACGAGAAAGGCTCACATGCCGAAGACACACAGACGGAGGTAGAGGCTGCACTGGCCACGGCGCCCAACGGTGCACTCTTTGGCAGCAGCTACTACCGCACGCCCTTCCCCTACGCCCTGTGGATATGGAACGCCACGCAAGGCGCAAAGACCAAGTTCGGCCGCTGGATGGGCACCACCTTTGGCAAGCCGCCGGTGCTGATGAGCCAGGTGAATCCTGCCCTTCGCGCCCAGGTGGCCAAGCAGGTGCTGCGCACCTACGGCTATCTGCACGGTGACGTCAGCTACGCCGAGGTGCCGCAAAAGAATCCGAAGAAAGCCAAGATAGCCTACACGGTGAAGATGGACTCGCTGTTCCGCGTTGACACCCTCACCTACGTCGGCTTCCCGCCCGCCATGCAGCATCTCATCGACTCTACGCTCATGGAGAGCACCCTGCTGCCCGGCGATGCCTTCAGCGTGCAGAACCTCGACGGCGAGCGCACCCGCCTCAGCCAGCTGTTCCGCAACAAGGGCTATTTCTACTATCAGCCCAACTACGCCTCGTTCCTGGCCGACACCATCGGCACGTTACGCGCCGAGGAGGGACACGACATCGGCCCCTATGGCGTGACATTGCGCCTGCAGCTGGCCGACTCGCTGCCCGAGCGGGTGCTGCGTCCCTGGTACATCGGCACCACCAGCGTGCGCCTGCGCCGCTCCGCGATGGACCGCACCGACAGCATCCTGGGCCGACGCTCGCTGAAGGTGCTCTTCAGCGGCAAGCGACCGCCCATCCGCACCAGCGTCATCCTGCAAGGGATGAAGCTGCGCCCGCGACAGCTGTTCAGCTACGATGCCTACCAGGAGTCGATGCAGAAGGTGAACGCCACGGGGGTCTTCTCATCCATCGACTTCCAGTTCACGCCGCGACCGGCTCAGGCTTCCATCGACAGTCTCCATGGCTTAGCCCAGGCCGATACCCTCGACCTGATGCTCGACTGCGTCTTCGACAAGCCTTACGACTTCTACATAGAGACCAACTTCATCAACCGCACCATCGGCCGCCTGGGCCCGGAGCTGAAGATTGGTCTGACGCGCCGCAACGCCTTCCACGGCGGCGAGAAGCTCGACATCAACCTGCACGGCGCCTACGAATGGGAGACGTCGTCGAAGGGCAGCGACATGAACAGCTATCAGTATGGTGCCGATGCCAGCATTGAGTTCCCCCGCACGCTGTTCCCCCGCTTCAGAAGCAGGAGGGCGCTGCGCAGCAGGGTGGCCAGTGCGTCAGGCACTGCCGGCACAGCGGGGCCGGCCACCGCCGAGCGTCGCCGACGCCGCTTCCGCCGCTTCTATGTGCCGCCCTCAACCATCCTGAAAGTGTCTACCGATGTGGTGCGCCGCCCCAGCTACTACAAGATGCACATTGTCAGCGGCGAGTGGACCTACCGGTGGCAGCCCACGGAGAGCAGCCGCCACGAGTTCTCACCGCTGACGGTGAAATATCAGTTTATGAACAGTCACACCGAGCGTTTCGACAGCTTGTTGGAGGCGAGTCCCTACCTCACAACCACCATGGACGATTATTTCATCCCGAAGATGCGCTACACCTATACCTACACGTCGCCCACCACGATGCGCAACCCCATCCGCTGGGAGACAACGGTGGAGGAGGCCGGCAACATGACCGCCCTCTACGACGTGCTCATACAAGGCAACGGGTGGAACCAGAAAGAGAAGACGCTGTTCAAGAATCCCTATTCGCAGTTCCTCAAGATTGAGACCGACCTGACGAAGACGTGGACGCTGAGCTCCAGCTCGAAGCTCGTGGCCCATCTGAACTACGGTTTGATGTGGAGCTACGGCAACAGCGTGTCGGGACCGTTCAGCGAGATGTTCTACGTGGGCGGTGCCAACAGCATCCGCGCCTTCCCCGTGCGCAGCATCGGCCCCGGCTCGTTTGAAGGATTTGGCAACAGCCGCCAGTTCTCGTATATGTTGCAGAACGGCGATGTGAAGGTGGTCATGAACTTAGAATGGCGCAAGCGGCTCTCCGGCAATCTCTATGGTGCCGTGTTCCTCGATGCAGGCAATGTGTGGAACTCTGAGGACTGGACCATAAGCTTCAACGACGACGAAGTAGACGGCTATGAGCGCGATTTCTTAGACGAATGGAACAAGTTGTTCTCCGGCTGGAAGTTCCGCGCCAAGAACTTCTTCAAGCAGCTGGCCACCGGCACCGGCTTCGGCTTGCGCTACGACCTCGATTTCCTCGTCCTTCGTGTGGACTGGGGCTTCGGCCTGCACCTGCCCTACGACACAGGGCACGGCGGCTACTTCAACATTCCCCGCTTCAAGGATATGCACACCCTGCACATCGCCATCGGCTACCCGTTCTAAGCTCCCGCCGCGTCCCTCCCCCCGCCCACCCCCTGTAAGGGGACTACCAAAATGAAGCTCCCCAAAAAAGTCCGAAGGCTTCGGACACTCTGTCCGAAGGCTTCGGACAAGTCGTCCGAAGGCTTCGGACGAAAAGTCCGAAATGTAAAGAAAAATTACGGACAATTTTAAAATACTAAAAGCAATAAGGTTACGAATACATGCGGGCTGAAAAACCTGTAAATCGACATGCACAGGTTGTTTAACCGCTCAGAACGCAAAAATTCCCGATGCCGTAAATTATAATTGATGAATAATTCGTGTTTAATTGATGGTCATTCGTGTTTGAAAATGTCTGCGACGCAACGCGAATATACGCGAATGACACGCAAATACTCGTAAATAATAATTTGTGAGAAATTCGTGTTTAATTGATGGTCATTCGTGTTTGAAAATGTCTGCGACGCAACATGAATTATTCACGAATGAATCACGAATTATTCATAAATAAAAATTCATGAGAAATTCGTGTTTAATTCTTGCGTCCCTTCGGTAGCAAGCGGCAGAGCCGAGCGCATGGTCATTCGTGTTTAAAAAGAAAAAAGGGCTTGCGCCACGCCAGTGTTTAGGAGGGACGATGATTACCAGTCATCGTCCCAGTTCGTGTCGTCGCTGTCCCAGCTGTCATCATCGTCCCAGTTGTAGTTGCTGTCATCATCATTGTCATAGCTGCTGCCCTTATCATACCATTCAGTGTCTTCAAACCGACGTCCGCTGAAGCTTTTAAGCCGATACTGGTCGACATTGTCCTTGGTAATGATTTCATCGAGCGACTCGGCGAGTGCCCAGATCATGTCGGCAGCATTGTAACGGTACCACGACGACCCCTGGTGATAGTAGGGGGTGTCGTCATAGCTGTAGTAGCCGTTGGGCACCTCTTTTGAAGAGGGGATGAAGATAGCCAGGATGGCCATGACCAAGCCGACGAGGAAGCATCCCTTCCCCGCTGTCTTGTTGAACGACCACGTCAGGCCACTGGCCGATGACGGTTCTGACGTGTCGCTGGATGACGCCGCCATGCTGCTGACGTTGTTTCTCGGCTTGTTGCCTTTACGCTTGGCTATCTCGTCTTTCAGCTTTGACAGTATCTCGCCTACGGCAAAGCGCTCGTCGGGACCCTGATAGCGGATGGCACGCTCGCCGCTGGCTTTGTTCTTGTACACCACAAACTCGCCATTCTCGTCCTTGTAGATGCCGAAGGCTTTGGGCGCCGTGATGTTTCTGCCAATGAAGAAACGTGTCACCTCCTCAGGCGGCAGGTTGTGGTCGGCATACCATTGCTGTAACTCGCCTATTGTCTCCGGCTGGCGTCTCTGCCGGCGCTCTGCCGGTTGGCTCTGCTGTGGAGTCATCTCATTGTCGTTGCTCATTGTCAAAAGTTTGTGATGATTAATCCACGAAACCAGCGTTGGGGCAAGCCGAGAGGTCGAGGCCGGGCATGAGCACAGCGTCACATTCTATTTCCTTCAGCTCGGGGCATCCCGACAGGTCGACGGCACCGATAGGTGTGCCCTTCATGCGCAGCGTCTCGAGCTTGGGGCACTTCGTCAGGTCGATGTTCGAGATGTTGGTGTTGTTGATGTTCAGGGTTGTCAGTTCAGGCTGCTCGCCCAGCGTCAGCGATGTCAGCTTGGGCGAGTCGCAGCAGTATATTTCCGTCAGCTTCGTGTTCTTGCTCACATCGATGGCAGCGCCCTGGAAGGCATTCGCGTGCAGCGACTGCAGGTTGGGCAGCAGCTCGATGCCTTGCAGGCTGGCCACGTCCTCATAGTTCACGTCGAGGTTCCAGAAGTCGTCCAGCTCATAGTCGGTCAGGATGTCGTCCTCGCCTGAGCTGGTCTTGGCAATGACGCCACGCAGGGCAGGGTCAGGAAAACTGCTCTCGTCAACGGCCAGGCCCACGGCCGGCTCCTTCTCTTCTGTGGCAGCGCTCTCCGTCTTGCCACCCTTGCAGGCCGTCATGCTCACTGTGAGCAGCAGGGCCCAGAAAAATGCCTTTTTCATCATATAAATACTTCCATTTCTTGCATTTGCGGTTGCAAAGGTAATCAAAAAAACAGCAGCATGCAATTTTTCCCCTAAAAAAAACACGCCAATGTGCCACATTGTCAGAAATAATCCGTACCTTTGCACACAAAAGTCACGTAACAATTAACGACAAACCACAACAAACATGAAACCTACATTATTTCTGCTCGCTGCTGGCATGGGCAGCCGCTACGGCGGACTGAAGCAGCTCGACGGTCTGGGCCCCAACGGCGAGACCATCATGGACTATAGTATTTATGACGCCATTCAGGCCGGATTCGGCAAGATTGTATGGGTCATCCGCAAGGACTTCGAGGAGCAGTTCCGCACACAGATTCTCTCGAAGTATGAGGGTCAGGTGCCCTGCGAGCTCTGCTTCCAGGCCCTCGACTCGCTGCCCGAAGGCTTCACCGTTCCCGAGGGCCGTGTCAAGCCCTGGGGCACCAACCACGCCGTGCTGATGGGCAAGGACGTCATCAAGGAGCCGTTCTGCGTCATCAACTGCGACGACTTCTACGGCCGTGATGCCTTCATGCAGATAGGCAAGTTCCTCAGCAACCTGCCCGAAGGCTCGAAGAACACGTATGCCATGGTGGGCTTCCGCTGCTGCAACACGCTGAGCGAGAACGGCTCGGTGGCACGCGGCGTCTGCGCCTACAACGACAAGCGCCATCTCACCGACGTGGTGGAGCGCACCGAGATTATGCGCATCGACGGCGTCATCAAGTACAAGGATGAGCAGGGCGAGTGGCAGCCGCTGGAGGAGAACGTGCCCGTCTCGATGAACATGTGGGGCTTCACACCCGACTACTTCGACTACAGCGAGGCTTACTTCCGTGAGTTCCTCAGCGACCCGAAGAACATGGAGAACCTGAAGGCCGAGTTCTTCATCCCCCTGATGGTGAACAAGCTCATCACCGAGGGCACCGCCACCTGCGAGGTGCTCGACACCACGAGCAAGTGGTTCGGCGTGACCTACGCCGCCGACCGCCAGGCCACCGTCGACCGCATCCAGAAACTGGTCGACGAGGGAGTCTATCCCAACAAGCTTTTCTGATAATATATGAGGAAGTTCATCACCTTCGACTGGGCACTGAAGCGCCTGCTGCGCAACAAGGCAAACTTTGTTGTGCTGGAGGGCTTTCTGTCGGAATTGCTCAGGCAGGACGTCAAGATTGACCGTTTCCTGGAAAGCGAAGGTAACAAGGAGTACGCGCGCGACAAGTCGAACCGCGTAGACATCATGTGCGAGGACGGCCAGGGACGCAAAATCATCATCGAGGTGCAGTACGAGCGGCAGTACAGCTATTTCTACCGCATGCTCTACGGCACCTCGAAGGCCGTCACTGAGTACATCGACGAGGGCCAGGGCTACGAGAAGGTGACGAAGGTGTACTCTGTCAACATCGTCTACTTCGACCTGGGACAGGGCACCGACTACGTGTACCACGGAAAGACAGTGTTCCGCGGGCTGCACGACGACGACGAGCTGCTGCTCTCCGACAAGCAGCGCGCCCTCTTCGGCGGCAACGCGCCGGCCGACCTCATGCCCGAATACTACGTGCTGAAGGTGAATGGCTTCAACGATGTGGCGCGCGACACCTTGGATGAATGGATCAGCTTCCTGAAGACGGGCGACATACCCGAACACGCCACGGCCAAGGGGCTGGCCGAGGCACGCGAAAAGCTGCGTGTGAGCAACCTGAGCGACGACGAGCGCCGTGACTACTACCGCGAGCTGGAGCGCCAGATGGTGGAGAACGACGTGATGAAGTCGAAGTACATCGACGGCGTCGACGAGGGCATCAGGCAGGGTATGGAGGCAGGCATCAGGCAGGGCATCAAAGAAGGCGAGCACAACGAGAAGCTCAAGATAGCCCGCAGCCTGAAAGGCAAAGTCCCCGTGGCCCTCATCATGGAAAGTACCGGCCTCACCGAGGACGAGGTGGCCGCATTGTAGGAAAAATCATTAAACGACGTGCTGAACAACATCATTACCTCTGAGCAGCAGGAACAGCTGTTGAAGCTGATAGCTGAAAGCGAGACCATCGTGCTCACCTGCCACCAAAATGCCGACGGCGATGCCCTCGGCTCGTGTCTGGCGTGGGCAGAAGTCTTGAAGTCGGTCTATGGCAAAGAGCCGCAGATCTTCGTGCCCGACCAATATCCCGACTACCTGCACTGGCTGCCCAACAGCGAGAAAATCATCCGCTACGACAAGCACCGCGAGGGCTGCGACTTTGTGCTGGCCCACGCCGACCTGGTGTTCTGCCTCGACTTCAACTCTGCCCACCGCACCGCCGAGATGGAGAGTGCGCTTTGCGGCTCACCTGCTAAGAAAGTGCTCATCGACCACCACCTCGACCCCACCGTCGACACCGTCCTCACCATCTCGCTCCCCGAGGCCAGCAGCACCTGCGAGCTCGTCTTCCGCATCGTATGGCAGCTGGGATGCTTCGACCAGTTGACGAAGCACTTCGCCGTGCCCATCTACTGCGGCATGATGACCGACACGGGTGCCTTCACCTACAACAGCGACTCGTGCGACATCTATTTCATCATCTCGCAGCTGCTCACCAAGCACATCAACAAGGACAAGATTTACCGCAACGTCTATCACAACTTCTCAGAGAACAGGCTCAGGCTGATGGGCTTTGTCATGTATGAGCGACTGGTGGTAGACAGTGCGCGCCACGCCAGCTATTTCACCATCACCCGCGACGACATGAAGCGCTTTCACTTCGTCAAGGGCGACGCTGAGGGACTGGTGAACATGCCGCTGCAAATCAAGGGCCACAAGCTGAGCATCTCGCTGCGCGAAGACACGGAGAAGGACAACCTCATCTGGGTCAGCCTGCGCTCCGTCGACCAATTTCCCTGCAACAAGATGGCGGCACAGTTCTTCAACGGCGGCGGTCATCTCAACGCCTCCGGCGGACGACTCTTCTGCTCGTTAGCCGAAGCCGTGGACATTACCAAGCAAGCCATACTGGCGTTTGAAAAGGAACTGTGAGCACAGAATATCCGTCGCCCCTTCGGGGCTTCATTTGTTGGTGGCCAACAGTTTACAGGAGCGTTGCCCCTGACTGTATTCCGTCGCCCCTTCGGGGCTGTAAATAGATTGGGACATCTCTGACAAACCACCCCTACCCCTCCTTTGGAAAAAATAGGTTGGGACATCTCTGACAAACCACCCCTACCCCTCCTTTGGAAAAGGAGGGGAATGGCTGCGCCGTCATGTAGCCGCCGAAGAGGTAACTTATTCCCCCCCTTGCAAAGGGGGGGCAGGGGGGGATTGCTTCTGCGCAGATGAATCCCCCTCTAACTCCCCCTTTACAAGGGGGAGAACTGAGTTACTACAAGCTCAGCTCTGCCGTTTGGCTCACCCAAGAACATAAATATTCGTGAATGGCCATAAATGTCTCACAAATATTATTTACAAAGAATTTGTGTTCATTTGTGGTTATTCGTGTAGCGTCGCAGACATCACCCGACCTAATTAGCGGCGTCATTATGTCTGATTCCAACCACTCAGGTCGAATCAATCGGAAGCCGTCGGACAAATCAAAGTAGTGACAGGAGCAAACTTCTCCGTGAAAAAACGTTAAGCCGGAGAAAGTAACTCCTTACTCCTCATTCCTAACTCCCAACTTTTTCATACCTTTGCACCCGCAACAAGAAAAAGACATAATAAATATGAGAAAAGCAATGATGCTGCTCCTCCCTTTGGGCTTGCTGCTGGGCATGTTGACATCGTGCAACGACTACGAGACCTACGGCGACAAGAAGGAGAAGGAGCGCAAGGCCATCCGCCAGCTGCTCAGCGACTCCGCCTTTGTGGTCATCACCGAGCAGCAGTTCCACGAGCAAGGAAACATGACTGATGTCAACAAGCGCGAGTTTGTCTACTTAGAAAACAATGGCGTCTACATGCAGATCATGCACAAAGGCTGCGGCACACCCTTGCAGGACGGTGAGACTAGCGACCTGCTGGTGCGCTTCTTCGAGCGCTGCCTGCTCGACACGATGTATGTGTACAACGTCACCAACCCCTACGATGTTGACATTATGAACGTCAGCAGAAAGGGCAACACCTTCACCGCCTCGTTCACCAGCGGCGCCTGGGTGAGTGCCTACAATTCCGGCACCGTGCCCGCAGGCTTCCTCGCACCGCTGACCTACATCAACGTGGGGCGTCCGCGGACAGAAGACGACAACATTGCCAAAGTGCGACTCATCGTGCCCCACACGCAGGGCCACAGCATGGCCTCCAGCTACGTCTATCCCTATTATTACGAAATCACTTTCATGCGAAAGACTGATTTATAACCGTTTATCATTATGACACTTATCAAAAGCATTTCAGGCATCCGCGGCACCATTGGCGGACGCACGGGCAACACGCTCAACCCCCTTGACATAGTAAAATTCACCACGGCCTACGCCACCTTCATCAAAGGCAAAAAGCTGGTTGTGGGCCGCGACGGCCGTATCAGCGGCCCCATGGTGCGCGACGTGGTATGCGGCACCCTGGTGGGCATGGGCTACGAGGTCATCGACATCGGCCTGGCCACCACGCCCACTACCGAGCTGGCCGTGCGCTGGCACAAGGCCGACGGCGGCATCATCATCACGGCCAGCCACAATCCTACGCAGTGGAACGCCTTGAAGCTGCTGGACAGCGAGGGCGAGTTTCTCACCGCTGCCGACGGCGCCGAGGTGCTGCGCATAGCCGAGGCCGAGGATTTTGAGTATGCACCCGTGGAGAAGCTGGGCCACGTCGTCATGGACGACACGATGAACAAGCGCCACGTGCAGAGCGTCCTCGACCTGCCGCTGGTAGACGTCGAGGCCATCCGTGCCCGCAAGTTCCGCGTCTGCGCCGACACCATCAACAGCGTCGGCGGCATCATCCTGCCCGAGTTGTTCAAAGCCCTCGGCGTGACTTACGAGATACTCAACGGCGGCTGCAACGGTCAGTTTGCCCACAACCCCGAGCCATTAGAGAAGAACCTCCAGGGCATCATGGAGCGGATGGGCAAGGGCGGCTGCGACCTCGGCATTGTCGTCGACCCCGACGTCGACCGTCTGGCCTTCATCTGCGAAGACGGCAAGATGTTCGGCGAGGAGTACACGCTGGTCAGCGTGGCCGACTACGTGCTGGGAGCCTCATCGGGGGCAGCAGAGGGGGCTTATACCGTCTCCAACCTCAGTTCGACCCGTGCACTGCGCGACGTCACTGAGAAGCATGGCGGCCACTACGCTGCTGCTGCCGTTGGCGAGGTGAACGTCACGACGAAGATGAAGGAAGTAGGTGCCGTCATTGGCGGCGAGGGCAACGGCGGTGTCATCTATCCCGAGAGCCACTATGGCCGCGACGCCCTCGTGGGCATCGGACTCTTCCTCAGCAGTCTGGCACAGAAAGGCATGACGGCCAGCGAGCTGCGCAAGACCTTCCCCGACTATCAGATAGCCAAGAACCGCATCGACCTGACGCCGGAGACCGACGTCGATGCCATCCTCGTCAAGGTGAAGGAGATGTTCGCCCAAGACCCCGAAGCCCAGGTCAACGACATCGACGGCGTGAAGATAGACTTCCCAGACAAGTGGGTGCATCTGCGCAAGTCGAACACCGAGCCCATCATACGCGTCTACAGCGAGGCACAGACCATGGAGGAGGCCGACGCCATCGGCAAGCGCCTCATGCAGGTGGTCTACGACATGCAGTCATAGCTATTCCATTTTTTAGGAGTTAAAGGAGTTAAAGACAAATGACTCTTCCATGAAAAGCTTTTGTCTCTGGGTTGAAATCCACAGCAAAGGTATTGTCTTTAACTCCTTTAACTCCCTTAATTCCTTTAACTCCTTAAAGGAAAACTCCTCTAACTCCTTAAAAGAAAACTCCTTAATCTCCTAAACTTGCGCAAGAGGTATTGTCTTTAACTCCTTTAACTCCTTTAACTCCTTTAACTCCTTAAAAATAGAACTCCTTAAAAATAGAACTCCTTAAAAATAGAACTCCTTAAAAAAGATGAACAGAATAGTTGTTTCCCTCACTGCCATAGCAGCTGCACTGGTCATAGCCTCGTGCAGCCGCGGACCGGAATTCTCCGTGGAAGGCACCATTGGCGGCGCCCAGGACTCCACGCTCTATCTCTTCCACCGCTCTATGTCGGGCACCGTACTGCTCGACTCTACCAAGGCTGACGGCAGCGGACATTTCAGCATCAGCGCTGCCGCCCCCGACAGCCCCGACCTCTATGTCCTCGCTGTGGGCCAGCAGGGACGCGAGTATGTCAATTTCTCCATCGACTCCACCGAGACCGTCACCATCAACGGCCAGCTGCCCGCCCTGGCACAGAACTACAGCGTCAGTGGCTCGGCCAGCAGCGAGAAGATACGCCAGCTCGCACTGATGCACAGTCAGTTGCAGCAGCGGGTCTACAACCTCGAGGACAACACTGCCCTGCCGCCCATGACGATGCTCGACTCGCTGCAGAAGATGCTGCGTGCATACAAGGACACCCTGCTGCGCAACTACATTGTCGGCGAGCCGCAGAGCGCCTATGCCTACTTCGCACTGAGCCAGAAGCTGGGCCACCGCTATGCGCAGCTCACCAACGACATCTTCATGCTGGGCGACAGCATCGACGGCATCGCCTACCGCGCCGTGGCCACCTGCTGGAAGCAGTTCTACCCCGAGTCGGAGCGCGCGCAGCAGCTGTGGAACATGGTGGAGCGGCACATCAACACCACGCGCAAGGTGGCCGCCAAGCAGCAGCTGCTCTTCGACGAGGGCCGCGTCAGTGTGGCCAACCTCATCGACCTGAGTCTGCCCGACCGCCGCAACAACATGCGCACGCTGACAGAGCTGAAGGGACAGGTGGTGCTGCTCGACTTCCACCTCTTCGCCTCGCCCGAGTCGGGAGCGCGCATCCTCAAGCTGCGCCAGCTGTACGACCGCTACCACGACCGCGGCCTGGAGATCTACCAGGTGGCCGTCGACGGCGATGAGTTCCAGTGGAAGCAGGCCACGGCCAACCTGCCCTGGATTTGCGTACTCGACCCCACAGCGTCTTCCTGCATGCAGTACAACGTGGAGGCCGTGCCAGAGTTCTTCCTCATTGACCGCGACAACAGCCTGCAGATGCGCTCCTCGCAAGTGGAAGACCTCAACAAGGCCATAGAGAGTCTGCTGTAGCCAAACAGTACCCATGAATCATTGATGCTAAAAACCTATCATAACCATGCGTAAAAACATCTTTTTACTGCTCATGCTCGTAGCAGCTACGACCATGGCGCAGCGCACCCCCACCATGGGCTGGAGCTCGTGGAACACCTTTGCCCTCAACATCAACGAGGAGCTCATCCGTCAGCAGGCCGACGCCATGCACAACAGCGGGCTGCAACAGGCCGGCTATCAGTTTGTCAACATCGACGACGGCTACTGGGACGGCCGCGGCTCCGACGGACGCCTGCGCCTGAACACCAAGCTATTCCCCAGCGGCATGCGCGCATTGGTGGACTATATTCATGGACTGGGACTGAAGGCTGGCATCTACAGCGATGCCGGCGACAACACTTGCGGCAGCGGCAACCGACATGCCTGGGGCATCGGCGTGGGCTTTGCAGGGCATGAGGCTGACGACTGTCGGCTTTACTTCGACGAGTGGGACTTCGACTTCATCAAGGTGGACTACTGCGGCGGGCGGCACATGAACCTCGACGAGCAGCAGCAATACACCAAAATCAGCAACGCCATCAAGGGCTGCAAGAAGCAGGGCATCGTCTACAACATGTGCCGATGGGCCTACCCCGGCACGTGGAGCGCCGACGTGGCCGACTCGTGGCGAACCACCGGCGACATCTTTGACGCATGGCGCAGCGTGAAGGGCATCCTCGCAGAGAACCTCTACCTCAGCGCCTATTGCCACGACGGACACTACAACGACATGGACATGCTCGAGACAGGACGCTCGATGTCGCAGACCGAGGACGAGACACACTTCGGCATGTGGTGCATCATGAGCTCGCCGCTGCTCATAGGCTGCGACATGGCCAACATACGCCCGGAGGCACTCAAGCTGATGTGCAACAAAGACCTCATCGCACTCAATCAAGACCCGCTGCACCTGCAGGCATACGTCGCCGAGAAGCAGGGCGAGTGCTTCATCCTCGTCAAGGACATCAAGAAGCTGCAGGGCAAGGAGCGCGCCGTGGCCATCTACAATCCCAGTGACGAAGAGCAGACCGTCACCTTCCGCCCTGCCACCATCGACCTGGGCGGAGCCGTGCAGTATTACGACTGCTTCGCCCAGCGCGACTATCTCTACGACATGAACCCCATCCCTCTCAAGATTCCCGCACACGGCACGAAGATCTATCGCGTCAAGGGCCAGAAGCGCCTCGACCGCAAGGTCTATGAGGCCGAGACCGCCTATATCCCCACCTATCAGGAGATACGCAACAACGAGGCCGAGAAGAGCGGCGTCTATGTGGCCAGCGCCGCATCCAGCGGAGGATATAACGCCTGCTGGCTCGGCAGCCGTCAGGAGAACCAGCTGCAGTGGAACAATGTCTATGTCAGGAAGGGCGGACAGCGCACCGTCACCATCACCTGCTTCAGCGGCGAAGACCGCAACATGGACGTCATCGTCAACGGACAGAAAGCCGCCACACTCACAGTTCACGGCACCGACTGGAACACGCCGGCCACCGTCTCCTGCATCGTCACGCTGAAGAAAGGCCGCAACAGCATCGCCCTGTCCAACGACAACGCATGGATGCCCGACATCGACAAAATGGTGGTGGAGTAGGCCGGATGGTCATTTTTCTTTACGTTTTTCATTTCTTTCCAAGACAAGCGGCTCTGTTGGAAAAGAATTAGAAAGAATTGGAAAGAATTGTTCCCAAGAATTAGAAAAAAGTATTGTGCCTGTAATCCGTCGTCCCTTCGGGACTTTGCTGCGCCTTGCCCACTGCATAACTCAATACGCAGCCATCACTTAGCCGCCGCAGAGGTAACTGATTCCCCCCCTTGCAAAGGGGGGGCAGGGGGGGATTCAAACTGCGCAGATGAATCCCCCTCTAACTCCCCCTTTGCAAGGGGGAGAATAGGGCTACCTCGAGCCTTTGACTATCGAACATGATCAACTATTAACTCACATAAATAGCTATGTAACGATGTCCTATCCCAACCTCACAGGTCGAAACTTTTTCGTGCTGTACGGATGGAGTGACATGATCTATGTGAGTTGATACCGCGAAGCGGCCAGAGAAAAAACCAATAAAAACCAAGAAAAACAAATTGGTACAATAGCTATCGCCTTGCCCACCGCATAGCTCAATGCGCAGCCATCCCCTCCCTTCAAGGGGAGGGGTTAGGGGTGGGGTCTGTAACTTTTTCGCTGCCTCATAT
>JAEEGF010957945.1_pt1 | contig 29719 bp, 21 predicted proteins | sample 9134171 | NCBI WGS metagenome assembly JAEEGF01 (sample SAMN16246542, study PRJNA631951) | gut metagenome | biome: gut microbiome; feature: rumen; material: AP-attached | host: Bos | place: Iran: Karaj | collected 2018-10 | reverse complement strand
ACCAGGAGCACCAGAGCCACCACGAATCTGAAGGCCAGGAACCGAACCAGCCAGTGCATTAGCGACATTCGTCGTCACGTGCTGGTCAAGCTCAGCAGCTCCCACCATAGAGGCAGAACCCGTGAACGACGATTTCTTCTGTGTGCCATAAGCCACCACAATCACTTCGTCCAATGCTTTGCTATCGCTGGTCAACACAATGCGCATGTTGGGACGGGCACTCACCTCGATGGGCTCCATACCAATGTAGGTGATACGCAACGTGTTCTTACCGACAGGACATGTCAGCGAAAACTTACCATTAGCGTCAGTAACGGTACCTACCTGAGTTCCCACAACGAGTACGGAAGCGCCAATAACTGGCTCTCCGTCCTCTTGAGATGTCACGGTACCATTAACTTTTGTCTGGGCCATGACTCCTCCTAACAGCAGGAAAAGACATGCCACAAGCATTGTTAATCTTTGTTTCATAAATCTCTCTCGTTTAAATATTAATATTAAAATAATGTAGTATCTACATCTTGCAATTAGATTAACGGCAAAAAAAATTAGCGTTTCGTTGCAAACAGGCTGCAAAAGTAGCAAATTACAACGAAACGCCCAAATAATTTATTTATTTTTTTTAATTTTACCCTATTTTATTAACGTAAGGCAAAGGCAAAACTACCGCTTTATCAGCTTTTTATTACGTAGAATCAACAGCCCCCTTGCCGATGGAGCGACCCGCTGTCCCTGAAGGTTATAAACCTCATTGTTGTTAATAAGTAATTGTGAATTGTCAATTGTCAATTGCGAATTGTCAATTGTCCTAATGCCTGTCGGGTTATCGGGATTCGTATTCTCTACGATGCTACCAGTGAGATAGATCCCGTCGATGATGTCACCATACAACTCGTCGGTTCCAAAGATACCCTCAACGTCATAATACTGACCATCAAAGATATTGGGCACAGAGAGTCCCTCGATACCAAACTTCTGCAAAAGACGGATACGCCTGTCGCCCAGATAAGCCCACAAACCATCGTAATCTTCCATCAGCCGGACGCCACGAAGCAGTATATAGTCGGAATAGTGTGACGCATCAAGGTCATCAATGCTGACCTCATGGGGCTGAACCTCCTCATAACCCGTTTGGACAGAAAGACCGCTGACGTCCATTCCTTCTTCCGGCGCTAACGCCTGCATCATGCCGTTCTGCTGAGCAACAAGCACGCGAACCTGACCGTTCAGGATATCGTTACGCTGCAAATTGAGGCCAGAATAGGAGAACATGACGCTGGCCTGGCCGTCACGGATATACGCATCGTTGCCATCGACGTAGAGTACCTCGGCATTATTCAGCTGGAGTGTCACCTCCTCGCCAACAGTCTCTGACAAGAATTCGGAGAGGTTGTCTGGCTTCTGTGTCTTTTCAGCATGGAAGGTAATCATGCTTCCAGATTGGGTAATTGACGACAATTCACACTTGCTCGGTTCGCCAGCCCATGATTTCAGGTTGGCAGGTTCAGTGTCATTGCCCAGCTCGGTCACATTCCACGAACCGGGGAACACGTCGTAGGGAGAGTTCTTATGGAAACCGCCGGCTGCCCTGACAATCGTATAACAAGGATGCGATGGTGAAACATTCACCTTATTCTTTTGCCATTGCTCCGGATCTGTCTCGTCGACATGGTGCACCAGCATACCGCTTCCCGGCAGGAACTGGTCCCACTTGAAGTCATTCTGCTGACGGTTCTCTATCAAGAAGTACTCGTTATCAGTTGGCGTATTGAGCCGATAGCCCTTGCCCTGAAGGTAAAGCGGTTCCAGTTCGTAGTCACCGCTCTCGTTCATCAATGGCGGGGCTTCATCAAGAAAACCGACAGCCCAACGTTCGTATAGCGAATAGCCCACCGGAGAACGCGACTGATTAGCATAGCTGCCTGCAGCCATGACCGACCAGGATTCGGGGGTGTCTGCCTCGCCGCCGCTACCACTGCCGTCTGAGTCGTAAAAGTCGAACAGGCCCAATACGTGACTGAACTCATGACAGAAGGTGCCGATGCCGTCCAAATGCACGGTTTCCGGATGCTGTGTCCAGCCATACAGTTCCGTCGACGATGCATAGTCCCACAGGCGGATACCATCCTTGGTGACATACCACTTATCCTTAATCACATAGTAGCGATGAGGCCAGAACAGGCGACTGTCGTTGCCGCCATAGTTGGAGCCATAGCCGGCAAAGACAAAGAATATCATGTCGACATAGCCGTCGTTGTCACCGTCATACTGGCTGTAGTCTACGTACGGGTCGGCGGCATCGACAGCGGCATTCACCAGAGCTTCCTGGTTATCGGTGCCCTTGGCTGAATACTGGCTGTAATCAATGGTATAGGGGCCGACAATGTCAAACTGAGGCAGGAACTTGCCGAACGAATTGTCTTTGAAATAGTCGACCACGCTACCGGTGCACTGCTCATTGTCGTAACCGGTATATCCTTCCTGATTGACCATGTTACTGATGACCTCGTAGTAGTCATCGCGTGAGAAAGCTTTGTCGTTGAACTGCACCAGAATGATCAGTCCACGGAAATTGTTGTAGTTATACTCTCCTGCTCGGCGGGCTGCTTGTGTACGTCGCTGTCCGCGCTCTACAGCGAGTTTCTTGGCAGCAGTCACTGTATTGACGGCAGGTTTCAGGTGCTTGCTGACACCTGACAGGAACACACATTCCGATTCTAGGCGGACTTCGGCATCGTGTGCCACCTGCGCAGTGGCCTCCAGTCGTCCGTCCTTCATCTGGGCATAGACATAACAGCCCCTGTCGTCCTTTACAACCGTATATCCGTCAGCCGTCGTCGTATAGTTCAGCCACTCATCACCATGCAACCGCAGGGTGACGAACGAACCATCGGGCTGTTGCACCCGAACGGCTCCCGGATGGGCCGGCACTGCCTGCATGCTACCCACGCTGAGCAGCATCACAAAAAGCAACAGACAAGCTCTGACGGATTTATTCATTGTCAATTACTTAATTACCGCCTTTTTACCATTCACGATATAGAGGCCCTTCGATGGCTTTGTTACGCGCTGACCGTTCAGATTATAATAACCATTAACCATGACCTCTGCCCCCTGAACCTCTTTAATGCCTGTCGGAATCTCGTTGTCATAGAAGGTTGCCTCGAGATTGTCAACATAGCAATAGGCAGAAGCCTTCGTCGAAAGCATCGCCACCTGAATCTTGCTGTTGGCGGGAATGTCACGGTATGAGAGTGACGCCTCCTCGTTCTTCTTGATATCAACCTGTGTCTTGCCATCAGTATTCTTCAAGTAAGCGAAGCTGCCACCATCCGTGCTGACCTTCAGGCCGACCTTCACTGCCTCAGTGCCATTCTTCACGGTAAAAGCCAGTGAGCGGACACCATTTTCAAAGACGGAAGATGTCAGCGTGCCCGAGCGCATCAGCTTGACGACATTGCTGCCGTCCACCTGTTCGATGCTGGCATTGTTCAAGTCCCAAGTGCAGTAGACACCCTTCACGCCAGTAGCACCGGATTCTGATACTGGCGACTGTTCGAAGTCCTCTATCACAGACTGATAAGCTTCCTTGCTGGCCGTAAAAGTCACGACGCCACCTTCCTCAGTGATATCATAGAGATCCAACGTTGCTGGCTGGCCGGCCCACGAGACAAGGGCTGGATTAGTAGTACTGGTCAGATCGACGACTTTACCATTATTCGGGGCCGTCGTCACCATCACAAAGTAGTTGTGGTTGGCATTATCGTTCACATTGTTATTTTTCCAAACATCGGGATTTGACGTGTCTGCACGCCATACCAAGAGACCATGGCCAGGCAAGAAACGGTCCCAACCCGTCTTCTGACGGTTCTCTAAATAGAAGTCATCGTCAGTAGATCCTGTCTTCAGAATATAGGCCTGATTACCCGTGGCAAAGGCTTCCAGACTATAGTTGCCGGCCTCAGTCAGAACGGTCGGTTCGGTAAAGCCCAACACATGACGCTCGAAGGCATTATAGCCCACAGGGGTCAGACCGTAATTGAAGTCTGCTCCACCAGCCATGACGTCATAAGCTCCGGGATCGTTGCTCTGTCCATTTTCTTCATAGTCGGCATCATAATGGTCGGCCAGACCCAGCACATGGCTGAACTCATGGCATATAGTACCAATGCCGTCCAAATACTGATGCTGGGCCTTCTGGCTCTCATAATCCTGAATCTCTACGCTACAAGCATAGCGGCCGAACGACTTGCCGTCGTATGTTGGCATACCTAACCACGAAGAATAACCGGTCCAGTTGTTGGCATGAGGCCAGAGATAGCCCGGGTCGTTACCCTGAACATAGCTGCCATAGCCGGCAAAGATGAAATAGACCATGTCGATATAGCCGTCGCTGTCCAGGTCGTACTGCGAGAAGTCCACGTCAGCGTTAAGCTTGTTCAAGGCACTCTTAAACATTTTCACCTGTGTTTCATTAGTAACGTCCCTACCACCTACATCAGTCGCCTTCATGTCAAGCTGTACGGGACCAACCACGTCGAACGTTGGGTCAAAGATACCCATCGAGTTGTCGTAGAAATAGTCGCGGGCACTGCCTTCCACGTTGACAGGATAGTTTGTCTTGCTATTGTCCGTATAGTTTTTCTCGCTGGTCAGCTTCTGATAGAATTCCCTGGGATTTTCTGTTTTGAACTTGAAATCGGAATATTCTACCAGTACCACCAGACCCTTGAAGTTATCGTAATTGATACGCTTCCAAATGGAAGTGGGAGAACGGTGCGATGCAGCGCTCTTGCCATAAGCGGGGGCATACATCTGGGCTGCCATCTCTTTGCGCTGGCGTTGACCCTCCGACATCTTCGGAGCCACCATCTTCTTCCGGTCAGCCAGGAACGACAGGTCCTGAGCCGTACGCGCCTCCGGGTTACGGGCAATCACCTCGGTAGCCTTCAGCTGTCCGTCGGCTCCCTTCTCGGCATAGCGGTAGAAACCGTCCTCGCCTTTCAACACCGTATAGCCATCAACAGTGGTAGTAAAACTTAGGAACTCATCACCACGCAGACGCAGGGTAATCACTGTGCCGTCGGGCTGTTTCACGTCAACGGGCTTCGACAGTGCTGGTCTTGCCCACAGCGACGCCGTACCGAGCAGCATCGCCATCAATATCATTGTCAGTTTCTTCATATCCTTTAGTGTTCTTTTTTTATTCATAATTCAGCAAATCACACGATGGCTTCACAAATAATCTTGTCGCCAACGGCCACATCACGTATACCTGGCTGCTTGTTCTTATTAAAACAGAAGCTAACGAGATAGCCTTGTTGCACGTTAAAGAAGTCCAGATACTCCTTCAACTGCTGTTCCCCACGCTCGTTATAACTATCACCACGCCATATCTTCAGTTCTACTACAAACTGCTGACCACGGTAGTCTACAACTAAGTCACTACGGGTGAGATTGCGCGTTTCTGGCTCTATGTAGTAGTTGCCAACACCATTGATGATGGGACGCAGATAAGTAAGGAATATCTTTCGCCCCCATGACTCTACAAACTTATCGTCATACTCAGGGCGGTAAATCTCATTGAAGTGTACAGAGAAACGTTCTATCAGATGACGCATGTCCAAATGACCATCGTGGACAAACTGGTTCTTGTCCAACTGGGCCTGAGAATTCATAGCGGAGCCATTCTCTTCTCCAACAAAAAGATTATACAGTCGGGTCTCCATCAGACGACATGTAACAGCAACTGTTCCATTCTCGTTTTTGATGAAGCTGAACATACTGGCAATCTGCATATAAACCTCATCCGTGGAGAAGGCGATCTTTTTACCCGAGAAAAGAATGTCCTTGAGCAAATCACGCAACTTGGGAAACTCATCGAGTTTCTTCATCATGTCATCAAATAACGTGTTACGCTCTATCAGAATATCATGAACTGCCTGTAGTACACCATCCTTGTCCCATGTATAGCCATTCTCGTCAATAATCTGACAGAGACGGCTCACGAGGAAAGGATAGCCGGAAGTATAGTCATAGATGAGTTGGGCCATCCGTTGTGTATCAAACTGCATGTCATGATCCAGCATGTAACAGGAAAGCATTTCAGCTATACCATCAGCATGAAGACTCATGTCAACATTGAAAGGGGCAGCAATATTCCAAGGTGAGTTATATTGGTGTTGTTCCTCTGGTCGCATCTTCAACTTCAGGTTCTTGATGTCATAGACGCCGGCAAGGATTACCGACTGAAAGGTTGGAACCATATTTCGCATGAGATACATCTCACGCAGCAAGCCCAAGAACTTGATAAACTGCGGATAGTTGCCAGCAGCATCAACTTCATCGATGAGAAGAACCACACGGTCAGTAGAGCATAGTGTTGCGATTAACTGTGTATACTCCTTGGTGCTCGTCTGCTTTTGTTCGTGGCCAACAGCCTTATGTAACAATTGTACAGAGGAATCAGACAGGTTTCTGATGGAAGTCCAATGAAGCGGAAACTCCATTTTTTCAAGCGAAGCATAGAGCAAGGTCTCCAGACTTTCAAAAGCACTATCTGGCAAAGACTCGAAACTGATGGAGAAAACGGCATACCCTTTGTCCGACAGATGCTTTTGAAGAAAGCTAAGTGTCGTGGTCTTACCATATTGGCGACCACGGTTGATGGTAAAATACATCCCATCCTCCACCATTTTGGCAGCGGCATTAACCTGCCGATCAATAGGCACCATATAGTGCTGGTCGGCAATCATTAACCCTGTCGTGTTAAAACGTTTCATCTTCTGACGCACATTATGCCTTGCAAAGGTAGTGCAAATCGAGCGAAATGCAAAATAAATTAATATTTATTTTCATTTTGTCCTCACATGACCACCTCGGCGGATGCGTTTGGCCAAATGACCCGTTTCGTCGTAAATGGACACTTGTTCAAGTACGCAATCATCGGTAAAAGGACGTGAGATGCGTCCTTGACGGCTTTGCTGACGATGCCCGACGGGCATATATTTGCAGGCGATACCCGTGACATGATTCTGCACACTGAACTCCTCGGGATTGTCAACACAGACACTGCGGATGCTCAGATAGAATTTCCCCAGCGCCCCCAGATTGACGACGTTACCCATCTTCAGGCTCCTTTCCACCACCTTTTCCATGGCTATGATAACGGCATGGACGTCAGCTCTTGATACCGAACAGCTATAGCCCACCTGACGTGCGATGTCGTCCAAAGTCATCTCCGAACCGCGCAATGTGTGCGCATACCACTTGCCATACGACTTATTACTTTTAATCTTGTTCTGTCGCAATGTAAAACGTAAGCTCATAATTCTTTATTTGATACTTGTTAATAACTTTGTTCTTGCTCCCGCGCATCAGAGAATAGTCCCATCAGAACCTAAAAATAGCCTCATTAGCGTGGACAAAGTTACGAATTATCTTTGACATAACAAGCGTTGTTCTTGCCAAATATTATCATCGTCTATGACATTTAACTTATTTTACATTACAATATCAATTATTTTGCTGCGCAATATCATTTATATTGCTTTGTAAAATAAATGATATTCCAAAGAACGAAATAATTGTTGGCATAAAAAGGGCCACTCCTTGTCATAAGCAGCAATGGCATTCGACATAGTAAAGGCAGGCTTTTTTACTAACAAAAGAGCATAAAAAAAGTAATCGGGAGAACCGTGTGGCTCTCCCGATTGTTATAGTGGATGTAAGTAAGTATTACTTAGCAATGAACTTGCGACCGTCGCGGATCAGGAGACCCTTAGCACCTGCGTTAACCTGCTGACCCAGCATGTTGTAAGTCTTAGCGGTAGCGGTCTTGTTGGCGGTATTCACCTCGCTGATGCCAGAAGGATCATTTTTATATAGGATCAGATCCAAAGCGCAAAACCATCCTCCCATCCAATAATTTTGTCCTTGGGTAAGCGGGATAAAATATTCGTTATATGTATAATGATGTTCCTCGTCAACAGCATAAAAACGAATAAAGTCAACTAATTGATCAGAAATCGTGACTTCCTTAAAATAATCGCCATTGATACTCTCAATAGTAGCATCAACAGAAATCGTTCCTTCTTCCTTATTAAGTGCAACGCCACATAGTTCCATTAAGCCTTCTTCTTCACCATAATTATCTGTTGAGAGAGGCTGGTGCATCATCATTGTTGCAGTATTTTCAGATTCATTTACACCAATGCTAACACTACCGCTTTTCAAAAATCCGTTAATTTGATACGAAGTATCCCAGTCTTCATAATTAACAGGGAGCTCACCATATCCCCAGCTTGAACCTTCTTCAGGCTTTTCTGTCATAAATCTTTCAGAAGTCGTAGAAAACGACATTACACCATTATAAGGTGCAAAACTTACATCATAAGCATATGTCCAACCGCCAACATCCTCACCTTCAGCTGTTTTACCCATTGCATAAATATAGTAAGCAGTTGTTACTGTATCGTCAAAAGTAAAAGTACCTTCATCTTCATCGTAAATAAAAACGATATCACCTTCTGCATCAACATTGTCTTCTGCATCAATATTGATAATAACCAAAGGGCCATATGTTTTTGTTTTTTCATTATAGCCAAGACCCTCCAAGCTTTCATCTGCCCAAATGGTCATTAGAGACGGGATCCTAAGTGTGTTGTTGTTTGGGTCAAAAACACCATAGCACTCAGTACCTTCGCTCCAAAAATCTTTAATCTTCACATTATATGTTACTCCATCCTCTGTAAGATTGGCTTCCTCTAATGTAACACTGAAACAATTTAGCGTTGTTCCGTCAGTACCCGTCTCTGTTGCAACATATGTACCATAAAGATCTCCTACAGCTGCACGCCTTGCAACTTTAAATTTCTTTGAAGTTACATTTTGGCCGAATTGAGATGATGACATTACAGCAGTTTTATCAAACTTAATTCCATTCAAGCTGACGTTTTTTGCCGTTTTTTGCGCATTAGCACCCACTGCCACGAATAGAGCAGCGATAGCAATAAGTAAACTTTTTTTCATATTCATTGTAGTTTAATAAGTTAATATTGACCCTGCCAGAGTATTGCTCTGCCCCAGCAGGGCCGTTGGTTAAATCTCGTTCTTATTTATCGTTATAATAGTTCTGGTCCTCCATGAAATACGAAGGAGTAGCATATACGGTAATAACGTTTGTCGGCTCGTCTACGTCCTCCATCTTAACCCAAGACGGACGGCGCGGGTTATCACAAGACAATTTGAATGTATGGCCATAAAAAGTATTCAAGACTTTATCCCAACCATACTTTTTATAATAATCTTTACCTGCCTTGTTTTGAACAGAACTATTAGCAGTAAACTTTATTTGAGTTCCATCTGTATTTCCTTGATGGGTAAAGCCGAAATAGGGAGCATCCGACGTCGTGGTCATACTGCTGCAGAGCTTATTATCACTCGACAGACCAATCGTAGCAGTGTAAATCTTGATTTCCTGCTTGTTCTTGCCTGCAGTCTTCAAGACCTCCAGCATGGCGTCCCACTTGGGTTTTGCATAAGCACCAACACTGCCATAACGCATATACCAGTTACCAGTGGTAATGGTCTCCACCAGCGTCGGCAGATAGCTGTCGAGCTGGATGTCAGGATTGTTGCGGAACTTGAAGTATTCCTGGGTGTCACCTTTCATGAGACCGTCAAGCTCCACGCCATTCACCTCGACGGGGCTGTAGAAGTAGAAGCCGTCGTTCTTCACGATATAGGGTGCTGAAACAGTCACCTTCTGATCGGTTTCATCCTTATAGGTGAAGACGAAGCAGCGATAGCCGCCATTCATGGTGGCAGTGACCTCCGTCTCGCTCTGATAACCGGGACCAGCCAGGGTATAAGAACGGGACATCATGTAGTCCTCCGTCTCCTTGGCATCATTGATAATGCTCTCCCACGACTTGTCGGCAGGGATGGGCGTCATCACGATACGGTTGTTATGCTTCTTACCACGCAGGATGATAGAGTCGTTGGAGGCCTTCATCACACGGAACTCGAAGTCGCCATACAAGCCCTCGTCCTTATCGTAGTTATAGTCGGGGTTGTTAGGCATTGAGTAGTAGTGGAAGGTCTCGTTATAATCGTCGAACGAGAGAACGGTACCCATGGACTGCTCAATCTTGAAATGACTGGTAGAGGTGATGCACTTGCCATCGGCATCAAGTCCGGCCTTGTGGTTGGCACCCCACTTCTCGCTGCCGAAGGTGGCATTGGTGCCGTCGAACTTCACCATGACGTTGTATCCGCCAAAGCCAAGAGCACCGTAATACTCCATCAGCCAGCCGTTGGGGGCAGAAGCAAGCACCTTCTGGACATTCTCGATATTCGCCTCGGAACGCTGCGAAGCCTGCTCTTCGAAAGTATCGTCTTCTTTCAGCGAGCATGCACTGAAGGCCATCACGACCATGCAGGCAGCAAAGATATAATATAGCTTTTTCATACGCCTCAATGATTATTTAAGTGTACGTAAATCGAGGGTGACAGACTCTGCCGAACGGCGCAGCACAACGTCGCGCAGATGGTCGAGGCTGATTCCCCAGCTGTTGATAAAATAGGTCTTCATCAGATCGAGTTTCTGATTGAGGATGGCAGTGCCTTCCGCTCCTGCTGCTGTCAGAATCTTGTTCCAGCCCTCAGGAGTATTGGTGATATAGGTGGCATAGATCTCAGCAAAGTCCTCGTTGTACTCGCTGGAACCGTATGCGGTCACAAAACCCTCCTTAGCCACTTTTTGATCATCCTGGTTAATCCAGTCGGTGGCATGATAGTGCTCAGCACTGATGGTGCGGAACGAGGTATCGTACTCCTTCTTCTGAGTCAGGATGTGGCAGAACTCATGGTGCATGGTATGGAAGAACCAGTAGTTCATGTCGATAGGCTTCACCTGATGGCTCTCGTAGGGGTTGCTGGTATTGATACGGGGATTGTCGATGTCAAGCTCGTTGACACCATAGAGCATCACCTTCAGACCACCCTCAGCTGTACCAAGCACCTGCGAACCGTTATTGTTCCACTTATAAGAACCTGTCAGCTGGATGATACGGGGCACATAGGTCTTCATGAACTCAGCACTGACAGCCTCGACGTACGACTCAATCCATACGTGCTTCACCAGAATGGCCAGTGCCTTTGACTGGTTGAACTCAGCAGGGATGACGTTATAGGAACGGTCCGACTCGTTGTCGCTGTAGCGATACTTGAAGTCGATGTTGTACGGCTTGCGATAGTTCGCCTCGAGCCAATTGTCAAACTCGTTCTTCTGCTCTTTCGTGACATCCTCGAACACACTCGTGCTGTTCAATTCTTCATTGTCACAACTGCTGAACACAACCAGTCCGGCCATCAGCAGCATTAAGCTTATATTCTTTATTTTCATATCTCTATCAATTATCTAATCGTTACTTGTAACGCTTTGTACCTTTAGGTCAAAGAATTGTCAATTACTCCTCGTCCTCAGGGTTGACATATTCAGACTCTGTAGACGCAATGAAGGCCTTGATTTCCTCATCCGACTGACGGGGGTTGCCAGGCAGGCCGGCAGCCTGAACGGTGTTGGGAATCTGGATGGCTCCACGCAGGTCGCCACGGATAAAGACGATGGGGTCTTCACCGGCTACGGGGTGCGTATACTCGATACCATAGCGCTTGACATCAGCAAAGCGCAGTCCGTGGAATACGCTCTCGATGCGCTTCATGTGCAACAGGAACTGCAGCATGCACTCCTGGTCGCTGCCCTCGGCACCGATTGTGAAACCCTGGGGATGCATGTGCTTGCGGAACGAACGGTCGCGCCAGCCGTCAGGAGTACGCTTGGCGTAATCGACACCTTCGACATAAGCCTTGATAGAGGCAATCGTCATGACGGGACGCTTGGTGTTGCCTTCCTCTTCCTTACAATGGGTACGGATCCAAGTGTTGATATCCTCAAGGGCCAGGTCGAGATTGCCTTTCAAGCAGTAGGCCTCGGCACGCTCCAAAATGGTCATATCGCCTGTGAAGACAGGGTCAACGATGTGTGCAAAGCCAATACCGGCCACCTTGTCGGTGTACTCCCACTGCTCCTCATAGGTGGGGAATGCCACACACTGGTTGGAGCCGTAGAGCTTGTTGGCGTAGATGATGGTATTGTTGCTAGAGCCACTACCCCACGGCATATCCACCCAGTAAGTCTCGTAGGCCGTGATATCGTAGTTGTGGGCAAAGCGTGCACTCCTGGCCCATGTCATGTTACGGCCTGACGTACTGTAGCTGGTCAGCAGCAGGAGGTTAGCCTGCTCCTCGGAACGAATCCAGCGGTTACCGAAGTCGTCACGTCCCAGAGAACGGTAAGGCTCGTAGTCACGCATAACAGCTGTGGGCTCGTTGCCCAGCACCTGATTGGCATACTGGATGGCCTTGTCGTAGTTCATGTAATAGAGGTTGAAACGGGTAGCGAAGGCGTAAGCGGCCTTGGTATTGAAGTGGTACTTGGGAATGGTGAACTTTCCGGAAGCCTCATCAATATAGGGCAGAGCCTCTTCGATATCCTTATTGATAGCCTCGTAGAGCTGGCGCAGTGTGCCACGCTCATACTGGGCGTTGATGTCCTGTTCAGGAATCAGCGGATAGGGCAGTCCCAGATACTCGTCAGCCTTCTCAGGATTCCAAGCCATACAGAAGGTCTGTGCCAGCTGGAACATGCTATAGGCACGGATGAGCTTGGCCTCAGCCAGGTCACCACGCAGCGACTCAGGATTACCAAGTCCCTCAATACCTTGAATAGCCTCGTTGACAGTAGCAACTGACTCATAGTAACCGCCCCAGATGCTGTAAGGTGAGTCGGTGCTCTCCTCAGGCGTGTCCTTCAGACGGTAGATGTCGTCGCAAAGCACGGGTGACGAATAGGCACGGCCGTTGTCGCTGACGTTATCGGAAATCATCTCCATCAGCAGGTTATTGGTCACTTGGGGATAGGCCGAAGTCAGCAGCTGGGTAATCTTCAGGTTGGTATCCAGCTCAGCACGCTCGTCGGGCAGTTTGTCAAGGTAATCGTTACAGGACGAGAGTGCCAGAACTCCCAGTCCCATGACAAACATCTGATATATCTTATTCTTCATAATAATTATCAATTTTCAATTATCAATGTTCAATGATCAATTTAGATTCCCAAACGGAGTGTGAATGTAAACTGACGAGCCATAGGCACGGCAACACCACCCGAGTTGAAGAACTCAGGATCCTGGCCGTTCAGCTTCTTATCGGCATAAATCAGGAAGAGGTTGGTAGCCTGCAGCTTCATGCTCATATTGCTCAGACCGATATGACCTACCCACTTCTTGGGGAAGTCGTAAGCCAGCGAGATTTCCTTCATACGGATGAAGTCACCCTTGGCAATACGGTCGGTAGAGTAGTTATAGGCATTGTATGCATAGCCTAAGCGTGAGTCGTTCTGAATCATACGCAGGTCGGCCATAGCAGGAATCGTGGTATTGGCCTCGTCGCCGGGAACCACCCAGCGGTTGGCAAACTCACGCGGCATGGCTGTGAGGTCTGAGTAAGCCACAGAGAATGACGGGTCGAGGCGCACGACATTACCGAAAGCATAGGTAATGAAGATATTCATGTGCCAGTTCTTGTAACGCAGCGTGTTACCCAGCGAACCCGTTACAGTAGGATCTGTCGGACCCTCGTAGATGAGGTGGCTGGTGTCATACGACTGGAAGTCGATGTCGCTGGTAACCAGGTCGCCGTTCTCGTTGATAAATGTGGGAAGACCATACTGGTTCAGGCCCTTGAAGTCCATCGAGAACAGTGAACGGTAAGGATAGCCTTTCTCCGTGAAGCCATTACCTGTGATGAGGTCGATGACACGGTTTCTGGAATCGAAGTCGGTCACCTCACAATGGGTGTGCGAATAGATGAAGTCGGTAGACCACTCGAAGGTCGGGGTCACGATGTTACGGGTCGAGAGGGTAAACTCCTCACCGTGCGACTTCATGGTAGCGACGTTGGCATACTTCACAATCTGGCCACCGACACCTGTGGTACGCTTCGGACCAATCAGGTCGTAGTTGTTACGGGTGTACCAGTCGAAGTCGAAGTTAATGCGGTTGTTCAGGAAACCTAAGCTCAAACCGACATTGAACTCGTGCTTCTTCTCGTAAGTCAGCTCAGGATTGGCAAAGCTGCTGATTTCCAGACCAGACTCCTTGTCGCTGGAATAGGGGCGCCAGGGGTTGTAAGCCCTGATAATCACCATCGAGTTGGTTACGGCGGGCTTGTCACCTGTCAGCGAGTAGCTGGCCTTCAGTGTGGCGTGTGTCAGCTTGTCGGTGAAGGTACGGTAGAACCAGGGCTCCTCGTGGGCGTTCCATGCTGCCGACACGTTCCATGTGGGCAACCAGCGTGCACTGGTGGCACGTCCCAGACGGTTACTACCCTCGTAACGGATGGTTCCGTTGATGATGTAGCGACGCTTCCAGGAATAGGTGGCAGTACCGAAGAACGACACCTCACGGCTGTAGCCGTTATTCAGTGCATAGTACATATTGTTCTCCTCACTGGCCTGCTTGAAGTAGTTGTAGTTGAAATTGCCCAGCTGACCCATGTCATAGAGCACGCCGACCTTGGTGTTCGATGTTGCCACACGGTCGATGTTGTTGATTTCCATACCACCGTATGCGTTCACGATATGGTCTTCGTTGAACACGTCGTTATAGCTGGCAGTGGCACGGAAGTCCCAGCTGTTCATCTTGTAGACGGTCTCACGGTGGAAACCTCCCTCAGGCAGTACTGAGATAGGCAGTGCGTTGAGCACGTCGGGGTCGGTATAGAGCCAGGGGTTACTGTCGCGCATGGTGGCATCGTCCATCATACGGAAAGCCATAGCCTGGTTACTGGTCTCCTTGATAAAGTGCTGCTGTGTGGTCGTCGAATACTTGTAGGCACCGATGGCACTCAGCTCGACAGTACGTACGGGCTTGTACTTCAGTTCACCCTGGAACTTCAGGTCGACAACATCCAGCTCCATGTAGTTGTTCTGCAACTCGTGGTGGATATTGAACGGCGCATAGTTGCGGATATAGAACTCGTTGGGATCCAGCGTACGTGACGAGTTGATAGCATACGAATAGGGGTTGATATCGAAGTCACGGCCTACGGCACCGCTCACCACGTCGACACTCTGGTTCGACGTACCAGGAGCTTCCTGCTTACGGTAGCTGGTGTTACCAATCAGGTTCAACGACACCTTCTTGTTCAGGTTGTAGTTGGCATTGATGTTGGCGGTATAGCGCTCCACCTTGCCACGCTCACTCCATCCCGGGTCGTTCATGATAGAGAACGAGGTGTAGTACTGGGCCTTGTCCGTACCGGAACTCATAGAAATAGAGTGGTTGTGCTGGATGGCGTTCGAGAACAGTTCCTCAAACCAGTTGGTGTTACGCATCTCAGCCTGACGAAGGTAGTCGTACATGGCCTCGCGGGTGTTAGCCAGCTTGAAGTCGCCAGTAGCGGGATCGTACTCGTTCATCAGGTGGTACATCTTACCGTACACACCGCTGGAGCTGGCACGATAGCTGCTCATGAACGACAGGAAACCATTGTTCTGCATCTCACGGTAGACAGACATCTGCTCCTGAGAGTTCATGATATTGAACTGTGAGTAGCTGGGACGCAGGCGCATCGTGTACTCACCGGTATAGCTGATCTTCGAAGAACCGGACTTACCACGCTTGGTGGTGACGACAATCACACCAGCCATAGCACGGGCACCGTAGATAGAAGTGGCACTACCGTCCTTCAGAATCTGGAACGACTCGATGTCGTCAGCATTCAGACCGGCAATGGCACTGGAAATCAGCGTTGCGGCATCACCCGACGACAGCTGGTCGGCATCGACCTCCGTCACGTCTTCCATGATAACGCCGTCGACCACCCACAGGGGTTTCGAGCTACCATAGATGGACGTAGCACCACGTACGCGAATCTTTGGAGCAGTACCAAAGGTACCCGACACGTTCTGAACCGAAACACCGGCGGCGCGGCCTTCCAGCGAACGGGAGATATCGGCAACACCGTCAAGCTTGGCTTTCTCAGCGTCCACCTTCGTCGTGGCACCCGTAAACAGGCGTTTGTCCTGCTTCATCATACCTACTGCCACAACCTCGCCAATAGTCTGGGCGTCAGGCTGCAGCGTTATCGTCATACCATCCTTGGCCTTCACGGTCTGTGAAGTCATACCGACGTAGCTTATCACAAGCTTCTTGCCGGCAGGTACGGCGATGGAAAAATGACCGTCCATATCGGTCTTAGTACCTTGTTTCGTTCCTTGAACCATCACGGTAGCCCCGATACACGGTTCACCGTTGTCTTCAAAGACAGTACCTGAAATCTTGTTCTGCGCCAGTGCCATTCCCAAACTCAGGAAGAGGCCGAACAGAATCAGAGTCAACTTTTTTCCCATATACACTCTCTTGTATTAATTGATGTTTATTAATTTTATGTTCGCGTACATTATTATTATTATATTCCGCCGAGGGCAGACAATACAACTTGCAAAATTAATACCTTTTTTTATAAAAAACGAATAAATTTATAAAAAAGACACATAAGAGGGCAGGAATTTAACATTTTCGTTAAATTCCTGCCATAAAAGCTTGTTTTAACCTAAAAAACTAACACGTTGTCAAATCCGTGTCAGACCGGCGTGCTATTTCACCTGCACCACCAGATATTTGCTGGTCGACCAGAACTGTTCGGGCGACGTAATGCGCAGCACATACTGGCGGTTGGCGTCACGCTCCAACGTATAGCTCGATGCGGGATGCGGTGTCAGCATCTCGGCCGAACGTGAGTAGAACTTGATTTCCTTGTCCACACGGATGTCAATCTTCGTAAAGTATTCCTTGTTGAAGTTGCCCTTCAGCACCTCACCGTCTTCCAGAATACCCTGCTCCTTCAGCTCACGTCGCGTGCCGAAGACGAACCAGGCCGTGTGCAGCTCCTTATCCTGACTCGAAATGGTGGCAGCCTTCTGCTTCGTGTCCTCACGCAGCTCCTTGACATTCTCCGACAGGTCCGACACCTGTTCCGTCAGCTCCGTGATGTGGATGTCCTTGGCCTGAAGCTCAGCCATCAGCTGCTTCATCTGACTGTCCTTCTCCTCCAGCTGCTTCTGCAGGTTGTCCAGCGTACGACGCAGCTGGTCGCCCTTCACTGAACTCTGACGCAACTGACTACGCAGCTTATTGATGAGCTCGCGGTTCTGTCGCATGGTCTGCTGAATGAACGTCATATTCTCCTGGATACGCTCCTTCATGCTCTCCCCCTCACCCTTGCGGGCCACGCTGACGCGGTCCTCAGCAGCACTGATGGCACGGAAACCCTCCTCAATGTCGTTCATCGTCGACATCATGTCGTTGATCTCGTTGTCCTTCTGTTCAATCACACGGTCCAGCGAGTCACGCAACTGCATGACAGCCGTATCGTCCGACTTCTTTCCCTGATTACAAGCCACCATAGCCGACAGGCACAGGGCAAAAACAATTAATTTCTTCATAATAATATTTACAATTTTTACTAAACCATTTAGCATCTTAGCTTTTACCAGCCACGACAAGCACAAACTCGCCACGCGGCTCATGTTCCGTAAAATGGGCAATGACCTCAGCCAGCGTACCACGCACCGACTCCTCGTGAACCTTTGAAATCTCACGACAGGCGCTCACCTGACGATCGGGGCCAAAGACCTCGCTGAACTGCTGCAGCGTCTTCAGCACACGGTAGGGCGACTCGTAGAACACCATCGTGCGCTCCTCGTCCTGCAACGATGCCAGCTTCGTCTGGCGACCTTTCTTCTGGGGCAGGAAACCCTCGAAGCAGAAACGGTCGCAGGGCAGACCACTCGACACCAGTGCCGGCACGAAGGCCGTAGCACCAGGCAGTGTCTGCACCTCGATGCCAGCCCGCACGGCCTCACGCACCAGGAAGAATCCCGGATCGCTGATGCCTGGCGTACCTGCATCGCTCACCAGTGCCACCGTCTGTCCGGCCAACAGGCGTTCCACGATGGCTGCTGACGTGCCGTGCTCGTTGAACTTATGGTGCGACAACAAATGCTGCTTGATGTCGAAATGCTTCAGCAGGATGCCCGACGTACGGGTATCCTCCGCCAGCACCACATCGGCCTCTTTCAGCACCCTGATGGCGCGCAGCGTCATGTCCTCCATGTTCCCCACCGGTGTAGGGACAACATACAATATGCCCATTTACAGGACAAATCTACTTCTTGAGGAACGAGGCAATCCAAAGGATGACAACGGCGCCGATAATGGCAGTACCCAACTGCCCCAGCAGACCGCCCCACTCGACGCCCAGTACTGAAAACAGCCAGCCGCCCAGCACACCGCCAAACAGGCCGAGCACCAGATTCATGATCCAGCCGAAGCCGCCGCCTTTCATCAACTTGCCAGCACAGAAACCGGCGAGACATCCTATAAGAAGTGATAAAATAATACCCATAATGTAAAATGTTAAAGTTACGGCTGCAAAGGTACAAAATAATAATGAAAAAATGAAAGAAATCTCAAATCTTTTTCGTACCTTTGCAGGTGAAAACCTATCTGACGTATGAAGAAGCACTTGTTATCTCTCCTGGCCGTGGTGGTGTCGCTGCATGTCGGGGCACAGACGGAAGTCGGCAGTCAAAGACTGACGGGTACCGATGCCGATGTGCATCAGACGGATGTCAGCAAGCACCTTCAAGCCGACTCCATAAGCTTCCAAACAGAGATGATGCAGCCCGGCATCGCTGCACCTGGTGCCCCTGCCGTGCAGAGCTATACCAATGTGACAAAACAAGGCGGGGCGGGACTGCCGTTATGGAAGGGAGCATACGTCGGCTTCTATGGCATGACTGACCAGAAGCCTGGATTGATGACTACGGAGATGGGGTCGATGGCACTGCATCAGGACCTGGGACGATGGCAGATTACGGCAACGGCGATGGCCAACAAATACTGGATGCCTTGGCAACGCTCGCTCTACACACAGTATGGTGTGGGTGGCAATGTGGCCTATCTGCTGAGCAAAGCCGTCTCGCTTCATGCCTTTGGCTATTACTATGGCAACCAGATGCAGGTAGGAGCAGCCATGAGTCCCTATATGAACACTTCAACGTATGGAGGCTATGCCGACTTCCGCTTCAGCAACGTCTTTGGCGCCGATGTGGGTGTACGACGTTATGTAGACCCGATGACTGGCCGATGGGAGACGTCACCCATCATCAGCCCCTATATTAATATTGGTGGCGGTAAACTCCAGTTCCCCCTGGGTGACATCCTGAAGTCTGTCGTCTGGGGGTCTGAAGAGCGTCACCGCCAGCAACGCTGGAAAGACCAGAACCCCTTCAACGCACCAGGTTCTATGGGCGGCGCACCTGCTCCCCAGCCCTCCAGACCGCTTGTGAGACCAGGCGCCAGACCGTGAAGAACAACCAAATAGCGGGTGGCTATTTGTGTTGTTCAGCATACAGGACGGGCTCGTCCATTACCTCCATCTCATAGATCAGCTCGAATGGCGACGAGGCATCCTCGCGGTGGTAACTGCTAACGGTGTTGACGCCGCTGAAGGGTATCAGCGAGTAAACCATTCTGTCTACAGGCTGTTCAAAACAGTTGGCAGTGGCGTTGTAACGACTGTATTCAATCATGTATTTGCCATCGGCCACAGCATAGTCGTAGCATGCCGTGCATGCCCAGCTGTTCAGGAGATCGTCCCAGCGATAGGCCACCTTATTGGTCAGGATACCGTCTTCAGCATAGGTGTAGTCATACTTCAGATAAGACTTCAACAGCAGGACGTCGTTTTCTGCGTACTCTTTCTTATAGACATACATCGTGGTGATGTCGTTTCCAGTGTAATCGACATTGTAGACATACTCGCTGTTGGCCTTCGATGTCATTTCGTTGTGTACATTCTTAATGGTCTCAGAAGTGAGAACTTGTGCTTTAGCTGTCAGGGCTGCTATGCACATCAGGATTCCTGTGATTAACTCTTTCATAATGTTGAAATTTTAAAATTAAACTGTTATTTGTTATCCCTTAGACGCTACGGCTTGCAGATTTACTACACACTTTGCATCTTTTTTTTTCGTTCTTTTGCCTGTTAGACGCCAAAACATCATGAAAAGTTGCAATAGCAGCAATTTACAATTAAAACATTTAGAGTCCCTTAAAAAGGGACCGCTATAATGTAGGGATAAAAAAATAAGAAAATGGAAGGTAGTATGGAAATAGATTTTTCTAATCTCCTTACTTAGATAACATACCAGCCCAAAGAGTTCCTGTCACGAACTTTTTGGGCATTTTATTTGGCAGTTACAAATTAGTATTTAAGTAAAAATGTTCAAATCCCCCTGGCTCGTGATGAGTCGGGGGGATTTTTAGTCCCGCAGATATGCAGATATAGCAGAAATAAATTGTTATGTCAGACAAACAGGTAGTAGTATATCACGGCAGTAATAATGCATTTTGGGGCCTACACCTACCATGATTCTCTGAAACGCCGATATACACAGGGTTTGAAACACGGTAGGTGTTGTTCAACACCTCACTTAGACCTCACATACACCTCACTTAGACCTCACCGAAACTGTCAGCTGAATTGTTTGTTTTATTTCCTCTGGCGATGGGAGGTGTATGGGAGGTGTATGGTACCTCTATGGTACCTGTTTCACAGCACCTCACGTGGCTCCGAGGCCTTTGTACAAAGGCAATGCGGAAGACGACGTGAGGTCTCGGCGCTTTTTTGCGTTATCGTCGCCGAAAAACGTGTATGCCACAAGAGCCAAGTTCCCTCGGCACAAACATCAGGTTTGCCCTAGGGAAGCCTCATGTTCCCACGGTGGGAGAGCCCATCTTCCTTGCCACAAGAGGCTATCTTCCTTGCCACAAACGACACTCTTGCGTTAGGGTTACAAGAATCTCACAGCGTGCCTGGCACCGTGTGCCTTGGTGTCAACCCCTCCTTTTGCTTGCTGTTTGAGTACTGTGTTAATCGTTGGATTTCCAGTTGCCCACCTCAGCTGTTGTCAGCTTCATGTTCCTGTGGGAGATGGAGTAGTAAGCTGAGAAGTACCAAGTGCCGTTCAGTCTTGTTGCCATGTAATACTGGGCAGCAGCTGTAGGAATGGTGCACTCAATCTTGTCGTCAGCATACAAAGTGCCGTAGTTGCGATCTGTCAGCTCTTCATACTGGGCATTGAGGAATACCACTGTGAACTGTGGGAGATCATACTTACTGTTGTTGGTGATGGTGACTGTGCCTGTAGCAGGATCGTCAGAGTCGCCGTCACTGCCACAACTGGTGAATGTCAAACCCATTGCGAGTACCATGCACATCATGGCTGCATACTTTACTAAATGCTTCATAATTGTTAAATGTTAGTTAATAATAATTGTTTGTTTTGCTTTAAAATTTTTAATTATGTTTGCAAATATACAAACAATATGTTGAAAACAAGCGCTTTTCTTCTTAAAGTTTGTTAATTGTCCAATATTCTGTATCACTAGTGTCCACTTAAATCCATTAACAATTTCTTGAAAGCCCCATGGTCATTATCTTTTTTAGTAATATCATCACTCGGAGGTTTTGAAATGACTACCTTTGCGGAAACTTACATTTTGTAAGCAAACAGCAAATTAGTAGTCAATGAATCAAGGTCGCTACGTCTTTACTCAGTTGGTGGATTTCCTTCCTCGAAAGCATTTCGAGTGGCTCGTGTCAAAATATGATGGCAACAAATATGTCAAGAGTTTTTCCTGTTGGAACCATCTGTTGGTTCTGTTGTTCGGACAATTATCCAACCGTGAGGGCCTGCGTGACCTCATCGTAACTCTTAGCCCTTTCAAGTTTGCTTTCCATCACCTCGGCTTTGGCAAGAGTGTCACAAGGAGCAACCTAAGCAAAGCTAACGAGGCACGTGAGGTTCGCATCTTTCAGGAGTTTGCAGACCGTATGGTGGAACTGGTACGCAAGAAACGTGATGACATCAAAGACTTCTTTCTCTCCAACAGGGTGTATGCTTTCGATTCATCGACGATTTCCCTGTGCCTGTCCGTATATTGGTGGACGAAGCTTCATCATGGCAAGGGCGGAGTGAAACTGCATGAGCTGTACGACGTAAAGAAGGATATACCAACGTTCTCTGTCATAACCGACGCATCGCTACATGATTCTCAGGTAATGGGACTGATACCCTATGAAAAGGACAGCTTCTACATATTCGACCGTGCCTATATGGTGACGGAGATGCAATTCCTGATAGAGAAGAAAGATGCGTTCTTTGTCGTCAGGGAGAAACACAAGATACTGTTTGAAGTGGTTTGTGACAAAGGCTATAACAATCCTTCTACAGGCATCATGGCAGACCAAATCATCAGGTTCAAGGGGTATAAACCCAGGAAGCAATACCCAAAGGAACTACGTCGTGTAGTATTCTATGATAAGGAAGGTAATAGGACATTCGTCTTCTATACCAACAATACAGACATCACGGCCGAGCAGGTTGCCTTGCTGTATAAATACAGGTGGAGAGTGGAACTTTTCTTTAAATGGCTGAAGCAGCATCTACGCGTCAAGGAATTTTATGGGACATCCGAGAATGCTGTTAAGATCCAAATCTATGCAGCCATCATAGCTTACTGCCTTGTAGTGGTAGTGCAGGAGGAGATGAAACTGGAGATGGAGACCTATGACGTGTTAAGAATTTCGAATACGACTTTACTCACGAAGATGCCCTTGGCAGACTTACTAAACAGTCACGCATCACTCGAACGGGATGATGAAAGGTACATTCAATTGGAACTCAAGTTTGAAGACTAACTTACAAAGTGTCACTTTTTGAAGTGCTAAATATTTTTAGTGGACACTAGTGAAACAAATATTTTCAGCGAACGGGCAAAAATCAATAGCAAATCTATAGTAAACAAAAGGGATCTTTTGTGTACTCGGAGCGGACGGGGTAGGATGCCTTAGGGCGAGGGTGAGGTTACCCCTGGGTTAGGGTGTCGGCATATACCCTAACCCGCTTTAAAGCCAGATGTACAGAGGGATTGAGAGGGGCGGGGTTAGGGTGTTAGGGTGTTCTTGAAATAAGGCCTCGACGTGAAAGATGAGCGTCTTTTCACCGATGCCTTCTATCAGTTGTCCAGATAATGCTTTGCCGTCGTTCCTATGGCACTTTCGAGACGAAGGGATGGCACTTTACCCCCTAAACCCCTATCGGAACGACTCGAAGATGCCGTGCCTTTCCCTCAAAGAAGTGCCTTCTTCCGCTTCTTCCGATGCCTTCTAACGGGGGGTAGGGACCAAGCAAACGTGGTGAAAGTGCCGTGGGGACAGGGGTTAGGTGCCGTTCCGACAACCTTGCGCCTATACGCAAAATGCTTTACGCCTATACGCAAAACACTTTACGCCTATACCCAAAACGAAATGGGTTTCCCAAAGGTGGTGCTCGATTGGTGCAGGATAGTAGCACCATTTTTCACAATCTTGCACCGAGTACCATGCTGACACTCAGTTGGTTACGTATCAAAGTAGCACGAGTAGCACCATTTTTCTTCATAGTGTTTGTGTAGTGTACTGATTGTATCTCATTTCATGGCCTCAACCAATCAATCATAATACTTCATGGATGGACTGCTACGTATTTTTGTGGAACAATATTTGGAGGTTACAAAATTAATTCGTATCTTTGCGCACAAGTATCGCCGATACGCCGTAAACGGTGCCAGTCAAGATTCCTCACAGGGGGCCAGGCACGCTGTGATCCTAAACAAAACGGAATATTAACAATGAAAACAATAACATAATGAACAAAACAAAACGATTTCTTATTTCAATGCTCACCCTGCTCTGCTGCTGCACGGGGGCGTGGGCAGAATCAACATCCGATGTGCTCAGCGGAGTGTTCACCGTTAGTAATTCTGGGAAAAGAGTCCAATTCTCAAAAGGCAATCTACAAAAGGTGAATGATACATACCAGTTTGCCGAGCACCAGTATGACTATTCCGGCAATTATCAGGACTGGTTTTCATATAACAATTATAGTGCTCCAAGCGACGGCATATCGTGGTACGTTATGTCACAAGCAGAGTGGGAGTACCTTTTCGTAACACGTACCGTCACCAATACGCTATCCCCTGGACATCGCTATAGTAAGGCAACTATTGGCGGCACCTATAGAGGCGTCATCGTTTTCCCTGACAACTATACCCACCCTGAGGGAACTGGCTTTACGGGTAATTGCGAGAATGCCACAGAAGCTTACACCTCTACTGTAAGCCTTGAAGGCTGGGCATTGATGGAAGCTGCCGGCTGCGTATTCCTTCCCGCCGCAGGATATAGCACCAGCCCTGACCAAGTAAATCAAGCTGCAGTTTATCAGAGTACTACTCCTGAGAGTAGTAGTAATTGCTATACTCCAGGGTTTTATAATGATAAAATAGCAATGAAGGATGTAAGTCAAAAATCTACTAGGGTGCCTGTCCGCTATGTCAAGCAATACGAACTCCCCCAGGATGCTGATGGTTACTATCTCCTCAGTTCTGTACAAGACTGGAAGGATTTTGCAACATTGGTAAATACAACCCCAACTGTAAATGCGCGAATGACAGCAGACATCGACCTTGGCAATGACCAGACGATGATAGGAAGTGGAAGCAACAATGCCATGGATGGAGAGGGTAATGTCCTTTTCAAGGGAACATTCGACGGACAAGGACATACGCTCACTATCAACTATTCTAATAGCGAGACATTTGTGGCCCCATTCCGTCATATCTTTGGAGCTACCATAAAGAATATCCATGTTAAAGGTTCTATTATTGGTAGTGGAAAATGGTTAGGCGGCATTGTGGCAGCGGTATTCGGGAAAAATGTCTATAGTTATTTGGAGAAATGTTATAGTTCCGTTTCTGTCACATCAACGAATTCCCCTTCTGATAATACCGAGCACATTGGTGGAATCGTAGCACAGCATGGATGGGAATCTAATCTTTCATTGACGGACTGCGTTTTCGACGGTAGTCTGCAAAGGAGTTCTGCCAAGAAGACGATGTCAGGATTAGTCGGATGTTACGATGGCACAATTGCAATTAGCAATAGCCTACACCTTGGCACCCTTATCGATAACTCAAACACTCCCAGTAGCCGTATCGCGACATTATCATATCGTTGGTCCACCCACGGGAATCTGGTTCCAGAGAATTGCTATTACAAAAACGCGCTTGGTGAAGCTCAAGGTACGCAGGCCACAGCCGAACAACTTGCCGACGGCACCATCTCCACAGCCCTGCAAGCAAGCCGCAGTGAGGAAGTCTGGGTGCAAGACCCGCTGACGAACCAGCCGATGCTGAAATTGTTTGCAACGGTAGCATACAAGGTGCCGACTTCTGGTATTGGAACATTCAGCGCGAAGGCGAAATTTACCGTACCTGCAGGACTGACGGCGCACTACTGCAAAACATATAATAGTGCAAACGGAACAATAGGCGTGGTGGCCATCGATGGCGCTGTGCCTGCCAATACGGGCGTGGTACTGAAGGGTTCGCCTGGCGAGACTTATACGCTGACCGGTACGAACAGCAGTGCTGGTGTGATAACGGGAAATGCGCTGGTGGCCGTGACTGAGGCAACGCACGTAGACCCCGTAAGCGACGATTACACCAACTTCATGATGTCGGGCGGCCAGTTCATCAGGATTGCCGCGAGCGACTCCAGCGTGAAAATGCCTACCAACAGGGCTTATCTGCAGATTCTGACGAGCGAATTGCCGTCTGACGACCCGTCACAGGCTCAAAGCATTGTGCTGAACTGGGACAACGAAGCGACGGGCATTCAGACAGTTCAGGATTCACGGTCGGTGGTTGATGGCTATTACAACCTCTCCGGACAGCGCGTGACCAGTCCCACGAAGGGCCTGTATGTTGTAGGTGGTCGTAAAGTTGTGATTAGGTGAGAGAAGAACTGAGAACAGCTAAGGTAGTGGTAACAATTATATATCCAAGAATATGAAGAAGCAGTATATGAAACCCGACATGAAGGTGGTTAAGATGTGCTTGATGAGAATGATTACAACCAGTCCGCTGGACGTTGATCCTACCAAAACCGGCAACCAGGAAGAAGCCGAGTAACAGAATACGTTGTGGCTCACAGAGTGAGGCACACGGTACCTCACAGGGGGCCAGGCACGCTGTGATCCAGGAACCTCACACGGTGACAGGCACGCTGTGAAGTCTTGACCCAAACGCTGAATCACGGTGACAGGAACTTTGATACATCATGCTCGATATTAACAGAAAAGAGCCGGCTCATCGTTGAGTCAGCTCTTTTCTTTTTTTGTTCTTCCAAAAACTTTAGAGCGGAATCTTGTAACCTACAGTCAGCATGATGACGCTGTTCTTAGCGCCGTTTGAAATGTTCTCATTCTGATCGATCACCTTTGTCAGACCAAGGTTGTAACGGGCATCGATAACGAAGTCGGCGATTTCATACGACAGTCCCAGAGGGATGCTGAGGTCGAACTTCTTCAGACCGTCCTTGCTGGTGTTCTCAATCGACTCCCAACGACCTTCATCGTACTGTTCGAACTTGACCTTCGACGAAAGCATGAATCCTGGCTGGATACCGGCCTTGACAGCCAGACCCTTCACGATGTAGTAGTTAGCCAAGATGGGGATGTTAAGGTAGGTGGTGGTCCAAGAATAGTCCTTCACCAGATTTGCCTGATCTTTGTAGCCAGAACCCTGCATCGACACCAGCAAACCACCGGTGATGGCCAGTGGCTCAATGACGTGGTAACCGAACTCAGCACCAGCAACCAGGCCCAGCTTCATCTTGGTGTTCTCAGCCTTTGTAACGGTAGACAGTGTTCCACCGACCATCGGCTTGATGAACATATTGTTCTCACTCTGTGCGTTGGCACTTACTGCAGTCATCATGGCGACTGCAACCATCATTAAAAACTTTTTCATTCTAAGTAATTTTGAATTTGTAATACGAACACGGAGGCATCATCCTCATGTTCTTTGGTGCAAATGTACGAATATTTTTTAATATATAACAACGAAAAGGGGAAAAAAGTTCCATTACCCCCCATTTTCTTGCTTTGCATCATTTTTTTTCGTTCTTTTGCCAGGAATCACGGTGACAGGAACTTTGAATCTTGTAACCAACAGTCAGCATGATGACGCTGTTCTTAGCGCCGTTTGAAATAATGCAATAGGCCGTGTCATTTTATCTCAAATGCGACAGATTTTTGCGGGTAAAAAACGAGTGTCGCAGAAAAGCGGCAGTTGTCGTATATACTTTAGACAAAAAACCAATTATTTGTTGGAATGAGGAAATAATCGTCATAACTTTGCACTGTCGAAAGTCAAAAACGACCCGGCAAAAGACAAAAATAATGTTTAATAATAAAAAAATGAAGATTATGAAAAAGAATTCAGTTTTGGTAAAGTCGATGTTCATGAACATTCTTACCGCAGGTATTTTCGGTTTAGTATTCACCGCTTGCAGTGACGACGAAGTGATGAACGGCATTGAGCAGGCTCAGATGGCTGCTGAGAACCTCAAGCAGGCAGGCGAGTTGAAGAACCTTCTGAACGCCGAGTATTCATTCCCGTTTGAAGTGAAGAACGACGGACAGTGGCGAATTGGTTTCGGTTATGATGAAGACGGACAGATCTGCTACGCTTACCCCAAGAGCGGCAATGGTAACGCTACCGTTAAGATATATGTCTCGAAGAACAACACTTGCAACGAGCGCACCAACGAGATGTACATTATCAATACGCTCTCAGGCGACACGCTGAAGACAATGACCATCACACAGCAGGCTGGTGCCGCCACACGAGCCGACGTTGCTGAAACGGGCAACCGCATCCAGGATGCCGTCGGCATGTCGCCCGTGGATTATCGCCTGATGCTCACCCGCGATATTTGAGTCTTTTCATGCAACAACGAGCATGCCATTAACGATATTTAGCAAAAGAAATGTGGGCTGGTGTTTTGCCAGCTCGTTTCTTTTTCGTACCTTCGCAGCATGATTACATATCCGACAACGGGCGAGAGCCGCCGCCCAGGCAGAATAGAAGTGGTTTGCGGCTCGATGTTCTCGGGCAAGACGGAAGAGTTGATCCGCCGTTTGCGCCGTGCACAGTTTGCCAAACAGAAGGTGGAAATCTTCAAGCCTGCCATCGATACACGCTATAGCGACGAGGAGGTGGTGAGCCACGATCACAACGCCATTCCGTCGACACCCCTCGACTCGTCGGCGAGCATCCTGCTGCTGTCGAGCGACATTGATGTGGTGGGTATCGATGAGGCCCAGTTCTTCGACATGGGACTGGTGGAGGTATGCAACGAGCTGGCCTATCGCGGCATCCGCGTCATCATTGCGGGGCTGGATATGGACTTTCGTGGGGTGCCCTTTGGTCCGATGCCTGCCCTGTGTGCCATTGCCGACGACGTGACAAAGGTGCATGCCATCTGCGTAAAATGCGGTTCGCTGGCATATGTCAGCCACCGCACGGTGGAGAACGACAAGCGCGTACTGCTGGGTGAGACGCAGGAGTACGAGCCGCTATGCAGGGAATGTTATCAGAAAGCGTTGGCTGAAGAAGCTGAAAAGGCCAAAAACAAAAAAACATCAGAATAAATTTGGTCGTTTCGCCAAAAAGTCGTACCTTTGCAGGCGATTTTTGCGAAAGCAGGTCCAAGATGTCCTCTTTTCGTCTGATTTTTAAGAATTAATGGTTAGGTAGATCCGCTAGCTCAGTTGGTAGAGCACAACACTTTTAATGTTGGGGTCTTGGGTTCGAGCCCCAAGCGGATCACCCCAAACACAGGAATGGAAATAGTACAGTCACAGGAACCAGAAAGACTGGTGTTGCGTACGGAGGGGCTTGTAAAGGTCTACGGCAAGCGCACAGTGGTCAACGATGTCAGCTACGATGTGAAGCAGGGTGAGATCGTGGGACTGCTGGGTCCTAATGGTGCTGGCAAGACAACGTCGTTCTATATGACGACGGGCCTGATTGTTCCCAACCGCGGCCATATCTATTTGGGCGACGAGGAGGTGACGACCTATCCTGTGTACAAGCGTGCCCGTGCCGGCATCGGTTACCTGGCCCAGGAGGCTTCGGTATTCCGCAAGATGTCAGTCGAGGACAACATTCTCAGTGTACTGGAGATGACGGGCAAGCCCCGTGACTACCAGTTGGAGAAGCTGGAGAGCCTCATCAAGGAGTTCCGTCTGGAGAAGGTGCGCCGCAACAAGGGCGACCAGCTCAGTGGTGGCGAGCGCCGTCGTACGGAGATTGCGCGCTGTCTGGCCATCGAACCGAAGTTCATCATGCTCGACGAGCCCTTCGCCGGTGTGGACCCCATTGCTGTCGAGGACATCCAGTTTATCGTATGGAAGCTGAAGGACAAGAACATCGGCATCCTCATCACTGACCATAACGTCGAGGACACGCTGTGGATCACTGACCGTGCATACCTGTTGTTCGAGGGTCGCATCCTGTTCCACGGCACACCCGAAGAGCTGGCTGCCAACCCCGTGGTTCGCAAGAACTACCTGACTGAATCGTTCGTGCTGCGCCAGAAGGACTTCACGGCACTGGAAGAGCAGCGCCGTCGTGAAGAA